>Ga0075428_100003913_pt1 | contig 16365 bp, 13 predicted proteins | sample RhiMetdeltSRZDD2_FD_75291 | JGI IMG/M metagenome (GOLD analysis project Ga0075428, IMG submission 75291) | Populus rhizosphere microbial communities from Tennessee, USA - Rhizosphere MetaG P. deltoides SRZDD2 | ecosystem: Host-associated > Plants > Roots > Rhizosphere > Soil | place: USA... | reverse complement strand
GCGAGACTTTCGAATACAGTTGGAACTCGAAGGAAATTCGCATATCAGGCCTCATCAGATTCAGAGCTTTCGCTCAGGTAGGGCTTGTAACCCTTACCAGCGGCCGCGCTCCGAATCGGCGCTGAACTGACTCTATGGATCGATGACGTCTGCAGCATTGGTGGTACGTGATCTGCTCTGTGATGACTGTGTCGACTCGCATGTTGAGGACGACCATGGAGGCACGAAATGAATACTGATGTTCTGCAAGGTAAGTGGCATCAGCTAAAAGGCAGTGTGAAGGCGCAGTGGGGCAAGCTCACTGACGACGAGCTCGATCAGGTCGATGGCAACGCGGAGAAGCTTGTGGGCCTTGTACAGGAAAGATATGGCTACGCAAGGCAGCGGGCCGAGCAGGAAGTAGACTCGTTTTTCGCGCGGCAGAAGATGTAGTTTGAGCAGCCAGCCGTATCAGTCGATCACGGCTGGCCCCTCGACTCTTCGTCGACGGCCTTTGGAATCGCGGCGGGGGCTTCGTCTTCGCGGACCGATTGAGCGGCCTGCGGAGACGATTTCCCCGGCGAGACGGCGGCGGCCAGCACTTCGTCGAGAGGTCTTCGCGCGCGCGCGTCTTCGAGCGCGTGCGCATCGGTGAGATCGAGTCGAAGTGGCGTCAGAGAGATCCACCCCTGTTCCATCGCCCAGCGATCCGTCCCTTCCTCGGCTCCTTCGATCGGCGTGACCGTGGACCAGAACAACGTGCGACCGGCGGGATCCTGTAGCGGCACGATCTTTCCGTCGTAGCGACGTACCGATGCGCGCGTCCAGATCATTCCGCGCGGATGTCGCGGGAAGTTCACGTTCACAAGTTGGAGGTCGACTTCAATTAGCAACGTGTGGAGCACCTGGCGGATCCACGGTTTCAGCGGTTCGAAATCCGCAACCGATTCTGCTCCCGCAGGAGCGCTCAACGCCACGCCGCGCAGTCCGAGCAGAGCAGCCTGCTTCGCGGCGGCAACCGTTCCCGAATGCCAGATCGAGTTGCCGAGATTGAAACCGTGATTCAGGCCGGACAGGACGATGTCAACGTTTTCCCAGTGATACGCGCCGAGCGAAACGCAGTCGGCAGGAGTACCGTTCACGCGGTAGGCAGTGAGCTCCTCGAGCCGTGTCGGCTTGTAACTGAGTGGCCGCGACGCAGTGATTGAATGCCCGGCCGATGAGCGCTCGACGTCGGGCGCCACCACATGCACAGTTCCGAATTCGGATGCGATTTCGGCGAGCACCGCAATTCCCGGGCTGTAGATGCCATCGTCGTTGGACACGAGAATGCGCATGTCGGGATCGCCGGTGCAAGCAGATGGCCACAAAGTGTGCCGGCGGTAGCGGCGGGTCTTTAGACCCGCCGAACCCCTGCGGTCCAACTCTTGAATCGTCAGACGGTTCAGTATGAGGGTCTCACTCTTCCACAATTCGAAAGCCGGCGACAGCACGTCGCTTTCCTGGATTCGCGAGCTCATCGAAACCTCCGGCCATGAGCTCGTACGCGTATTCGACAGAGAGGCGGCGTTCGGAGAGCTGGTTGACCAGCACACCGAGCTGCTCGTGGCGGCAGGAGGCGATGGTACGGTGGCGGCCGCCGCACGCCTGCTGGCCGGACGCACGATTCCGCTAGCGGTCCTGCCGTTGGGGACGGCCAACAACATCGCCAGGGCACTGCAGGGGAATCCGACCAGCGAGCATCTGGTCGCCTGTTGGGACACCGCCGAGCGGCGGCGCATCGACCTCGGCATGGCTCGCGGTCACTGGGGCGAGCGTCGTTTCGTTGAGGCAGTCGGCGTCGGGCTCGTCCCGGCCAGCATCGTCTCGACGCGGTTCGAGCCGCTCGAGGGTGATGATGTTCCTTCCAATATCTCGAGCGCCATTCTCCGCTACCTCGAGGTGCTATCGCGTTTCGAGCCGCGGCGCTGGAACCTGCGTGTCGACGGTGAAGAGATGATGGGCGACTTCATTGCGGTGGAGGTGATGAATATCCGCTCGGTGGGGCCGAACCTCGTGCTGTGTGACGATGCCGACCCCGGCGATGGGGACTTCTGCATGGTCACTGTGGGGGAGGGGGAGCGCGATGCGCTCCGTCATTACTTGCGGGAACGGATGAATGGACAGGATAGTCGTGTCGTTCTCCCCGCACGACGCGTGCGCCATGTCGAACTCCATGGGCGTGGAGATACGCATATCGATGATGAGGTGATGCGGTCTTCGATTCCTGGAACAGTTTCAATCGGTATCGAGGCGGCGGCAGTCGAAGTGCTCGTCTGCGCTCACTGAGTGACCTTGCGAATATCGTCGGCGGAGGGCGGGGGTTGATTCCGATGGCGACGTGCGACAACCCATCTCCGCATCGCGGCCGCGCCGATTCTGCGCTTCTGGCCCTCTACTTTCTCTCCGGGATTCTTGCCGATTGGGGCAGCGTGCTCGATCTTGGCGTTCATGACCGCGCCAAGGAGCAGCACGAAACCTGAGAGGTAGAACCAGAGCAGCAGGACCATCGCGCCGCCGAGTGCGCCATACGTCTCGGTGTAGTGCGTGACGTTGATGACGTAGTAGCGGAAACCCAACGACGCAAGGAGCCAGAGAACGGTCGCGAACAGGGTGCCGGGCAGGAGCCACGACCATTCCTGGTCGACATCAGGAGCGAAGTAGTAGACCAACGCGATGCCGGTGCCGGCCAGGGTGAACGCGAGCGGCCAATCGAGAATACGCCACGTCCACTCGAGCGCCGCGCCGAGACCAAGCGAGCGGGCCACCGGTTCGGCCAGTTGCGGACCGAAGACCACCAGCGCGAACGACACGAGGACGAAGAGCGCCACGCCGATGGTCAACGCGATCGCGAGCAGGCGCATCTTCCACCACGAGCGTCCTTCCTGGACGCCATACGCCTGATTGAGCGTATCGATGATGGCGGTCATTGCGCTGGAACTGCTCCACAGCGCCGTGAGGATCCCGAGCGTCAGCAGCCCGCCTTGCCTGTCGCCTGAGATCTTTCTGATTTGATCGGTGACGATGGTCAGGAACTCTGGCGGCGCAAACTGGCCCAGCGCCTTGACGATCTCGTCGATCAACGTCGCGACCGGGAAGTAGCTGGCGACCGCAATCAGGAACAGAAGCGCAGGGAACAGCGAAAAAAAGAAGTAGTACGCGAGCTGGGCCGCCATGCCCACGCAGTTGTGTTTAAAGATAGAGTCGACGAACGTGCGCCTGAGGATCTCAGCCCAGGTAAGCGTGACGCGAAGACGTCCGAGCAGCAGGGCCATGCAGGTGACCATGCAAAGGTGGGGCAGGGTCGAGGCGGAGCACATAGGCTCCGCCCCGGGTGCGGTTCAGGAGGTGGGCATCAACGAAAGCCGAGAGGACCGCTTCTAACTCGGCTGCTTCCAGTCCCCACAGCCTGCTGGCTTGTTCCGCAGTGACGCAGAGATGCGGCGTCTGCTGGAACTGCTGGCGAATGAGTTGGACCCAATCGCGAACCCGGCGGGCGCCGTCGGATTGAGTCGCGTTGGCGATGGACACAAGTGCCTCGCAGGCTGTGCGGCAGCCGCCTTCCCGTGCGACTGCTGCGCGTCCTTGTGTTGCAAGAGCTCGTCCAGTCCTGACCGTGCGAATATTGGCGTGGTTCTAAGTTCCAGCGATCGAACTAGACCTTTCCGTTTTGTCAGGCTTTCAAACGGCTGAGGCGGTATTCCCAAAAGGAAAAGCGCTAGCGCCGTTCTTCAGCGCGGTGTCCAGACAGGATATTGGCCATCCCGTAATTGCCTTCGTGGCAGGCGACCTCGAACAACGGGCCGGCCGAGCGTGCCATCGACAACTCGACTGTCCATGGGCGCACGAAGACCGATGGGTCCTCAATGGTGGCGCGGTAGGTCAGCGTGTCCGCGTCGGTCATCGTGAAGCGTTCGACCACACGAAGCCGCTCATCGCTGATCCCGTTGAGGTAACCGACGCCGAAGCGGCTCTGATGATTGAACTTGAGGTTCGTGGTCTCGACCACGAGCGTCGTGCCTTCCCATCGGCCCCGTGAATCACCGGTCCACTGCTGAACGGCCGATCCGAGATGCGGCCGCCCGTCGAGGGGGATGACCCGCGCGTCGTGGTTCATCTCGACGACAATCGTGACGTATCCCGGGCTCTGGATGATGCGGTAGTTGTTGTTGTACGGCTCGGGCAGCATCGGTACCGTTGCGCCGAACAGGATGCAGCGTTCCGTCAGCCACCGATCCTCGGGACCATCGGCCGGGCTCACCGCTTCACGTTTCTGTCGCGCCTCCACCTTCTTCTGCGCTTCCGGCGTAAGCGAGGGAATGCGTCCATCAGAGGGATCCACGACGAGGGAGGTTCGACGGCTACGGACGATGCTCGTGCCCCGTTCGAAGAAGACGTCGTTGTATGCGCCAACCTGGCCGGGCGGCAGCGGTCGATCCGCGTTGGTCTGTTCGATTCGCGTGCGCTGAAACTGCGCCGCTTCTTCCGGGGTGAAGAATTCCTTCGCGCCAAGCTCCGGTGGACGCTGCAAGGGCGTCAACGTGGCATTGGTCCAGATCCCTTCGAGGTCAGGGTCGCCCCACGGTGTGCGGCGCGCCTGGTCCTGGGCGTCGACGCGGCTGACGGCCTGTATGGCAATCGTGACGACCACGATACTGATGATGCGCGTCTTCATGGCCGGCTCCTTACCGGGCTCGCGATCCGGGATCCGGGACTCGAATGATCGCGAACCCCGAATCCCGAGTCCCGAGTCCCGGGCGTTTCGGGTATCTTTGCACAGGTCCGACATGAGCTACGCCACGACTCTCGCAGCTCCACGCCCGTCCGCCTTTCGCCATCAGCCCCCATCGGTCGTGATGCAGTGGGTGATGGCGCTTGGGATGAACGGCGTCATGCGTCCGCTGATCCGAGGTCTTGAAGCGACCGGCCGCGCCGACCGTTTCCTCTCATCAATGGCGGCTCATGGCCGCAAGCGGCAAGAGGAGAACCCGTTCGTTCGCTACACGCCAGGTCCGCAGGACGTGGTCGTGATGACGTACCCGAAAAGCGGCACGAACTGGATGATGCAGATCGCTCACCAGCTCATTCATCACGGCAGGGGCGAGTACGATCACATCCACGATGTGATCCCCTGGCCGGACATCGAGACGATGCCTGGCTTCATGCGCCGCTATGCCATTCCGCTCGATCAGGCCACCGCCTGGGAGTCGGCGCCGGAACGGAAACGCGTCATCAAAACCCATTTCAACTGGGACCTTGTTCCGTATTCACCTGACGCTCGCTACATCGCGGTCATTCGCGACCCGAAAGATGTCTTTGTCTCCAGCTACTTCTTTCTCAGGGACGGCGTCTACGGTGGCGCGATGCCCAGGGTGGACACGTGGTACCGCGCGTATCTGTCCAAGAACTTCATGATGGGCGGGTCCTGGGGCGTCAACGCTGCGGGATACTGGGCGCAGCGTCAGCGACCGAACGTCCTCGCGCTCTCATTCAAGTCCATGAAGAAGGACCTGCGCGCAACGGTGAGGAGGGTCGCTGAATTCCTCGGTATTGCCGCATCGGAGGCGCTGATCGACGATGTCTATCGACTCTCGACCTTCGAGCACATGAAGAGCATCGATCACAAGTTCAACATGGGGAAAATGATCCCCTGGCGTGAAGCTGGTGCGATGATTCGAAAAGGGCGCCACAGCGGTTCGTCGGAGTTGATCACCGCCGCACAGCAGCGGGAAATCGACGCGCACTTCCAAGCGGAGCTGCGTGAGCTCGGCTCCGACTTTCCGTATGCGGAGTTCTGCGAGCTCGCACCCTCTGACTCCACTTCGCGATGAAGTGGTTCACTCTACGTATTCCCGATCCGCTGACGTTGCTCGTCTTCTGCGTCGTCGTCGCGGCGGCGCTCAGTTATGTGCTGCCGGCAGGGGAGTATCAACGCCGAGAGGATCCGCGCACAGGGCGGGCGGTCGTCGTCGCTGGCACCTACACGCCAGTTGAATCGAGGCCAGTCGGGTTCTTTGACGCCATCGTGGCGATCCCGCGCGGGATGGCCAACGCCGCCGACGTCGTCTTTCTTATCCTGTTCGGCTCGGCCGCGTTTACGGTGGTCGATCGCACCGGCGCTCTGGCAACGGGGGTATCGTGGCTCGTCGCCAGGCTCGGTCATCGGCGTGTACTCGTCGTCCCGATCGTGAGCCTCTTTTTCGCGACCGGCGGTGTGCTCGAGAACATGCAGGAAGAGATCATCGCGCTGACTCCTGTTCTCGTACTGCTTTCGCGACGTCTTGGCTTCACACCGGTCACGGCCGTCGCAATGAGCCTTGGCGCCGCGTTCGTGGGCGCGGCGTTCAGCCCGATCAACCCTTTTCAAGTCGTCATCGCCCAGCAGGTGGCTGACGTGCCTCGGCTCTCCGGGTGGGCGTTCCGCACCGCATTTCTCGTGCTCGCGCTCATCGTGTGGATCGCCGCCACGATCAGGTACGCCATCCGGACGCAGCAGTCGCCCGCGCATGACGCATCGCATGACCCGGCCGTCGTCGCCCCTGCGGATGTGACCCGTCATTTGATCGTCCTCGTGGTCGTGGTCATCACCTTCGCGCTGCTCGCGTGGGGCATGCTCTTCCAGGGATGGGACTTCGATCACCTCACGGCGCTGTTTTTCCTCATGGGAGTCGCGGCAGGTTTGATCGGCAGGCTCGGGTTTGGCGGCACGGCACGCGCCTTCGGCGAGGGCTTTCGAGAGATGTCGCTCGCGGCCGTCCTGGTTGGCGTGGCACGAGCGATCTTCGTCGTGCTCCAGGACGGCCGCATCGTCGATACGATCGTCCACGGGTTGTTCACCCCGATCGAGGATCTGCCGCGGGCGTTTGCCGGGATCGCGATGATGGCGGCGCATATGGGACTGCATCTCGCCGTGCCGAGCGTGAGCGGACAAGCGGTGTTGACGATGCCCATCATGGCGCCGCTGGCCGACCTGCTTGGCATGTCGCGGCAAATCGCCGTGCTGGCGTATCAGTACGGCGCGGGAACGACCGACATGATCACGCCGACCAACGGAGCGTTGATGGCCGTGCTCGGGGCGGCTGGCGTCGGGTACGACGAGTGGTTTCGGTTTGCCGCTCCATGGTTTGCTCTGCTGGCAGGCCTTGGCGCCGTCGGATTAGTCGTCGCTCTCGCGATCGGACTGCAGTAGGCTGATTCGGATTACGTAGGGCGGGTCTGGTTTGTGGACCCGCCGGACATCGATGGCACTCAAACGCTACTTGTTCACGTTGCCCGAACGACTCGTCAGATCCATCGTGGGTCTCGGCGCAGGCGTCGCTCGCGAAGTTGGAGACCTCGCGCTGCCGCAATCGGTGCGTCAGTCCCGTCTGTATCAGAACCTGGTCGACACGACGTTGCGCTTCCTCATCGAGCAAGTGGGTGAAGTCGAGGGCGTCTACCAGTCCGACGAGAAGCTCGCCGATGATTTCCTGGCGCGCCGCACCGTCGGCAACGCCGTCGAAGCGCTTGGCATCGTCGCCTTTCGCGCCTCGCCGGTATGGGTGCTGGCCGCTCTGGCGGACGTGTGCGGCCTTGGGCGCCATTTGATCCCGGAAATTGCCACCGCGCTGAAGGAGCAGAAGCTCCTCGATGCCGACACTGATTTTTCCAGCGTGGATCAGTTGCTCGACGGTCTCGAACGCACATCGGGCCGCGTCGCCGAGACCATCAATACGCCGCCACTGGATGTCCCGGCGCTGCGAGAGGAGTGGCGCGCCATTCGTGAAGAGGCGCGAAGCCTTGCGCCCGAGCGGCTGCCAACAGGGGAGAGCCTGGTCGCGTTGTGGACGGAGCTGAAGTCGGAGTCTGCGCGGCAGGACAAGTCGATCTTCGAGACGTCGTCGATGCTGGCCCTCTCCGCCGTTCGCGCGCTGCCGCAGGGTGCACGCTGGTTGGGCGCGTCAGCAGTCGCAGGAGCGGCGAAGACGGGTCAGGTGCTGGCCGCCTCGCTGCTCGGACAGTATCGGGCAACGCTGCGCGAGGTGCAGGAGATCGGCTACACCGAGTACGCGACTCGGCAGCTCCGGCCCTACGTTCGTGCCGCCGCATCGCAGTTCGCTCCGGGCAAGTCCACACTGACCGGGCGTCTTCTGGATCGCCACACAGGAAGGTCCACATGAATAGCAAGGTACGCCGCGCAAGCACGCTGCGTCTCGCGGTTGTCTGCGCAGTGCTGCTCCCGGTTTCGTTGACCGAGGCGCAGGGCCCGCCGGCAGCGGCGCCCGCATCCCCCGACATGGTGACGCCGGGAGAACTGGTGATCGAGCCGGCCACGCTCATCAACCTGGGCTTCGAGTGGTTCATCCAGGGCGACAACAATCGCACAGCGGCCGTCGAAGTCTCGTATCGCAAGGCGGGGACAACGGCCTGGAAGCCGGCGCTGCCACTGCTGCGCCTTCAGGGCGAGCGCATCTACGCTGAATCGCGCGTCGACGTGATCGCGCCGAACATGTTCGCCGGAAGCATCCTGGATCTGGAGCCGGATACCGCATATGAAGCGCGCTTCGTGATGTCAGATCCGGACGGCGTTCGGGGGCCGTCCGAACGCGTCGTCACCGTGCGCACGCGCGCCGAGCCGCAGGCGTACGCCGGTGGCCGTGTGTTCCACGTCTATCCCCACGGTTTCAAGGGACAGAAGGTCGAGCCGTCGTTCGAAGGACTGATGTGCGCGTACAACTACTGGTGCGCCGGCACCGATTGGGCGACCTCGGGGCGGCCACGCGTCAGGCCGGGAGACACGATCCTCGTGCACGCTGGGACGTATCGCTATAACCGCTACGAGTACACGAACAACGCCAACGTCAATCGCACGGTGCCGCTCGACGGCACGTACTACCTGACTGCGGACGGCACGCCTGACATGCCGATTGCAATCAAGGCGGCGGGGGATGGTGAGGTCATCTTCGACGGCGATGGAAACTTCGCCCTCTTCGACGTGAAGGCCGCCGATTACACCTATTTCGAAGGGCTGACGTTCAGGAACGCAGAGGTCGGGATCGCCGCCGGGACGCAGTTCATCGCCGGCGCGAAGGGGCTGACGGTCAAGAAAAGCCGCTTCGAAAACGTAGGCGCCGGCATTTTCACCAACTTCGCCGGGTCGAGCCAGTTCTACATCGCGGATAACACGTTCATCGGGAGGAACGATCCGAAGCATCTCATTGGCTGGGCCGGTGACATGTGGACGAAGTACGCCGGCGTCGACGGTCAGATCTTTCCGCCGAAGATGGCGTCGTACGTTGCCGTGAAGCTCTACGGTCCCGGACACGTTGTCGCCTACAACTACATCGCCGATTTCCACGACGGCATCAACGTCGAGACGTATGGCAATCCCGACGGATCGTTTGCGTCCGGCCCGGACATCATCGACGGACCCAAGTACCCGACACGCGAGTACTGGGATCGCCGGCCGGTCGCGATCGATTTCTACAACAACTACATCACCAACTCGCACGACAACCCGATCGAAGCCGACGGCAGCATGCACAACATCCGCGTCATGCGGAACATGCTGATCAATCATCCGTCACACGCCTTCTGCAATCAGCCGACTCTGGGCGGCCCGGTGTATTGGATCCGAAACATTGCCTACAACCTGCCGGCCGGATCGACACGCTTGACCAACGGCGCCGCGGGCGTGCTCTTCTACAACAACACCATCCTCTCGGAGACGAACGTCGCGGCAGCGTCGAACATCCATTGGCGCAACAACCTGATGCTGGGGCAGAACTCCGCGCCGGCGATTCTGAGCGTCAATACGTTCACCAGCTACACCTCTTCCGACTACAACGGCTTCCGCGTGAACCTTGGAGCGCAGGCCGCATTCGAATGGGTCGCGCCGCCCACAGGCGTGACCTCGGATTTCACGGGTCCGGGACACGTGGCAAAGCTGCAGCCGAAACGATTCGCGTCGCTGACGGAGTACGTCTCCGCGACCGGTCAGGATCGTCACAGCGTGGCCGTTGACTACGACGTCTTCGTCAACGTGAAGCGACTCGACGCGCAGGACGCAGCGTCGGTGCAGAAGTTATACAAGGCGGATGAGTTCGACTTCCGGCTCAAACCGGCGTCTGCCGCCGTCGATAAAGGTGTGGCGCTCTCAACGGTGACCGAGGGATTTGCCGGTCGAGCACCCGATCTGGGAGCTCTCGAGCTCGGACAGCCGATGCCGCACTATGGGCCCAGGAAGTAGGTACCTTTAAACTCGGTCACCGAGAGGAGCCAACCTTTCGGCTCCCGCTACCGTCAATTGTGTCGTGGGCACGACATCTCGGAAACCGAGGGTACTGTGAGTAAACCACCCGACCTCGTCCAGGGCACGCTCGACCTCCTTCTCCTCAAAATCCTGGCGCTCGAACCGCTCCACGGCTGGGCCATCGGCCAGCGGCTTCGTCAGGTATCCGATACACAACTGCAGGTCAGTGACGGCTCGCTCTATCCGGCACTCCACAAACTGGAACTGGCGGGCTGGATTGCGGCGGAGTGGAAGACTACCGAGCTCGGCCGCCGGGCCAAGTTCTACTCGCTCACACGCGCTGGCCGGCGCCGCCTGGACCAGGAGACGGAGGAATGGCGGCGGCTGTCGTCGGCCATCACTCGGGTTCTTCAACTGAAAGAGGTGTGACGCCATGTCATGGCGATGGATCCATGCACTGACGGCCCACCTTCGCGCGATCGTTCGGCCGGCCCGAGCCGAACGCGACCTCGACGATGAAATGTCGTTTCACATCGCGATGCAAACGCGCATGAACAGCGAGGCCGGGATGAGTGAGGCGGAGGCGAATCGCAAGGCACGGATCGCCTTCGGTGGCCTGGAGCCAATCAAGGAACACAGTCGAGACGTGCGGCCGCTGCGGTGGGCACGCGATCTCCTCCAGGACCTGCGCTATGCCCAGCGCTCGCTGCGACGAGCGCCAGGCTTTACGGCGGTGGCAATTGTGACGCTGGCTCTCGGCATCGGCGCCAACACGGCGCTCTTCAGCGTCGTCTCGAGTGTCCTGCTGCGCCCGCTCGCATTTCCCGAACCCGATCGGCTCGTGCGCGTCTGGGCGTTCATCCCCTCGGCGAACGTGCGTCGTCCTCCGGCGCTCCCGGACTATCGCGAGCTGCGCGATCGCAACCGCACATTCGACGAACTCGGCGCGTATGCGTCAGGGTCCTACAGTGCCACAGGCACTGATCGACCCGAGTTCCTCCCGTCCGTCCAGGTGACGGCCAGCATCTGGTCGGTGTTGAAGGTGACGCCGCTTCACGGCCAGCTGTTCACGGACGCCGCGCAACAGTGGGGGAACCACCGCGTGGTGGTACTGAGTCATGAGCTATGGCAGCGCCGCTTCGGGGGCGACCCGCGCGCCATTGGACGCGTCGTCGAGCTCGATGGCCAGCCGTTCACGGTGGTGGCAGTGATGCCGCGGTCGTTTGTATTCGGTGCGCCCAGTACGCAGGTATGGACGCCAATGGCCTTTGCGCCCGGCGATGCCGCAGACTCGCGGAACACCTACTTCATCGAATTACTCGGGCGCCTGCAGCAGGGGATCACGCTGCCCCAGTCGTACGCCGACCTGGCGATCATCGCGGAGGACCTTGACCAGCGATTCAGCAAGAGCGGGGTCGGCATTGCGCTGGAGGACTGGCAGGAATCGATGGTCGGGCCGATTCGGCCCACGCTGCTGCTCCTGCTCGGCGCGGTGGGACTGGTCCTGTTGATCGCGTGCGCCAATGTCGCGAATCTGCTGCTGGCGCGCACGACTACGCGAGAACAAGAGCTCACGGTCCGAGCCACGCTTGGCGCCGGCCGCGGGCGGCTCGCACGGCAACTGCTCACCGAACATCTCGTGCTGGCGTCCCTTGGCGCAGCCGCCGCTCTTCCGCTGGCGTACGCGTTGGTACGCGCCATTCCATTGCTCGGTCCGATTGGGCTCCCTCGGCTCGGCGAGATCGCCGTGGACAGCCGCGTTGCCGGATTCGCGGCGCTACTCGCACTAGCCACCGGAGTTGCATTCGGTGTCTGGCCCGCCCGTCACGCGGGCCGTGTCAGCGTGGTCGGGAGCCTCAAGCAGACAGCGCGCTCGGTTGTTGGCGGGCGCGCACGGGCGCGCCGCGTCCTGGTCACGGCGGAGATCGCGTTGTCACTCGTTCTCGTGGTCGGCGCGGCGCTGCTGATCGTCAGTCTGCAGCGGGTGCTCCGGGTGGACCCCGGCTTCGAACCCGATCATCTGCTCACCGCGCGGCTCAACCTGCCGCGCGCTCAATTCGTCGATGGCGAGCGTACTCGCCGGTTCCTCAATCAAGTCACCGCCGACGTCGCAGCGTTGCCGGGAATCCGGGCGGCGGGAATCACGACGACCCTGCCGCTCGGCGATGGGGAATGGGGGCGCATGCTCACCATCGATGGCCGGCCGGCGCCGACGTCGTTCGCGCAGGTCCCGATGATTCGGTATCGCCTGGTCACGCTCGACTACTTCCGCGCGATGGGCGCCGCCGTGCGTCGCGGGCGGGCATTCACCACGGACGATGCCGCTGGCGCGCCGCTGGTCACGATCGTGAACGAGACAATGGCGCGGCGATTCTGGCCCGATGATGATCCCATCGGCCAGCAGATCTCATTTTTCCCGCCAGAGTCGCTGCTGCCGAACAGCACAACGCGCTTTCCGCGACACACCATCATCGGCGTGATTGCCGACCTTCGACAAAGCGGATTGGAACGCGACCCCGAGGCTGAGGCGTTCGTCCCATTCGCGCAGTCCGGCAATCAGTCCGGCTCCGTGCACTTCCTCGCCGCGCGGACGACTGGCGATCCGCTTGCCGCCGTCGCGGTAATCGAATCGACCGTGCACCGCATCGATCGCAACGTGCCGGTCGCAAACGTGCGCTCGATGGAGAGCCGGCTCTCGGATTCAGTCGCGCAGCGGCGCGTCGTCATGCTGATGGTCGGCGGCTTCGCCGTGCTGGCGGTGGTGATCGCCGTGGTCGGGATCTACGGCGTCATGGCGTACATGGTCGGCCTGCGGCGCACGGAGCTGGGCGTGCGCGCGGCGATGGGCGCCACCGCAGCCCAACTCGTGCGAATCGTCATCACCGAGGGGATGCAGATGACGCTCGCCGGCATTGCGATCGGGTTAGTACTCGCCGGCGCGTTGTCCCGATTGCTCGTCGCGCAACTCTTCCAGATCGAGGCAATCGATCCGCTTCTTTATGCCACCGCCACGACGCTCATCGTCGGCGTCGCGGGGCTCGCATGCAGCGTGCCGGTCTATCGGGCCGTGCGAATCAACCCGGCCACCGTGCTGCGGGGGGAATGAAACCAGAAAGTCTAAAGTTCAAAGTTTAAACGTCTCACTTTCTGGTTACTGAGTACATGATCCCCGTGTACTGCATCTCTTCCCATGTCTGATCGCCCCATTTCACGTCGATGGTCGGATCAGGATTCGACCGGTTCGCCGAAGAGTTGTCGTACCAAGCCGTCGATCGAATGCGGGCTCCCTTGGGAATCTGCAGCGGTTCCTGGAACATGTAGTACGTCTGCCAGTTGAAGTCATAGCGCGGCACCGAAAGGATGGTCTTGCTCGAGCCGTCGGGAAGTTCGAGGGTGTAGTTCCACCGCTTGCCGCGGACGTGGGTGTGCGGGAAGAGTCCCACGAGCGTGGCGTCCTGCGCAAAGCTCACGTCGGTGCTGACCTCGTGATTCGAAGCGCCGGCCGGGATTGTGAATCGCCCGTTGATGAATTGCGACACGCGCATCTCCTGCTCGGGCGGCTCCTTCGCGAAGATCATTCCGACCGTCGTTCTGTCGGTTCCCGCCGTTCCGTTCGCGGTGTAGTGAAGCTGCAGATGCAGCACGCCACCCGGCGGAAGACGAAGCGCGCTTCCCAGCGGGAAGACCTGCGGATTGGTTCCTGGTGCGTAGGTCGCCAGGAGGCGACTGACACCATCCGTTCGCCGCTCGGGACGGTTGCCCTGAGCAGGCTGTGTCGAAGTGATCCGGCTGTCTTCTCGGTTGGGCTGCAATACCGGCGTTGGGCGCGGGCCGTCTGCCGGTGTCTCGTAGAACACGAGCACATGGTGCACCAGCTTGCGATTCCCCGGACGGGCCTCGATCGCCTGCAGCCACTTCTCCTCGGTGAAATTCGTGGGGATGTAGAAGTGCTCGTACTCGATCGTGCCTTTCGCCGGAACGGCGTAGTCCTCCTGCATTGCGAAGATCGCATCGGGCTGGCCGATGCGCCAGCCTGTGGCGAAGGTCGGAAGCGCCGGAAGATCGGATGGATTGCCTTCGGGCGCGCCCGCCGCCGCCCACTGCTCGAACACATCCTTTTGCGCCTGCGTCAGGCTGCGTTCGTTGCGAAACGTCCCGTGAGGCGCGTCGGCATGCCACGGCGGCATGACGCCATTTCCGACCTGGCGCACGATCGCCTTCGCCCACGGACGGACTTCGGCGTAGGTGATGAGCGACATCGGCGCGATCTCGCCAGCGCGATGGCATTCAACGCAGTTGGCGTAAAGGATGGGCGCGACGTCATGCGTGAACGTCGGCCCCGTGGCGGCCGGCGGCGTTTGCGCGCGCGGGCTCATCCCGATCGCGCCCACCAGGACGATGAGGCCGGCTATGAAGGCAAACCGATGCTTATGGGTGTGCGATGGCATACAGGTACTTGTACCCTCTCAGATAGATCTCGTTATCGACCAGCGCCGGGGACGCGTCGAAGCCATCGTCCAGCGTGTTCTTCGCCAGCACTTCGAACGTCGGCCCCGACTTGATGACAAGCGTGGTTCCCTCCCGCCCCGGGAAGTAGATGCGACCGCGTGCCGCAACGGGCGAAGCGAACATGTTCGGGACGTCCTCGAGCCGCTGGTTCTGATAGTGCGGCGTCCCGGTCCTGGCGTCAACTGCTGTCAGGATTCCGGAGTTGCTCTTGAGGAAATACAGAACGCCGTCGAGCAGCACCGGTGATGGGACGTAGGGCGTATCGCGATTGAGCGTCCAGACAATGGCGCTGGTTCCATCGATGTTGCCCTTTGCGTCAGCCACGCGGACGGCCTTGAGGTCATTGCCGGCGAACCCGCTCATCAGGAAGACCAGCCCGTCGCCGTAAACGGGGGAGGGGATGGCATTCATGGTGAGGCCGTCGCTTTCCCAGACGATGGCGCCGCTCTCGAGGTCGTAGCTTCTCACGCGCTCCATGGCCGGGACGATGACCTGGGCGCGTCCGTTCACCTCCAGAATAAGAGGCGTGGCCCACGTGTCGATCTCTTTGCGCGGCACGCGCCACAACTCCTTGCCATCCCGTTTGTCGAGCGCGACGATGAACGATTCGCCGCCGATGTGGTCCCAGACCACGACCAGCGTGTTGCCATGGATGGCTGGCGTCGAGCCTTCGCCAAACTGATTTCGCATGCGCTTGTCACCGAGGTCCTTCTCCCAGAGCAGCATGCCGTTGAGGTCGTACGCATACAAACCAAAGGACTCGAAGTAGGCGAACAGGCGCTCGCCGTCAGTGATGGGTGAACCAGAGGCCCAGGTGCCGTTATCCACATGAGACCGTTCGTGCGGTTCCTGCTCACGCGCCACGCGTTCCCAGATGGTCTTGCCGGTCTTGCGATCGAGCGCCATCACCACGAAACGATGGACACCGCGCGGCGTGAGCGAGCCGCGCGGAGCGTGCTGCGCGTCGCCCGCAATCCCGCTCGGTACGGCAGTCAACACGAACACGCGATCACCCCAGACGATGGGCGAGGCCGAGCCGCGGCCGGGGATTTCTACCTTCCACCGGATGTTCTTGCTTTCGTTCCACTCGAGCGGTGGATTGGCGGTGGGCGACACACCGGACGCGTGCGGACCTCTCCATTGGGCCCAGTAGCGACTGGTGTCCGATGCCTGTGCGAGCAACGTCGACGTCAGTATGAAGGTCGAGATGAGTGCGGTTGCGATCGTTGTCACTGTTCGCGCCGATATCACGAAGCCCTCCTTTCTTCGTGAGCATAGCATCCTGTCGCGCGCGGAAGAGGCAGAGAGCGCAGAGTTTCAGCGCAGGGAACGCAGGGGAGCGGGGACACGCAGAGGCTGTCTCGCGTGAGCCACGGGTGAGCCGCGCGCAGCGCGGCGTGGGTCGGGCGACGCTCAGGGATCACAAGCGTCCCACATTCCGAACAACGCTTGTGTCCCGAGCGCCGCTCGACCGACGGCCCGGTCTAACCGGGCCTCACCCGTGGTTGAGTGTCGCTGCTTCTTTGCGTACCTCTGCGCCTCTGCGGTCTCTGCGCTAACGCTTTCCCCGCGCCCTCTGCTCCCACTGCGCACGTGTTTCCCGGAAG
>Ga0075428_100003912_pt1 | contig 16370 bp, 17 predicted proteins | sample RhiMetdeltSRZDD2_FD_75291 | JGI IMG/M metagenome (GOLD analysis project Ga0075428, IMG submission 75291) | Populus rhizosphere microbial communities from Tennessee, USA - Rhizosphere MetaG P. deltoides SRZDD2 | ecosystem: Host-associated > Plants > Roots > Rhizosphere > Soil | place: USA... | reverse complement strand
GGAAGCAAAGCGGGCGGGTGAGTATTTGCGATCGTATGCGCTTCAGGCGTTAGCGCTTGAAACCGCGGAAGCTGCCGCCGAGTGGTTGCACTCGCGATTGCGCGAGGCTTGGGGTTTTCCCGATCCGCCAGACCTGCCTCGGCAGTCGTTGTTCCAGGCCCGCTACCGAGGCAAGCGATATTCATTCGGTTACCCCGCTTGTCCGGATCTCGACTCCCAAGGCGAGCTGTTTCGTTTGCTACACCCTGAAGAGATCGGCGTTCAATTAACCGACGGCTTCATGATGGAGCCCGAAGCGAGCGTATCGGCGCTGGTGTTTCATCACCCAGACGCGACTTACTTTTCGGCTGGCGCTCAAGAACTCGCCGAAGCTACTGTGGATTAGAACCACGTTGGTCGATTCTGATTGGAATGCCTCTCTTGCTGGAGTAGAATTCGACAAATGATGAACGACCCGGAACAACTAAAGGATCTTCTCAAGCTTCCGGCTGAGGAACGATTGCGCCTCGGAAAATGGCTGATCGACAGCGCCATCCGTGGCGTGGAGTCTGACAATGATTCTCGATCGCCGGAGTCGAACGGGCTTCTCGCGCTGGTGGGACGCTACGAAGGCGGACCGGGCAACACCGCAGAACGCGCCGAAGAGATCTTGGAGTGCGAAGTCGATAAGACTCATGGACTAACCACGCGGTAATGGCCTATCTCCTCGATACTGGATTCCTCTACGCGCTTTTGAATCGTAAAGAGCAGACGCACGAAGTCGTGGTTGCCGCCGCACGGACGGTTCGCGAACCGATTATTCTCCCCGTTCCAGCCGTAACCGAGACGGCATATCTGTTGTTACGGGATGTGGGGCCAGTTGCAGTTGCTGATTTCATAGAGAGTCTTGCTACGACCGAGCTAATCCTGGAAGCGCCGCTGAGTGTGGATTACAGCCGCGCGGCAGAAGTGATTCGGGAGTACGCCGATTCCCGTGTTGACTTTGTGGATGCGGTGATCGTTGCTATCGCTGAGCGCTTATCAATCTCCAAAGTACTGACCCTGGACCAGAGACATTTCCGCATGTTCCGCCCTCAACACTGTGCGGTCTTTGAACTCCTGCCCTGAGCGTTGAGTATTCTTCTGGCTTGATTTGTTCCGTGTCTCTGTGTATCAATAACGCACTAGCGTCACCCGGAATTCCGCGAAATGCACTTCAGAAAGTGGCCTTCATCGTTATCCTCGGAACGTTCGACGAACTATCTTCAAATCGCAGAAGCCTCGACTCGATCTACGGCGAGCGTGATCGCTTGACGTAGAAAACGAACCCGCCAACAACCATACAAAGACAAGCAAGAAACCCCAGCCAGTAGAACAGCGACCATTGTGCCGCCACCAGCCTCGGCGAATCATTGGTAGTCGAGCGTTCGCGATACATCAGATAGGCGCTGATGCTCCCTCCCAGCGTCATCGCCAGCGCGAGGACCATCGGCGCCTTCTCCCAGATGGCTCGCGCAAGACCAAGAATCAGGATCGCAAGCATCACGGTCGGTACAATCCAAAGAAGCCGTTCCCCTGCGCGTGCAAGATCGTATCCGCTGACCGAGTCGCGAGTCCCCAAACAACTCAACTCGACCCAGGGCAGGAAGAAGCATATGAGAACGAACGCTGCCAGGCTCACACTTGTCTTGCGTGCGTTGTCCATAGAACCTCGCGACGTGACTAACCGGCTGCCGCCTTAAATTGCTTGCCGCCCCAGACAAAGACATCGCCGGCGATTGGCAGCTTTGAAAGCTCTGCTGACCTTGGCGGCTTCTTCAAGAGGCTTTCGATCTTGAAATGGAACGATTGAACTGACGAGGAGGAAAGGTATTCGCTGAAGAACCTTCTCGAAGTCACCTTCGTAATCTACTACCGCGGCGAAGAAACCACTGCCCTCGCAAATACTCACCCGTTTAATAGCTTCGATCTTCGATAGAGCCTGTGAAGGGAATTCGAATGGAAGGTCGTGAGTAAGCTGCAGCTCGCTTCCCGGTTTCAACTTGGAAAGGAAAACAACTGCGCGAATCGCCATCAGAATGCTCCAATCCACAAGCGACCGCGATAGTCTCATCATAGGCCTTTTCCGCCGCGACTCCAAATGTAGATGCACACCAAGTGCGAGAGCATGCTCTAACACAACGATCTGTGTATAATCTTTTCAGGACGCTTGCCAGATTCCAACGCACAAAATGTCGCGTTAACCCAGAGGATCCGAAATGAGATAGCTTCAACACAGGCCGGTTGGTCATTTTGGCTGCGTGGAGCCATCGGTATTCATTGTTCGAGAGACTCAAAGGAGAGAACAAATGGAAACTGTTGTTGGAATTTTCAAGTCTCGTGACGACTCGTGTCGTGCCGCAAGTTATCTAAAATCATCGGGGATCCCGGACAATCACCTTAATGTTTTGATGCCAGGCGCCTCTGAGGAAGAGCTCAAAACTGTGCCTACGACTGAGACGGAGCCTCCAGGTGTGGGCGCGGCGATTGGCGGAGTTGTCGGCGGCATTTTGGGCGCTGCAGGCGGTTTGAGCTTAGCCACTACGGCGGCCTTGCTTGTGCCCGGGGTCGGGCCAGTTGTTGCCGTAGGTCTTCTAGGCGCAGGTCTTCTCGGGGTGGGCGGCGCGGTGAGCGGCGCGGTGGTCGGCGAATCCCTTGACGAAGGGATGATTGAAGGATTGCCGAAGGATGATTTGTTTGTGTATGAGGACGCGCTAAGAAAAGGACGGTCGGTTGTGATTGCGTTCATATCTGAAGGCAGGCAAACCGACGCCGTTCGAAAGATCATGGAGCAGGCCGGCGCTGAGGACGTTGATGCTGCACGTGAGAATTGGTGGCTTGGATTACGCGATGCCGAAGAAGAGTATTACGCGGGAGCCGGACGAGATTTTGGAACGGACGAACAAACCTATCGAAGGGGATTCGAGGCAGCGTTGAATCGAGAAACGCGGGGCAAGCCTTACACAGATGTGACTGATTACTTGAAGGCTCGCTATCCATCCATTTACAACGAGGAATCATTCCGTCACGGATACGAACGAGGACGGGTCCACACCAGGACTCTTTCGAAGAGCTTTGAAAAATCAGCCTAGTTTGAAAGCGACCGCCCAGGCGCTAGAAGCACGGAAGCATCGATCGTGTGATAAGACGCTGGTCCGCCTCCGATCTCGGCGGACCAGCAAAACCTCGAATCAATAAGCAACAAACGGTTCGGTAAACACTCTTCTCACCCGAACGCCGTTGATTTGTCTTGGAACGCTTGCGGGCGGTGAGTTGGCATCTATGTAAATGACGATTGAGGCGTCGTTCGGATCGCTTTCCGATGCTCCGACTCCGATGCCGATAATTCCCGAGCGGGACATTAGATCCTTCTCCCGCGCTCGCATGGCTCGCATCGCACGGTCGACCGCGGCGTCGGCGGGCTCAACCGATTGGCCGCGCGAAGCTAACTCACGAGACGAGGTGCAGCTGCCGCCAACAAAGCTCACCGAGCTTCCGAGCGCAGCCGAAAGTTTTGAAAGCACTTCTCCAATTGGATTAGCGATCGTAGTTGTGCTACTCCCGGCGAAAAGCAGCGCCACTGGCTGATGGCAACTGCTGTTGGAGACGATCAGCGAACCCGAGTCTCCACCGGCGCTAAATGTGCTGCTGTTGATAACCACCTGATTGGTATAACTGACCACGAACTTCTTACCAGATCCGCAGTTCTGTTGATATTGAACGTTTACGCTGGTGTTGATCGAGCCAATGGTAGCGGTGGTAAAACCAGTTGTGCGGCCACTTTTTGCCACCGACATCCCGACTGCCGGAGCCTTAACCACGCTGCTAATGGTGCCAATATCCTCGATGGAACCGGTGGTGTTCATGGTGCCCGATCGCAACTGCGCGATGGCCGCATCGACGTTTGAGCCGAGCGCAGGCGCGGTTGTGAAGTCGGCGACGATTCGCGGAACCTGGCAGCCGTTATCGATCAACCCCGGCTGCGATACGTCTTCGCCCGCCGCAGCTTGATCGCCTCGAGCAAGTACGTGATTGTTGCTGAGGATGTACTGGTTAGATCCGCTTTGCACCAACGATCCGAGCGTACCACTGCAACAAAACCGCCTCGTAGTATCGTTAATATTCCCCCCAGAAACCCCATAATTAGCGCTAACAACCTGATGATTGTCTCCGCCGTCCGCGTAAAGCGACGGAGCTATGGTAAGCATACAAGCCGCCAGCGCCAGAACGGCGGAGCGGCTGAACAAGCCCATGGTCTTCATGAGGCTACCTCCCTTTCTTTTGTGAGCTTTCAACCAATTTGATCGAGACATCCATCCAAGGACAGGTCCAACAGGACGGCCGTTAGACTATCAGGGGCTTTTGACCACGTCAACCGGTCGGCCAACATGTGATTTACATCGCTGTCTATCGGTTTCTCGTAGTGGCGTGAATAGCCGGGTTGCCCCGACAAATCCAAAATCCCCTGCAAGCCAATTCGCGATCATTGCTTCTTAAGCGTTGCGTTTATCTTCACAGCCTTCCCGGCCTTCACTTCGACGTTTCGCTGGAAGAACCTGTACCCAGTTTTTTCAAGATCGACGGTGTACTTGCCTGGCCGGACACCGGTGATTGTGGTTGGAGTCGAACCTTTCGACTGAGGCTCGCTAGCCGTGTCATCACCTGTAGCAATCAGGATCACGCGAGCTCCCGGCGGGGCCGAGGTTACTTCAATGCTTCCAGTCGTGCTGGTATCTGGCTGTTGCGGCTTCGCCTGTGAAGAGGCGGGCGGTGCAGTGTTGGCGTTGGCGGCGGGCTGATTGCTGTTGGCGGTCGGAGCGGTGGTGCAGGCGATAAGGAGTGCGACGTTCACTACAGCCAACAACAAAATCAAAACGCGCGGTGTATGTCTCATTTGCATAGCGTACAACACAAGCCGGGAAGCGAGAAAGGTCGCTGGGTTGTGATCGGGACTCGGGGCGTTCATACTCGTTCTCAATGACAACCAGTAAACAAATACAGATGGTTATGCGTGATATGCTCTTTGTCACCTGGGCCATCGAGCCCGATGTTGTGCGCAAAATGGTAGATGCGCGGTTTGAGCTCGACACAAAGCGCGGACCCGAGGATCGTGAGATGGCGTTCATCTCCGCGGTTTGTTTTCACGTCACCAATTTGCGATCCGGCGTACTGCCGGTGCCAAACCTGACCTTCGAGCAGGTGAACTACCGGGCCTACGTGAGGTCGGGTGGAGTCCCGGCCGTCTTTTTCTTCGACATTAAGGTAAATTCGCGGATGATCACCGCTCTGACAAGTTTCTTGAACGTGCCTGTCCATTATGAGGACATCGAGATAACCACTTCGCCGGGCACGGCTGGGGCACTTGGTTATCGGATCCAATCGGCGGGTCTTAGCGTCGAGGCGGAAATTGACCAGCGCGATGAGGCGTCGCCGGAAAACAAGGTCCCCCCTGAGTTTATCACCCAGCGATTTGTCGGATACGCTGGAGCTGGCAACGCGATGTATCGTATAAACGTCGAACAACCTGGATTACTAAGTGTCACAGCTCGCGTTCAGAACGCGACGGCCCCAGGTCTTGAACGACTTGGGTTGTTGACAGCGGATCAGGCTTCTCAGCCCTATTCCACGCTTTTCGTAAGAGAGGGGTTATTCGGCGCTGATGCACCAGTTAGAGAATGGTGATCTGGCTGGATTTTTTTATTGAGAAGCGTCGCAACTCTGGGTTAGGATATCAAAACAGGTTTCGAGGTACCGTGTAAGGATGTTGTCTCATAAATCCACTTCATTTAGGCTTCTTCTGCTGATCATATGCGCGCTTGTGCTCGTCGTCTACAAGTCCAGCGGTCGCGGACGACAGGTTCAGAGCAGGACCGAGCGCGTTTCATCAAACGAGCAGGCACAGGCAGGCGCCAACGGGGACGTGGTGAGGCTATCCGCGCCCGCTAAACCAGCCTCTGAAGCTCGTCTCAAGGGCGGCAGTTCAGCGCCTTTCGACGGCGCCTCGATTGAAAACTTCAAGCTCCAAACGGCTCTGGGATGGAACTTCGGAGGCAAGGTTCAGCGCGGCTGGAGTCTTTACACCCCGTTGATCAGTCATCTGATTGGGGCCAACGACGACGCCACGACAAGCGAGTTTGCGATGCGGCTATCGTTGTGGCAGAAAGAGTGCAACCTCGAACCAACCGGCCTGCTCGACAGCGAAACGTGGGCGAGAATGGTGTCGAGGTTTCAATCAAGGCGAGCTTTAGCGCGGCTTCGATCCGAACAGCCCCAACTGGTCACGATTCCCGTTTCCGACTGCTACGATCCTACGCGACCGGAAGAGCTGCGCAGCGCCGAGCGCGAGACCTTTGCCGCTTATAAGCGAATGGTTACAGCCGCCATTGCCGATCGTTCCCTGGGGCTTCAGATGGATGGCGCAGGTCAGCTTGCCGGGAACGAGAAGTTCTTGAAGATTGTTTCCGCCTACCGTTCACGAGAGCATCAGGAACGGCTTAGACAGCAATCTCCCAATAGCGGGCGGGCGGGGCTTGCGGTGAACAGCCCTCATTTCACCGGACGGGCGCTCGACCTTTACGTGGGCGGCGAACCGGTGAGCACTAAAGACGAGAACCGCGCGTTGCAAACAAGAAACCCAGTTTATCGCTGGCTCGTAAAGCACGCCGCTCGCTTTGGTTTCCAACCTTACTTCTATGAGCCTTGGCATTGGGAATACGTCGGAGCTCAAACCCAACCGGAGTAAGTGATCTCTCTCGATCCGATCCGCGGAAGGCTTCCCAAACACTTGCTCCGACCGCCGTGGCGTGCCAACCTTCTGAGCGGTGAACACTCCTTTTCAAAAAGTAGATCAATTTATTAGCCGCCATTCAATGCTTGATGGGGCAAAGGGTGTGTTAATCGCAGTTTCCGGCGGCGCTGATTCTGTCGCTTTGATGGACATGCTGGCGCGAATTTCTCGTGGCGATCGAGAAGCGAAATGGAATGGAAGATCAGAGGAACTGACAAGCAGAGAAGTTTTTCAGCCGCTCTCCGCGCCTTCTTCCCGAGTCTTCGTTCCCCGGCTTCACATCGCTCATATCGATCATCAGCTCCGAGGTCTCGAGTCGGCTGAAGACGCGGAGTTTGTCCGCGCGTTAGCCGAGGAATTTGGGCTTCAGGTTACGATTAGCAAGGTTGATGTACAAGCTGCAGCCGCTAGTTCCGGGCGAGGCATCGAGGAGATGGCCCGGGAGATTCGCTACAACTTCTTGCTGGCTGTGGCGAATGATACTGGCTGCGATCGTATCGCGGTCGGACATACTATGACCGACCAGGCCGAGACCTTTTTGATGCGGTTGATTCGCGGCGCGGGTCTTCGCGGGCTCTCGGCGATGCGACCAGTTGTGCCTGCGCATCGCTTTGGTAGGGCGAGTGAAGAGAAGGCAGAAGGCAGAAGGCAGAAAGCAGATGGCAGAAGGCAGAAGGCAGAAAGCAGAAGGCAGAAAGCAGAAGACGGAACGGAGAAGGCAGAAGGCGGAGCGCGGACAGCAGCCGACTCAGATCCTTCTGCCTTCTGCCTTCTGCCTTCTGTTTCAGATCTGCCTCCTGTCTCAATCATCCGTCCCCTTCTAGGGATTACGCGCGAAGAAGTCGAGGCCTATTGTAGCCAGCACGGCTTGCGGTTCCGAACTGACACGACGAACCTGGGCTTGCAGTACACTCGAAATCGACTACGTCACGATGTTCTTCCAGCGCTTGCGGCTATCAATCCGCGAATCGTCGAATCGATCTCAAGGTTGGCCGAGAACATTTCCGGCGATCAAGCTGTGCTGGACGATCTCGCGCTGTCATTGCTTCAAAGGACGCGGCTTGAGCAGGACGATTGGCGAGCCGGCGCCGAGAAAATGGTTTTCGCATACTCGATTTCAGCGCTTCTCGAGCAGCCCGTAGCGATACGGCGCAGACTGATTATCGAGGCAATCCGTCTCGCTCGCGCGGCTGCCACCGGAGAGGATAGCGAATTAGGGGGCGAGGTTGGTTTTGTTCACATCGCGGCTCTCGAAGGGCTTTTGACCGGCAAGACGAGCGGCAAGCAAATCGATCTGCCGGGATCGCTCGAGGCGTGGCGCGAGTCCGACGCTCTGGTTCTTCGGCCTTCTCGAAACAAGAAGAAAGCTCTGTATCGCGAGATGATCACCTCAGAATCTCATACGGTAGTAGCAGGTGGGTTTGCGTTTACGCTCGAGCGAGGATTGCCCGCTGAGATGATTGAATCGGTAATAAAAGGAGTTCGGCAAGGAGGCGAGGAAACTGGAAGAGACTGGACGGCGGTTGCTCTTGATGATCGCACGCTGCCCAGCCAGCTGGTTGTTCGGCCACGGTTACGAGGCGAGCGCGCACACGTGATCGGCCGCCGGCGAACAATAAAGTTGAAAAACTTGATGATTGGCCATAAAATCCCATCCAGCCGTCGCGCCACCTGGCCTCTAGTGGCGACTCCGGACGGCGCATACATCTGGTCGCCGGGTCTGCCCCCATCCGTAGAGTTCGCCGCGCATGACAAGACAACAAGCCTTGCCACAATGCGCGCTTCAGCCATCTGATTTTCGTCCGGGAAACCACACCCGAGGAGCTACCATGGAAAAGACACTGCGAGTAGTACGATCGAAGGAAGAAATACAAGAGCGGATTGGCCAGCTTGCCGGTGAGATTCGTGATGGTGCTCCGGCGCCAGAGTTAACGATCGTCGGGATTCTGGATGACGCTTTTATATTTCTGGCCGATCTGGTTCGCGCGCTCGATATACCGCTAAACTGTTGCTTTATGAAGGTGACTCGAAATCGGCACGGCGGTCAGACCGAAGTCTTGTTTACCAGCGAATTCGATCCTCGGGGACGAGATATACTGCTGGTTGGCGCGGTGGCAGCAACCGGAGTGACGCTTGACTACATCAGCCAGCATCTTGCCTCAAGAGGTGTGAAATCCTTAAAAACCTGTGTTCTCGTAGATAGACCCGGGGAGCGGCGGGTGGATGTCAAACCGGACTTTGCGGCCTTTCAGTTTGATGACGGGTTTGTATTCGGGTATGGGCTAGGAATACAGAACCAATTCCGCCAGCTTCCGTATCTAGCTGTGATGGAGAACTAAGAGAATTTGCCGATTGCCGATTTTCGACTGCCGATTTGCGATTGCAGATCGACCCGGCAAGTTTTTCGAATCGGAATAACTCACAAAACAGTCGTCACCAATCGGAAATCGGCAATGGGCAATGCCCAGGTAGGTCGGCAATCAGGAGGCGGTCATTGCGCATCATACTAGCGTCAGTTAGAATTTCGTAAGCCGTCATGGCGCTCGTTTCTATTGGAGGTTTCAAGTGAACTCTACGGTCAGGCAGATAGTTTTTTGGGTTCTTATCATTGGTGGCGCGTTTCTTCTCTACCAGGTTTTCTCGGGTAGAAACAGTCCTAAGGAAACACTGCTGAGCTATTCGGCGCTGCTTGACAAGGCGCAGCAAAAACCGACGCTGGTCAAGAAGGCCGTAATCGAGGAAGGACACGGAATCAAGGGCGAACTGGTATCAGGTGAAGCTTTTAACACCGAACTGCCCAACGAATTTGCTCAGGCTGACATAGCCAAGACGCTCAGGGAAAATGGTGTGCTCGAGGTTTCTTTTAAGAGTACTTCATCCAGCCAGTGGCTGATTGGCCTGATAAGCTACGCTCCTCTGCTTGTTTTTATCGGCCTGTGGATTTTCATGATGCGTCAGATGCAGTCGGGCGGCAACAAAGCATTGTCGTTTGGCAAATCGCGCGCGAAGCTGCTAAGCAATCAACAAAAGCGCGTGACGTTCAAGGATGTTGCCGGTGTCGAAGAGGCCAAGGAAGAACTTCAAGAGATCATCGAGTTTCTGAAAGAGCCGCAGAAGTTTCAAAAGCTGGGCGGCCGAATTCCCAAGGGCGTCCTTATGATGGGCCCGCCAGGCACCGGCAAAACGTTGCTTGCGCGCGCGATCGCCGGCGAGGCGAACGTTCCGTTTTTCTCGATCTCCGGATCGGACTTTGTCGAGATGTTTGTCGGGGTAGGCGCCAGCCGTGTCAGAGATTTGTTCGAGCAAGGTAAAAAGAATGCGCCGTGCATAATCTTTATCGATGAAATCGACGCGGTGGGCCGTCATCGTGGGGCCGGGCTCGGAGGCGGGCACGATGAACGCGAGCAGACCTTGAATCAGTTGCTCGTAGAAATGGACGGTTTTGAGTCCAACGATGGCGTCATCCTGATAGCGTCCACTAATCGACCGGATGTGCTTGACCCTGCGCTACTTCGGCCGGGGCGGTTTGATCGCCGGGTAGTCGTGCAAAGGCCGGATGTGAAAGGGCGCGAAGGCATCCTGGCGGTTCACACTCGCAAGATCCCGCTGGGTGACGACGTCGACATAAACGTTGTGGCTCGAAGCACCCCTGGATTCACCGGCGCCGATCTGGCAAACCTTGTCAACGAAGCAGCGTTGAGCGCCGCGCGTTACAACAAAAAGGCGGTCTCGATGCAGGATTTCGAGTGGGCCAAGGACAAAGTCCTCATGGGCTCCGAACGCCGTTCGATCGTGATGTCCAACGAGGAGAAACGTAATACCGCTTATCACGAAGGCGGTCACACTCTGGTCGGCATAAAGGTTCCAAACGCGGATCCTATTCACAAGGTATCGATTATTCCGCGGGGCATGGCGTTGGGCGTGACGATGCAGTTGCCTGAAGCGGATCGCTACTCGCACACCCGCGATTACCTCGAGGGACAGATCGCGATAATGATGGGCGGACGAATCGCCGAAGAAGTCTTTCTCAACCATATGACCACCGGCGCTTCGAACGACATTGAGAAGGCGACCGAACTTGCACGCAAGATGGTATGCGAGTTTGGAATGTCCAGTCTTGGACCGATTACTTACGGCAAGAAGGAGGAGCAGATCTTCCTTGGACGCGAGATCGCCCAACATCAGGATTACAGCGAAGACACCGCGATCAAGATCGATCAAGAGGTGAATCGCCTGATAACCGAACAGTACAACCGCGCGCGTCAAATAATTATTGAGAACAAGGACGCTCTGGTGCGGCTGGCAGAAGCGCTGTTAGAACGCGAATCCCTCGACTCGATACAGATTCGACGGTTGGTCGCCGGGTTGCCGCTTGATGACGACGAGCCGACTCCAACACGTACCGACAAGCCCAAGGTTGAAACGAAACCTTCGGTGCTGAATCCAATTATCCCGCCCGTACCAGGCGATGCCCGTGCGTAAAGAGCCAACGAGCAGCAGAGGCTATTGTTTCTGCTGCTCGGCTGTCTCATCGGTAGTAACAGTTGATCGTTCAAACTTCCTGGGTAAATGAGTAAAAATCATGAACCCGGAGGTTCCGATGAGCAACGAAAACGATATACTCAGATTGACGGCAATGATTGAGGCGCTTGATGCCAAGGTCGAGGCACGGCTACGCGATACGACCCCAATGTGGGAGGTCGTTGTGTCTCGGCTCGACACGATAATTGCTGAGCAAGCCAGCCAGGGCCGGCGTCTAGAAGCAGTGGAGGCGCGTCTTGAGGCAGTGGAGGCGCGTCTAGAGGCAGTGGAGACTGAAGCTAGACAGCTAAGAAGGCGGATTGAGGGAATGACCGGCGAACTCAGCCGCGATCTGTTGGAAGTGCGAGCCACTCATCGCGACCTCGAGGTCAGAATCGAAAAACTCGAAAAACCACCGGCGTAAGGCTGGTTTAGTTGAACCTCGAAGTGGCCGGCGGAATATCCCGACGTCGAGTCTACTCTCGGTGATCTCTTTTGGGTCTAGAAGGCCTTGCGGCTGTCGAGCAGGATTGTGACTGGGCCGTCATTCGTCAGACCCACCTTCATCATCGCCTGAAAAACTCCTGTCTCGACCGTCACGCCGCGCGATCTCACCCGCGCGACGAAGTACTCGTAGAGCTGATTGGCTTTTTCAGGTTCTGCCGCGTCGCTGTAGGAGGGCCGCCGTCCGCGACGCACGTCACCGTAAAGCGTGAACTGCGAGACCACCAGCATAGCTCCGCCAGTTTTCAGAATCGAGCGATTCATCTTTCCCTCCTCATCATCGAATACGCGAAGATTGGCGATCTTTTCAGCGAGGTAGTCTGCATCGGCGGGGTTGTCGTCGCGAGCTACACCTAAGAGAACAAGAAAGCCTGCGCCGATTTCGCCGATAGTTTCACCGTCGATTTCAACGCGGGCTTCCGTTACTCTTTGCACGACTGCGCGCATCGCCGCCAGTCTTGCATTGCGGATGTGTGATGTGCAAGATCGGGCCTTGAAAGAACCACTCGATTGGGCCTTACTACTTGATTTTTCCGAATCGCTCGACCATCGCCGGAGAATTCAACAGCGCTACAAATTGATCGACGGGGAGCGCCTCGAGCGTTTCGGTAACAACCAGCCCTCTGGCGGCCGCCGACAAAAGCGACTTACCTATCCCCTTGTGGTCGGGATACTCGGTGATCCAGAGAAAATCGTAGTTACCTTGAAGAGCGTAGGCTCCAAGGACCTTCCCGCCGTCTTGAGTAATCCAGCCGGCCGCTTCCTCTACAGCTTTTCCAAAATCGTTGATTTCAGCGGCGCCCTTTGTCGTGTTTTTGAGAAGCGTTACGTAGATTGGCATATTTGTTCTCCTTTCCGTGGTGGTCTACGACTGTTCACGCGGGATCGGATTCAACCGTTGTAGGATTCTTTGCTTAAGCCGGTTAAGGTCGGGTGAAGCTGAAGCCCTCTGATAGTCCGCCATCGCGGTTTCTGACTTGTAACAGGACCGTTTGGCCGCTGGCTATCTTCTTCCCCGCCTTCTTGCCGATCAGCACCGTAGCCGGATTCTGATCGTCGCTAGCGGTCTTTTGCTTTTCTCCGTCCAGCAGAATCACCGTGCCGCTGTCGAAGTTGTTACCGTATACGAAGAGCTTTTTGCCGGCGACTGAAGCCCCGGTAATCTTCAAAGAAGAAGCCTGTCTCGAAAGATGCTCATCGAAGAAATCGTCGACCAGCTTTCGGTTCTCAGGTTCGTCAAACTCGTCCCCGCCGTGACCCGCGCCAGCAATGAATTTCAAGCTAGCCTCAACGCCAGCGGCTGCGAGCGCGTCGTGGAGGCGCCGGCTCTGCGGTGGTCCTACAAGACAGTCGCGGTCGCCGTGCATGATCAAAAACGGAGGATCATCCGCGCTTACATACCTGATAGGATTCGCCGCCTCGGTCTTGTTCGGGCATGTCTGAATTGCGCAGCCTATCAACAACGACTCCGGAGAGAACGGCGAATCGTGATCGATAACATTACAAGGGAAGGGAAGCGAGTCGGTGGACATTCTTAGAAGATCGGTGGGGCCGAACCAGTCGACTACAGCTTGTACGCTACTGGAATGACCCGGATTGCCTCCGCTCCCCTCGAGCCCGCCGACGCCGCCTGACGTGCCCATCAATGCGGCCAGGTGGCCCCCGGCAGATGAACCCCACGCGGCAAATCGACCAGGGTCGAGGTTGTACTCAACGGCATGCGCGCGGAGCCATCTCACCGCCGCTTTGCAATCTTCAATCTGGGCGGGAAACTTCGCCTGTTGGCTCAGGCGGTAGTCGATGCTCGCAACGGCGTACCCACGAGTGATTTGTCGAAGCTGCGGAGCGTTGGGGCTCAGGGTCTTGTTTCCCGACGTCCAACCGCCGCCATGCACCCAGATGATCAACGCGAACGGACCCTCGCCTTCAGGCAAGTACAAATCCAGCTCTAACGAATCATTGCCGATACGAGCGTATTCAAGATCGCGAAGCGTCACCGCCGGCGAATTGATAACCGGATCATCGAGCGACCCGTAACCAACAGTTCCGGCAATACCGGCAGCAGTCAACGCCGTTAGGATCAGGGCTACGGAAAACAGGGCGGCGTTACTGAAGTGTCGATTTGCTCCCTTGTTGGACATTATGGTCGTACTCATAGTTCTTTAGACCAAACGTTTCCAACGAAAGTCTGGACAGCTCTGTTCTTTTTATCCGAAGTTGCGGATAGAGAGCAAGGTTGCGAATGCACTACGACTGAACTCGGCACTGCGAGTTTCCGGCGCCTGGAACCTTTCGTTGAGCCCGGGCCTACGGTATCAGCAAAACGCTCTCGCCGGTGCTAAAGATTCCCGCGATGCATCCGGTCATCAACGTGGCCAGCGTCGCCGCCACCAGCGCGCGCCAGCCAAGCGCCGCAAGGTCGTCGCGTCGATTTGGCGCAAGCGCCGCGGTGCCTCCGACAAAGATCGCAACAGACGCAACGTGTGCAAACCCGCACAACGCATAACTCAATATGACTACCGTCCGCCCGCTGGTAATCTGACCGCTTGAAATCAGTTGAGCGAGCTCGTTGTACGAGACAACCTCAGTCAGGATTACCCGCTCCCCCAACAGCCTTGCGGCGATAGGAATGTCACTCGCCTGAATCCCGAGCAGATAGGTAAACGGCGTGAAGGCCCAGCTCAGGATTTTCACAAAGGACAGCGGCTCGGTCATTCCAAACCACGAGCCTCCAAGCCCGAGCAACTTATCGCCAAGCGCCACGAGCCCGAGTATTGCAATCAGCAGTGCGGAAATCCCCGCCGCCAGCTTTAAGCCATCCATCGAACCGGTAATGATCGCGCTCATAAGATTACGAGCGCGCCCCGACTCGTCATCCGGAGGAACGCCGAGCGCGGTTTCAGGTGTTTCAGTCTCGGGAACGAGCAGCTTGCATACAACGATGGAAGCCGGAATCGCCAGTACCGACGCCGACAACAGGTGACCTGCTATTTGAGGGAATACGCCGGTGAGGAAGGCGACATATACTCCAAGTGTGCTCGACGCTACAGTCGCCATCCCGGTAGTCAGCACAGTCAGCAGTTCTGATCGAGTCATCTTGTCCAGGTAGGGCCTGACGACTAATGCGGACTCGACACCAACAAAGATGTTTGCGGCGCCACTGAGCGACTCCGCGCCGCTGATCGCCATCGTACGATGAAATATTTTTGCGAATAGGCGAACGACCCACTGGAGGACTCGCAGGTGGTACAGCAGCGCGGTAAACGCGGCGAAGAATATCGCAACCGGCAGGACTTGAAAGATCAGAATAAATCCGACCGAACCCGATTCGCCGGGACTTGCAGCAAGAGGTCCAAACAAGAAGGAGGTGCCGGCCTTCGAGGCATTCAGCAAACCGAGCACGGCGTCGTTTGCCCACAAGAAGGGCGTTCGCGAAGCCGGTACACGAAAGATCAGAAATCCGATCACAAGCTGCAACGCGACTCCCCACGAGAAGGTCTTCAGCGAAATCCTTCGCCGGTCGGTCGAGAGCAACCACGCGATGCCTGCAAAGATCAGAAAGCCCGATGCCGATACGAAGTGATAGATCAATTTGCTCACCTGATGTTTGGATTTAAGGCCAGGTCCGAAGAATAGTTGATCGCCAGTAGAGCAGCAAATCAGAAAACAATGTCAAATCTCAATTGGCTGAAACAAGTTGAACGGCTTCCTGAAATAATATAAAAACACACTAGATTTACATTGAGCGCTGCATACCTCACCGATGCACCTCCCCGAGTCTCTGTTTGGAGCACCCATGAGCGCTCGAGAACTCAGAAGTGTTGCAGCCTGCATCAGTTTCGCGCTGACAACCTGCGTGATCTGGGGCGCCGGTTTCAATGTGGCCGGCGAACAATTGCCGATCAAGACTTACACGACAGCCAACGGTTTGGCCCGAGATGAGATCAGCCGGATTGTCCAGGATTCGTTCGGGTTCTTGTGGTTTTGCACGTCTGAGGGCCTCTCGCGGTTTGATGGTTATCAATTTACCAACTACGGTCGGGATCAGGGGCTGTCTCACCGCGTAGTCAAAGACATGCTTGAGACTCGAGATGGTAATTACTGGGTAGCGACCGGTGGCGGTCTCTGTCGATTTGAGCGAAAGGGGTATGCGCACGCAAACTTCGATAAGAACTCGCGCTATCGAGAAGGAGCCTCTTCATGGAATGAGGCAAGATTCGTGGTCTATTACCCGAGCGATGATAAGAGGTCACATTGGATAAACAGGCTGATTGAAGACCGAAACGGGGTTATTTGGTGTGCGACTGAGCGCGGGCTATACCGACTCGATCAAGTTGATGGGCAATGGAGCTTCTCGTTCGTTGACATTGGCTTGCCGATGAATGCGTCTCGCGAGGCTGTCGTTTACGCATTGCTTGAAGATCGTCAGGGTGGGTTGTGGATCGGCTCAGCCAGCGGATTGTTTCGGCTCTGGCCTGACGGTCGTTTGGAGCGATACACCACCCACCACGGTCTTCCCTTCAACACCATAAAAGCGCTC
>Ga0075428_100003909_pt1 | contig 16378 bp, 15 predicted proteins | sample RhiMetdeltSRZDD2_FD_75291 | JGI IMG/M metagenome (GOLD analysis project Ga0075428, IMG submission 75291) | Populus rhizosphere microbial communities from Tennessee, USA - Rhizosphere MetaG P. deltoides SRZDD2 | ecosystem: Host-associated > Plants > Roots > Rhizosphere > Soil | place: USA... | reverse complement strand
TCTCGGGCTTCAGCGTGCTGCTCAAGGTCGGGATGACCTTCAACAAGGTCGATCGGGAACCCGGCCTCCGTCAGCTCTATCCGATCGCCGAGCTGGGAAAGCCGCCAGCCGAGCCGACCCGGACACCGCAGTTCATGCGGCTTCTCGTCTCCCGCGATCAGCCGAGAATTCAGGGCACCAATCTCGACTTCCGCGACGAGATCATGGCTGCGATCTTCGATCGCGGCGATCCGTTCCCGAAGCGCACATTGACGTTCGATATCGAGGTCACCGACGAGGGCGAGAAGAGCGGACCGGCGGCGCGGGAGCGGCGCACGTTCAAGAACTGGCGGAAGATCGGCCTGTTGACCTTCGACAATGCCGTCGTCTCGCACAACGGCGATCGGGTGATCCACTTCAGTCACCCGACCTGGCGCGAGGATCGCAACGATCCAGCGACAGCGACGCGGATTGACGGAAAGAAGGTGCGGTGAACGGGCCTTCCGGGTAAAGCCGGAAGGCTGTGGCTGTCGCGACTACGATCCCAGGTACCCGCGAATCGTCTCGACGAACTGCGGGAAGGCGACTTCCGGCTCTTCGATTTCCGGGTGCCAGCCCTTTTCCCACTCGAAGCCGTAGTAGCCCTTGTAGCCGGACGCCTTGAGCAGGCGAACCTGCTCGCGCACGGGCACGGTCCCGCTGCCTGTCAGCACGTATCGCACGTCCTTGTCGTCGGGTTTCGAGTCCTTCAGGTGCGTATGACGCACCCATGGCTTCAACGCCGCAAAGGTCGCCGCCGGCTGTTCCTTCCCTGCGACGAACGTATGGTGGGCATCCCACACGAGCGCCACCGTTTCCATCGCGGCGCCCTTCATCAATTCCACGACGGTCGGCGAGTCGGTGTAATCGCCGTGGGTCTCGAGCAGGACCGTGACCCCGCTGCCCTTCGCATGGTCTCCGAGGGTGCGAAGGCCATCGATCACGCGCGCCATCACGTCGCGCTTCTGCTCGCCCGGTGGAATCTTGTCGCCGAACACGCGCACGTAGGGCGTCTTCAACTTCTGCGCAAGATCGATGAAGCGGCGCCCCTCGTCCATCTGGGCCTGCCGCACTTTGGGATCGCCCTCGTGCATCCGTGCCGACGCGCCGAGATCGCTGATCTTCAACCCGAGCGCGTCGAGGTCCTTGATGGACTGCGTCAGCCCGCCGCCGCTGAACTCGGGCAGCGTGGGCAGATCCATCTTCATCTCAATGCCACGCACCTCGATGGCGGCGTAGCCCATCTGCGAGGCCTGCTCGAGAACGCGCTTCCACGGCCATTTCGGACACCCGAGCGTAGAGAACGAGATCGGCAGGCGCTGACCGCGAGGCTGTGCGCGAAGAATGGCGGGGGCCATTGCAAGGCTGGCGAGCATGGTGCGGCGAGTGAGGCTCATGTCTAGTCCTGCTTGAGATAGATGGTTCCGCCCTTCTCGCGAAACTCGCGCGACTTCTCGGCCATGCCCTCGGCCGCCATCGCGCGCACCTGCTGCGTGAGTTCCATCGAGCAGAACTTCGGGCCGCACATCGAGCAGAAATGCGCGACCTTCGCGCCTTCCGCCGGCAGCGTGGCGTCGTGATACGCGCGCGCGGTGACGGGATCGAGCGACAGGTTGAACTGATCTTCCCACCGGAACTCGAAGCGCGCCTTCGAAAGGGCGTCGTCCCAGGCCTGAGCGCGGGGATGGCCCTTGGCAAGATCCGCTGCATGGGCCGCGATCTTGTAGGCGATGACCCCGGCCTTCACGTCGTTGCGGTCAGGCAGGCCGAGATGCTCCTTCGGTGTGACGTAACACAGCATCGCGGTGCCGTACCAGCCAATCTGCGCGGCCCCGATCGCCGACGTGATGTGGTCGTAGCCGGGCGCGATATCGGTGGTGAGCGGCCCGAGCGTGTAGAACGGCGCCTCGTCGCACCACTCGAGCTGCTTCTCCATGTTCTCCTTGATCAAATGCATCGGAACATGGCCGGGGCCTTCGTTCATCACCTGGACGTCGTACTCCCAGGCGATCCGGGTGAGCTCACCCTGCGTCTTCAGTTCAGCGAACTGTGCCTCGTCGTTGGCATCCGCGATCGAGCCGGGCCGCAGCCCGTCGCCCAGCGAGAACGACACATCGTAGGCGCGCATGATCTCGCAGATCTCGCGGAAGTGGGTGTACGTGAAGTTCTCCTGGTGATGCGCCAGGCACCATCGCGCCAGGATCGAGCCGCCACGGGAAACAATCCCGGTGACGCGCCGGGCGGTCATCGGAATGTAGCGAAGCAGCACGCCGGCGTGTACGGTGAAGTAGTCCACGCCCTGCTCGGCCTGCTCGATCAACGTGTCGCGATAGATCTCCCAGGTCAGGTCCTCGGGCCTGCCGCCGACCTTCTCGAGCGCCTGGTAGATCGGGACGGTCCCGATCGGGACCGCCGAGTTGCGCAGAATCCACTCGCGTGTTTCGTGAATCTGCCGCCCGGTGGAGAGATCCATCACGGTATCGGCACCCCAGAGCGTCGCCCAGCGCAGCTTCTCGACTTCCTCGTCGATCGACGAGCCGACCGCGGAGTTGCCGATGTTGGCGTTGATTTTCACCGCGAAGTTGCGGCCGATGATCATCGGCTCGAGCTCGGGATGATTCACGTTGGCCGGGATGATCGCGCGGCCGCGGGCGACCTCGGATCGAACGAACTCGAGATCGAAGCCTTCCCTGATGGCGACGAACTCCATCTCCGGGGTGACGATGCCCTTGCGCGCGAAAAAGAGCTGTGTCACGCCGCCGCCGGCACGGGCGGCGATCCAATCCTTGCGCAGCTTCGGGAGCCCTTCCCTGACGTCGCATCCCTGCGGCCCGCTGGTGTCGTAGACGCGGAGCACCTCGCCGTTCGTCAGGGAGACCTCTCGCATCGGTACCTGGACGCCCGGCCCGTCGACGTGCACCTTGCGGGAGGCTGGAAACGCCGAGGTGAAATCCGACGCCGTCAGGGGGGCGAGTGCGGGGGTGTTCTTGGCCATGGTCGTTTTTGGAATATAGCACTCGCATGGCATGAGGCGACTGTCCGGCTGCGGGACGGGGCAGATCGGAAGCGGACAAGCCCGCGCCGCCAGCTGATCGGCCGGCGTCGAAGAATCGCACACTTTGGGCGCGTTGCGGGGCTGGCACGGCTCTCGCTCAGCGGCGCGGCATGGAAAAGCTGCTGCAGGACGTTCGCTACGCGATTCGTTCGTTCGCGAAGGCGCCGGGATTCACCGCGCTGGCGCTGCTCACCATCGCGGTCGGCATCGGAGTGAACGCGACGGTTTTCAGCTTCGTCAATGCATTGCTCCTCCGTCCGGCGCCCGCCGTCCGCGATCCCCGTACGCTGGTGTCGGTGTTCACGAGCGACTTCAGCAGCGGACTGTTCGGCACCTCCTCGTATCCTGACTACCTCTCGATCAAGGAGGACGCGACAGCGTTCGAGGGACTGGCTGCCTTCACCGAAAGCGCGGCAAACATGGCGGTGGGCAATGCGACGTACCGCGTCGGCACCAGCGCCGTCGCCGCGGAATTCTTCGACGTCCTGGGGCTGAGCCCGGCGATGGGCCGGCATCTCGGCACCGCAGATTCGACCCCGGGCGCCCCTCCAGTCGCCGTGATTGGTGACGCGTTGTGGCGCCGCGCATTCGGCGCGTCCCGGTCCGCGGTGGGATCGCAGGTCGTGCTCGACGGCCGCTCGCTCACGATCGTCGGCGTGGCGCCGCCGCCTTTCTCGGGGCTGAATCTTGGCGTTCCGATCGAGGTCTGGACGCCGCTGCCGGTGCAGCCGGCGGCGAACCGAGGCAGCCGCGGCGTGTCGCTCGTGGGACGGCTTCGGAACGGGTCGAGCCTGCGGCAGGCGCAAAGCCAGCTCGATGCCATCGCCGCGCGACTCGCCGCCGAATTTCCGCAGAGCAATCGCGGCACGCTCAGGCAGCCGAACGACCCGCGCCCGATGGCGGTCCGGCCGCACACCCGTATTCATCCGCGCTTCCGCGGCGAAATCGTCATGGTGGGCGCGACGCTGATGACGGCGGTCATTCTTGTCCTGCTGATCGCCTGCGCCAACGTCGCAGGCCTGCTGCTGTCGCGCGCAACCGCACGCGGCCGGGAGATCGCCGTCCGCCTGGCGCTCGGGGCCGGCCGGTCGCGAATCGTGCGGCAGATGCTCACCGAAAGCCTCCTGCTCGGCTGTGCCGGCGGCGCGCTGGGGCTCATCCTGGCGTTGTGGACCGCCGACGTCCTGCCGTCGTACTTCCCGCCAGAAGTGGCGGCTCTCCTCGACGCGGGGATCGACGGCCAAGTCATCATGTTCACGTTCGCGGCGGCGGTCCTGAGCGGGCTGGTGTTCGGTCTCGCGCCGGCGCTTCACGGGATTCGGGCGTCCGCCGCGTACGCACTCGCCGCAAGTGCCCGTGGCACCGAGGCGGGCCGCGTGATCAGCCTGCGCAACGGCCTCGTCGCGGCGCAGATCGCCGTCGCCTCGGTCCTGCTCGTCTCCGCGGGCCTGCTCGCGCGCAGCCTGACGAACGCGGTGAACGCCGACCCGGGCTTCTCGACGCGGCACGCGGTGCTGTCGTCGATCGAGGTGCCGTCGGTGATGACCAACGAACAGGTGGCTGCCTATTACGACGCGCTCCTCGATGACATACGCACGATTCCCGGCGTCGAACGCGCCAGCCTCGCGCGCATGGTGCCGGTTGCCGGCGGGTCGCGGCGGCTGTTCTCGGTGCCCGGCTACGTGCCACGCCCGGGCGAGGACATGGAACTGCACGTCAATACGGTCCATCGTGACTACTTCGCCACGATGGGAATGCCGGCGATGCAGGGAAGGCTGTTCGAATCGTCCGATGCGCCCAACGCGCCGGTGGTCGTCGTGAACGACGTCCTCGCCAATCGTTACTTCGGCGGCCAGGCCGTTGGCCGGCGAATCGTTACGGTGTCGGGCAAAGTCGAGCTCGAGATCATTGGCGTGGTTGCGGTGCAGAGACGGAGCGGCCTGCAGGACCTGCCCGACCCGGTCGTGTTCTATCAGCTCGGGCGCGATATCCCCCGCCGCACCTTTCTCGTCGTCCGCACTCCCGGCGATCCAGCGCCATACACCGAGACCATCCGCCGGCGCGCGACCGCGGTGGACCGGAGCGTGGCGATATTCAGGACCATGACGCTCGAAGATCATCTGGCTGAGGCGGTCGCCGCCAACCGGCTCACGGTCGCCTTGGTGACCTTCTGCGGGTTGATGGCGTTTGTGCTGGCCGCCGTCGGCGTCTACGGCATCGTCGCATACGCGGTCGAGCGGCGGACGCGCGAGATCGGCATCCGCGTGGCGCTCGGCGCCCGCCCGGGCCAGGTACTCGCGCTGCTGGCTCGCGAAGGGGGCCGCGTGATCCTGGCCGGCGTCGTGATCGGCCTGGTCGCGGCATGGGGGTCAACGCGGCTGTTGACGTCGATGCTGTACGGCATCAGCGCCACGGATCCTGCGACGTTCCTGGTGGTGCCGGCCGCCGTTTCGGTCATCGCGCTCGTCGCGAGCTGCGTGCCCGCAGCGCGCGCGCTCGGGATCAATCCGGTCGCAGCGCTCAGGCATGAATAGGACAACTCCCAACGATCCAACGATCCAACTCCCAAGGCAAACCTGTCGAACAACGCGGTGAAAGTCCGACCAACCAGCTCGTTGAAGCGCCTTTCACCACGTTCTCCGACTGTCTCAACTTGGGAGTTGGATCGTTGGATCGTTGGGAGTTGACGCCGGTCCGCTGGTCACCCCAGCTTCCTGAGAATGAAGCACTTCAAGTAATACGTCTCCGGCACCGTCATGAGCACCGGATGATCGCGCCCCTGCATCCGCTTTTCGACGACCGTGACGTCGGCGCGGGCGTCCAGCGCCGCTGAGGCGATCACCTCGGCGAATGCCGCCTCGCTCACGTTGTACGAACAGCTGCAGGTGATCAGGAACCCTCCCGGCGACAGCAGCTTCAGCGCGCGGAGATTGATTTCCTTGTAGCCCGACAGCGCCTTCGTCAGCGCGGCCTTGTTCTTGGCGAAGGCCGGCGGATCCAGCACGATCGTGTCGAACACTTCGCCGCGCCGCTCGAGCTCGCGGAGGTCGTCGAACACGTTCATCGCCCGGCCCTCGACGTGAGGCAGGCCATTTCGCTGGGCGTTTTCACGAATGCGGAGTACCGCCGCCTCGGAGATGTCGATCGCCAGCACCGCGTCGCACGCCGGCGCCAGCGCCAGCGCGAAGCCGCCGTTGTAGCTGAAGGCGTCGAGGAGCCGGCCGCGCGCGTACCGTGCGGCGGCAACGCGGTTCTCACGCTGGTCGAGGAAGAGACCGGTCTTCTGCCCATGGAAGAGATCGGCCTGGTAGGTCACCCGTCCTTCCCGCACGTCGACGGTCTCGGGCACGTTCCCGTACAGGACGTCGACCCGCTGCTCGAGTCCTTCCAGCAGCCGGACGCGCGGATCGTTGCGCGCCAGGATCCCTGCCGGTGCGGCAATCTCGACGAGCAGCTGCGTGAGCTCCGGCAGCAGCCGATCGGTCGCCTGCGAGAGTGCCTGCACCACCAGGTAATCGCCGTACCGGTCGACGACCAGCGATGGCAACAGGTCGGCTTCGCCGTGCACCAGCCGGAAAGCCGTGGCATCGATGCCGAGCGCGGACCGGAATGCACCGGCGTGGCGCAGGCGCTCGCGCCAGGTGTCGAGCGTCGGCGGTTCCGGCGCGCGGCTGAACATCCGCAGCACGATCTCGGAGCGATCGCTGAAGAGCGCATGGCCCGACGGATGTCCGCGGCCATCGAGGACCTGGACCATGTCGCCAGCCTCAGCCTCGACCCGGGCGATGTCGGACTTGTAGATCCAGGGGTGTCCGTTGCGCAGGCGCTGTTCGCCGCGCTTCGTGATGGTGACGGTGGCCACCACGCTATAATTCCACAGTCATGAAGATCGCGATCGGCGCCGACCACGCCGGATTTGCGCTCAAACAGCACCTCGTGGCAACGCTGACGCGACTCGGACACCAGGTCGACGATCTCGGCACCCATGACAGTGAACCGGTGGACTATCCCGAGATCTGCGCAAACGTGGCGCGGGCCGTCGTGGGCCACCGGGCCGACCGCGGAATCGTGATCGGGGGCAGCGGGCAGGGAGAGCAAATCGCCGCCAACAAGGTGCCGGGCGCCCGCGCCGCCCTCTGCAACGATCTCTATACCGCGCGCCTGTCGAGGCAGCACAACGATGCCAACGTGCTGGCGCTCGGCGGCCGGATCGTCGCCGGCGGACTGGCGGATGAAATCGTCGCGCTGTGGCTGGCGACCGATTTCGAGGGCGGACGGCACCTGCGGCGGATCCAGCAGATCGCCGAGATCGAGAAACGGGAACGGGTGTAACAAGACAGGAAATCATGCCGACTTCTACTCTCGCAGATTCACGCTGGCGCACGTTGACCGAGACCGATCCCGACATCGCCAGGGCGATCAAGGACGAGGTCCAGCGCCAGAATTCCGGGCTCGAGCTCATCGCGTCCGAGAACTTCGTCAGCCACGCGGTCCTGCAGGCGGCCGGCTCGGTGATGACCAACAAGTACGCCGAGGGGTACCCCGGGAAGCGCTATTACGGTGGCTGCGAGTTCGTCGACGTCGCCGAGTCGCTGGCGATCGCACGCGCGAAGGAGCTGTTCGGCGCCGAGCACGCCAACGTGCAGCCGCACTCCGGTGCGCAGGCGAACATGGCGGTGTACTTCACGCTGCTGAAGCCGGGCGACACGGTGCTCGGGATGAACCTCGCCCATGGCGGTCATCTCACGCACGGTCACCCGCTCAACTTCTCGGGCAAGCTCTACACGATCGTTCCCTACGGCGTCCGCGCCGAGGATGAACGCATCGACTACGACGAGTTCGAACGGCTCGCTCACGAGCACAAGCCGAAGATGATCATGGTCGGCGCCAGTGCCTACTCGCGGATCTTCGATTTCGAGCGCATCGGCAGGATCGGACGCGATGTTGGCGCTCCCGTGGTCACCGACATGGCGCACATCGCCGGCCTGGTTGCCGCAAAGGTGCATCCGAGCCCGGTGCCCCACTCCGACTTCGTGACCACGACGACCCACAAGACCCTGCGTGGCCCGCGCGGCGGCATGGTCCTCTGCCGCGCTCAGTACGCCAAGGACCTCGATCGCGCGCTGTTCCCCGGTGTGCAGGGTGGCCCGCTGATGCACGTCATCGCCGCCAAGGCCGTGTGCTTCAAGGAAGCGCTCGAGCCCGGGTTCGCCACCTACCAGCAGCAGATCGTCGCCAATGCGAAGAGGCTCGCCGCCGGGCTCGCCAGCGCCGGGTTCAGGCTCGTGTCGGGAGGCACCGACAATCACCTGATGCTCGTCGACGTGTTCTCGAAGGGCCTGACCGGCAAGGTCGCGGAAGCCGCCCTCGGCAAGGCTGGTATCACCGTCAACAAGAACGCCATCCCGTTCGACAAGAATCCCCCGATGGTGGCAAGTGGCATCCGGGTGGGCACCCCCGCGGTCACCAGCCGCGGCATGGGTGAGGCCGAGATGGACACGATTGCGGAATACATTGCGCGCGTCCTCGCGTCGCCCGAAGACGAGGCGGCCCTGGCAATGGTGCGGTCGGAAGTCGAGTCCCTGTGCCGCAGGTTCCCCCTGTATCCGGAGGAGTAGAGCTCGAGAGGGCGGTCGCCTCGGCGCTGGCGCCGGGCGGCCGGCTCGCGCGCGCGGTCCCCGCGTTCGAGACCCGCGAGGCGCAGGTGCGCCTCGCAGCCGCCGTCTCGAAGGCGTTCGGGAAAGGCGGCATCCTGCTCGCCGAAGCTGGAACGGGCACCGGGAAAACCCTCGCCTATCTCATTCCGGCGATCCTCAGCGGCCACCGGGTGCTGGTCTCCACCGGCACCAAGAACCTGCAGGAACAGATCTATTTCAAGGATCTTCCCGTCCTTCGCGAGGCCCTCGGCGTGCCCTTCACCGCCACCTACATGAAGGGACGAGGCAACTATCTCTGCCTGCACCGGTTCGAGACCTGGCGTGACAACGGGGCCCTCAAGACGAATGACGAAATCGAGTCGATTCGGATGATCGACGAGTGGTCTCGTGAGTCCGAGACCGGCGATCGCGCCGAGCTCGAAGACCTGGCGGAAGACGCGCCCGTCTGGCCCGAGATTTCCGCCAGCGCGGAGAACTGCATCGGCGCCGAGTGCCCCCGGTACGACGACTGTTTTGTCACGAAGATGCGGCAGCGCGCAGCCGCATCGGATGTCGTGATCGTGAACCATCACCTGCTCTGCGCCGACGCGGCCGTCCGCCAGAACGCCTACGGCGAGGTGATCCCGTCGTGCGAGCGCGCGGTGATAGACGAGGCGCACCAGCTCGAAGACGTCGCGACCCAGTATTTCGGGCGCGGCGTGAGCAACTACCGGATGGACGCTCTGGCCCGCGATCTCGATCGCGCGGCGACGTCCGATTTGATCGCTGACCGGGAAAAAGCCGCCGATCTCCGTACCGATGTGACGCGGCTGCGCGATCACGCGCGCATGTTCTTCTCGGCCCTGCAGCTGCTTCGGTTCGACGGCGGCACCGGATCGGGCGCCGACTCGCGGAGACGGATCCACCCCGCCGACACCGCCAGAGCCGCGGAAGCGGGCCTCGCCCTGGTGGGCGTCCTGGATGCCGTCGAGGCCGACATCGCGCTGACCAGGGAGATCTCGGAAGAAGTGCTCGCGATGGCGCGGCGCGCCGGAGAGGCGCGGGACGACATCAAGTTTCTCCTCAGGGCCGACGATCCCGACTACGTGTACTTCCTCGAGACGCGCGGACGCGGCGTCTACCTCCGCGCATCACCGATCGACGTCTCGTACATCATTCGCGAGGTCCTCCTCGATCGGATGAAGACGCTGGTGTTCACCTCCGCCACGCTCACCTCTGACGGCTCCTTCGACTATTTCCGGAGCCGGCTGGGGGTTGGCGATGCCGACGAGATCCGGCTGGATTCGGAATTCGACTACGCCCGGCAGGCGATTCTCTACCTGCCGCGAAAGATGCCCGACCCGCGTTCGCCGCAATTCATCCAGGCCGCGTCGCGCGAGATCGTGGAGATCCTGAAGCGCACCAACGGCCGTGCGTTCGTCTTGTTCACCAGCTACGCCAATCTGCGCGAGGTCCGATCGATCGCCGAGTCGGAGCTCGAGTTTCCGATCCTCGTGCAGGGCACGGCGCCCCGTTCGGCGCTGCTCCGGGATTTCAAGGCCACGCCACACGCCGTCCTCCTCGCGACCTCCAGTTTCTGGCAGGGCGTGGACGTCGTCGGCGAGGCCCTGAGCTGCGTGATCATCGACAAGCTGCCGTTCGCCTCGCCCGGCGACCCGATCACGTCGGCGCGCATCGAGGCGATCAACGCCCGGGGCGGCTCCGCGTTCGGCGATTACCAGATCCCGCTCGCGATCCTCGCGTTGAAGCAGGGCCTCGGCCGGCTCCTGCGCCACCGGCTCGACCGCGGCGTGCTGGCGGTGCTCGACCCGCGCCTGCGCACAATGGGCTATGGCCGGCGATTCCTGGCCTCGCTGCCGCCCGCGCCGGTCACTCACGCACTCGAGGACGTCGAGCGCTTCTTCGCGCCGCCGGCGTCCCCGGTCTTCTGAGTCCGCCTCGCGCCGCCGCGCTTCGCGAGATGCCGGTGCTCAGCCTCCTCCACCGAGTGGGAGGCGGCAACGTCCCCGTCATGACGCGCCATCTCGACGAGCCGGCGGTAGTGAATCTGGAGCGTCCTCAGTTCCTGCTCCGAGAGATCCTCGACGTCAATCAGCCGATTGCTCGCGCCCTCGACGGCCGCGACGATCTCGTTGAGCTTCAGCTGAATCGCGAGGCCATCGCGGTTCTGCGTCCGTTGCACGAGGAACACCATCAGAAAGGTGACGATGGTGGTGCCGGTGTTGATGACGAGCTGCCAGGTGTCCGACCAGCGGAACAGCGGACCCGTGATTGCCCAGACGATGACCGTGCCCAGCGCCATCCCGAAGCCCCAGCTGCTGCCCGCCCAGTGCGTCACCGCTCCCGCGACGCGATCCGCTGTGCGCTCGAGTGCTGCCGGGCTGTGTTTTCTTGTTCGACTCATCTGCTCCCCCGCCTGTATTGACAGGCATCCATCGCCGTTCCAATCTTTGGACCAGGACGGGTTCGTGTAGACTGAACAGGTTGCAAATCACCCGCGGACCCCATCCGCGTTTACTGGGAGCACGGAGGTTGCGATGAGCGCATTAATCCGCCGGGCGTTGATGCCGAGTCTGCTCGTCCTGGGCCTGGCCGTGGTCGGAACACCCGCCTACGCGCAGACCGGACAGGTCAAGGGAAAGGTCGTCGACGTCAAGAATCAGCCGGTCGAGAAGGCCGAAGTCACGATTGAGGCGACCGACGGCATGGGCCGCAAATTCAAGGTCTCGACGAACCGGAGAGGCGAGTACGTTCAGATCGGGCTGCCCCCGGGGCAGTACCGCATCAGCGCCTCGAAGGACAATCTTTCCGACAGCCACGAGCAACGGATCGGCCTCGACGCGGCGGAGGTGAACCTCACGCTGAAACCCGGAGGCGCGGGCGGAAACGTCTCGGCGGAGGAGGCCAAGAAGGCCGCGGAAAGGAATGCAGCCATCCGTGGAGCCTTTGAAGCGGGCGTAAAGCTGAGCCAGGAAAACAAGTACGACGAGGCGATCGCCAAGTTCAACGAAGTCGTCGCGCAGATTCCGAAGTGCGTCGAGTGCCTGACCAACATCGCTTCGCTGCAGCTGGCAAAAAAGGATTACGACGCAGCCGAGGGCAGCTATAAGAAGGCCATCGAGCTGAATCCGAGCTCCGCCGAAGCCTACAACGGCCTGGCGAACCTCTATAACGCTCAGAAGAAGTTCGACCAGGCGGCCGAGGCGAGCGCCCAGGCGGCGAAGCTTGGAGCTACGGCGCCCGGCGGCGCGAGCGCCTCGACGGTGTTCAACCAGGGCGTCATCGCCTGGAACGCCAGCCGGATCGACGACGCGAAGAAGGCCTTCGAGGAGGCGGTCAAGCTGGATCCGAAGCTCGCCGAGGCGCACTACTGGCTGGGGATGGCCAACCTGAACCAGGGCAAGATGCCCGAGGCCGCGCAGTCGTTCGAGGCGTACCTGAAACTGGACGCGGCCGGCAAATATGCCGAGCAGGCGAAGGGAATCCTCGCGCAGATCAAGAAATAACCATCGCTCGACGAGAGTCGTGGTCCGGCCCCCGGCGCCTGACCACGACGCCTTCCCGGACGTACGAGCCGCCGGGCGCCGCTCGCCATCCGGGCATCGCCGCCGGCCGCTCCTCTCGAAAATGACATTCGATCAGATCGCGGACAACCTCGCCCAGGTGAGGTCGCGGATCGACGCCGCCGCGCGACGCGCCGGACGCAATCCCGCGGAGATTACCCTCGTCGCCGTTTCGAAGACGTTCGATGCTGACCACGTCCGCGCGGCCTGGGAAGCCGGCCAGCGCGATTTCGGCGAGAACAAAGTCCAGGAAGCCGAGCGGAAGATTGCGGCCACGACCACCCTCGCGGGCGCCCGGTGGCATCTGATCGGGCACCTGCAGTCCAACAAGGCCCGGAAAGCGGCGGCGCCGTTTGCGATGATCCACTCGGTCGACTCGCTCGACCTGCTGAAGCGGTTGGATGCCGCCGCCAGCGAGGCCGGGGCGGCACCGGAAGTCCTGCTGCAGGCGGACCTGGCGGGGGAAGCCACCAAGCACGGCGCCGGCGAGCAGGATATCGGCCGTCTGGCGCGCGCGGCGCTGGAGAGCCGGGCGGTAAAGCTGGCAGGGCTGATGCTTCTGCCCCCATGGAACGAAAATCAGGAAGTCACCCGGCCCTGGTTCGCAGGGCTGCGCCGGCTGCGCGACCGGCTGACCGCGGACGGGATTCCCGCCGAATCGCTCAAGCATCTGTCCATGGGAATGAGCCACGATTTCGAGGCGGCGGTCGAAGAGGGTGCGACCCTGGTGCGCGTAGGTACTGCCATTTTTGGCAGGCGAACGACAATTTAGTCAGCGGCGGCCGACGGGCCGATCACGAATAGCGACCGAAGGACACAACTATGGAAGGTCAGACGCCCCTCTCGAGCACATCCGCATCCGACGCCGGCTCGGCACCAGCCGAACGGCGCATGCGGGTCGCGCCCCTCGACCTGCGACAGCCTCACTTCAAGACCGTGATGCGGGGATTCGACAAGACCGAGGTCGTGGCGTTCCTGACCGAGGCGGCCGACGACTACGAGCACGCTCTGAGGGAGATCGACCGGCTGCGCCAGGATCTGCTGCGGGTCGAGTCGCTCCTCACCGAGCACCGCGACCGCGAGGCCAACCTGCGCAACACCCTGCTGACGGCGCAGCGGCTGGCCGACGAAATCAAGGATGCCGCGCAGAACGAGGCGAAGCTGGTGGTGAAGGAGGCACAGGGCCGCGCCGATCTCCTGCTCCAGAAGGCCCAGGTCCGCCTCGAGGAGGTCGAACGCGACATCAACGAGATGCGGCTTCGGAGACGGGGCGTCGAGAGCTCGCTGGAAGCCTCGATTCAGTCCCTCTATCACGCCCTCGAGTTCATCCGGGAACAGGACCGTCCTGACGAGAAAGTGCTGCTGCACCGTCCGCGCCAGGCCGAGAATCCTCCGCAGCAGCATCAACGCCTGGATATGCCCCGCGTCGCGGATGAGCGGGGGTGATTCAGCGACGCTGCGCGTCCGGGTGATTCCACGAAGCGGGCGCACGACCCTCGCTGGAAGGCGGGGAGAAGCGCTCATCGTCCGGCTGGCGGCCGCGCCGGTTGACGGGGCCGCCAACGACGCCCTCATCAGGTTCCTGTCTGATCTGCTCGATCGCCCTCGCCGCGATTTCTCTATCGTGGCCGGCGAGAAAAGCCGCGACAAACACATTCAGATCGCTGGTTTGAGCGACGATCAGCTCGCCGCGCGCTTGACGGCGCTCCAGCCGTGAGCATCCTCGCGGATCTCGCGCTCGTCCATGCCCGCTCACTCGTGACGTGCGCCGGTCCCGCTCCGCGTCGCGGAGCTGCCCAGGCCGAAGTCACCGCAATCCCGGACGGGGCGATCGCCGTCCACGACGGCCTCATTACCTTCGCGGGCCCGTCCGCGGATCTGACGCCCCACATCTCGCCTGTCACCAGCGCACAGGTCATCGATCTCCACGGTCAGCACAGCATCGTCCCCGGATTCGTCGATGCCCATACCCACACGGTGTACGGCGGGGACCGACGCTCCGAGCTTCAGCGCCGGCTGGCCGGCGAAACCTACGCGCAGATCGCCGCCTCGGGCGGCGGGATCGTGTCCACGGTGGCAGCGACGCGCGCCGCATCGGAATCCGAGCTCGTGGAAGCAGCCCGAATCCGGCTCTCCGAAATGCGGGCGGCCGGGACCACGACGTGTGAAATCAAGAGCGGGTACGGACTCACCACGGCGGCTGAGATCAAGATGCTGCGAGTGATTGAGGCGCTGCGGCAATCCGAGCCGATGACGATCGTCCCCACCTTCATGGGGGCGCACGAAGTGCCCTTCGACTATCGGGCCGCGCGCGACGGGTACGTGGACCTCGTCGTGGAGGAAATGATCCCGGCGGTTGCCGCCGGCAGCCTCGCGCAGTGGTGCGATGTCTTCTGCGAAGACGGCGTATTCACGCCGGCCGAGGCCACGCGAATCCTCGAAGCCGGGGCCGCAGCGGGGCTGAAGCCGCGGATACACGCCGACGAGCTCGGCGCAAGCGGGGGCTCCAGGGTCGCAGCGTCGGTCGGCGCCAGATCGGCCGATCACCTGGTGCACGTCGATGCTGCCGGCATCGCGGCGCTCGGCGCGGCGAACGTGGCAGCGACGCTCCTTCCGGCAGCCGCGTTCTACCTGAAGCTTGCGCGCTATGCACCGGCGCGCGCCCTCATCGCGGCGGATGTTCCGGTGGCGCTGGCGACCGACGTGAACCCAGGCGGCGGACTCTCGCCAGGGATGCCCTTCGTGATTGCGCTGGCCTGCTTCGCGATGGAGATGACGTTCGAGGAAGCGCTCGTGGCCGCGACGCTCAACGCGGCATGGTCGCTGGATCTCTCGCACCGCGTCGGCAGCCTGGAGGCTGGCAAGCTGGGGGACCTCGTCGTCGTCGCCGGCGACCCGATCAACCTCGTTCGTGTCGGTGCGCCCTCCATTGTCTCGGTGTTCAGAATGGGGCGACTCGTGTCAGGCGGCGTTTCACCTTCTCAGGTGACTGCATGAAACTGACGGAGCTCTCACTCGGTGCGCTGCTGGCCGCGATGCGTGATCCCCGTCCGACACCCGGGGGTGGATCGGCGTCCGCCGTCGCTGGTGCACTCGGCGCCTCCCTGCTGGCCATGGTCGCCTCGATGACGAAACACCGCGCGGCATCCGAAGAGGATGTCGAGCGGCTTCAGGCCGCTGCCTCACGATGCAGGGATCTCAGCGCGCGGCTCGAGGCCCTGGTCGACGACGACAGTGCCGCATACGACGGGATCGTCGCGGCGTACCGGCTGCCGCGAGGGTCGGAGGCCGAAAAGGCGGAACGCCGGACCCGAATCCAGGCAGCGATCGTCTCGGCTGTCGAGGCTCCGCTCGACGTCATGCGCTACTGCAACGATGCGATCGAAGCGGCGGCCACGGTTGCCCGGTTCGGGAACCCGAATGCCGGCAGCGACGTCGGCGTCGCGCTGGAACTGCTGCTCGCCGCCGGACATGGCGCGCGCCTGAATGTGGAGATCAACCTGGGAAGCCTGGACGATCAGTCGCTGGTCGGCCGGGCGCGAGAAACGGTGTCGGTGCTGGATACCGAAGCGACGACCGGCGCGGCGGCTGCCCGCGCCGCGTTGCAATCAGCTCCGTAACAGCTGTAGGGCAGGGCCTTCAGGCCCTGCCCTGCCGTGTGTCAGTGCCAGCTATCGACCGAGACCGTGAACGGCATCGGTCGCTTGTAGGTCGGCACCCACTCGATCACTTCCTGGTAGCCCAGATTGATGTAGGTGGTCTGCTTGTCCCGGGTCACCTGGACGGCCTCGCGGTCGAGGGGAATCTGATAGCGCTCGGCCAGCAGCATCACACGATCGACCAGTTCGGCGTCGGAGCGGTCCTTGGAGAACCGCGCCGCCTCGGCCACCGCATCCTTGAACTGGTAGTGGTGCAGGTAGACGGGAACGAAGCGGTACAGGGCATTTGCAATCAGCAGCAGGACGGCGAGCCGGATGAGGTTCCGCAGCATGCCGGATCCTTTTATCGGTCGGTCAGTGAATCTGGTGTAGCAGCCGCTCCCAGCGCGTGCGCGTGAAGAAATGGGTCACCACGGAAAACAGCCG
>Ga0075428_100003908_pt1 | contig 16378 bp, 13 predicted proteins | sample RhiMetdeltSRZDD2_FD_75291 | JGI IMG/M metagenome (GOLD analysis project Ga0075428, IMG submission 75291) | Populus rhizosphere microbial communities from Tennessee, USA - Rhizosphere MetaG P. deltoides SRZDD2 | ecosystem: Host-associated > Plants > Roots > Rhizosphere > Soil | place: USA... | reverse complement strand
GGTACCGTCGCCGCCGTATCCGATCCGCCGGAGCGCTTGCTCAAGGACGTCGCCCTGGCGCCCTTCGTCATCTTCCACCAGCTCGAAGAGGTGTTCGTGCTCGCGCCGGTGCGTGAACGCGGCAGCTCGCTGCTCGACACGACCTGGCGCGGGGATAGCTCCCGATGAAAACGGTGGGCTGGCTGCTCCTGCTCGCGTTCGTCGCCGAGATGACTCGCTACGTGCTTTTCGGGCGGTTCGTCGCCCAACCGGATCTGTTGCTCGGCATCGTGGTTGTAGCTGCGTTGCGTTTGCCGGCGCCCCGCGGCGCCGTGGTGGGACTCTGCCTGGGACTCTTGCGGGACATTCTGGCCGGGAATCCCATCGGCACGGAAGCGTTGCCGATCACGCTGGTCGGTTGGGGCGTGGGTGTGGCTGGACGAACGGTGTATCGCGAAGCGTTCATCACCCATGTTCTCATGAATTTTGGCGCGGCGTTGGTGAAACCGCTCCTCACCTACGCGATCGTGCACGGAGATCTGAGCGGCTTGCCCTGGTATTTCATCCGCATCGCTCTGCCCAGCGCCCTCATGACCGGGATCCTCGTCCCGCTCGGCGATCGGAGTTTGCGGTTGGGACGTAACCGCCGGACCACCTGGACTCGATCCACGCTCCGCACGCTGAGGGAATATGAGAAGCAGACCAGCATTAAGCGGTAATGACCGGCGCGAGCGCGGCTGGGTGTTGCTCGGAATCGGTCTGTTGGTCTTCCTCATCCTGATCGGCCGCTTGTTCTTCCTTCAGGTCGTGACCTCGGGCCGGAGCCGTGAGCTGGCCGAACGCAACTGGCTGCGCCCGGAATTCGTGCCGGGTCCCCGCGGACGGATTCTGGATCGTAACGGCGTGGTGCTCGCCGAAATGACCCCGTCCTTCGCCATCAACATCGATCCGCAGTACGAGCCTTTCCACAAGAACCGGGAGTTGATGCATCAAACCGTGGAACGTCTGGCCCGGCTGGTCGATCAGGATCCGGCCAAGTTCGAGGAACAGATCGTTCGCGAGCGGAAGACAACCTACAAACCGGTGCGCTTGGTACGAAACGCGGACAGTTTGATGGTGGCTCGGGTAGCAGAACACATGATCTCGTTGCCGGGCGTTTCGGTCATGGTGGAGCCGGTCCGCCGCTATCCGGCGGACACGTTGGCCGCGCACGTGCTCGGGTACGTGGGCGAGGTGGGGGAAAAGGATCTCGAAACCCTCACCGAACGCGGCTATCACACGGGATCTTTGATCGGGAAGACGGGGATCGAACTTCAATACGAAGACTTGCTTCGCGGAGAAGATGGCAAGCGTTACGTCGAGGTGAACGCGCTCGGGCGCCGGAGCGAAGCGTTCAACCGCCGTGAACCGGTGCCGACGCGCCCGGGCCGCGATCTCGAGCTGACTCTGGATGCAAAGGTGCAGCGTGCCACCGAGAGCGCGCTCGACGCGGCCAGCTATGAAGGTCCCGAACCGGCGCCCGAAATCCGCGGAGCGGCGATTCTCATGGACGTCTGGACGGGCGAGATCCTGGCCATGGCCAGCCGTCCCGGATTCGACGACAACGTCTTCTCCAGCTCCCTGAATCAAGAGGAGTGGAACGCGCTCATGACGGAAGGACGTCCGCTTCTCAACCGCGCCATCCAGTCGGCCTATCCGCCCGGATCCACCTTGAAACCGATCACCGAATACGGAGCCTTGGCGGCGGGGGTCATCCGCCCCGGCCAGTATCAGGCCCCGTGCTTCGGCGGCCAGCGGTTTGGGAATCGTGTCTTTCATTGTTGGAAGCACGAAGGCCACGGATCGTTGGATGATCTCGGCGCGCTCGCGCAGTCCTGCGACGTTTACTTCTATCAGCTCGCTCCGGCCCTCGGCGTGGATGGCATCGCCAAAGTCGCCCGCCAGTTCGGGCTCGCCGAGAAGACCGGCATCGATCTGCCGCAAGAACGCAACGGTCTCATCCCCTCGAGCGCCTATTACGACGAGCGTTACGGAAAGCGCCAATGGAGTCCCGGACTGGCGCTCAATTTGATCATCGGTCAGGGAGAAATTCAGGTCACGCCCATCCAGCTTTTGCGCGCGACGGCGATGATTGCCACCGGCGGACGTGAAGTTACGCCGCGTTTGTTGCGCGAGGTGGGGCCGGAAGAGCGCCAGCATCGTTACCCCGAACCGAAGCTGGGGGCCATCACCGAGGACGTGAAACTGAATGCCAAGGCATTGGAACGCGTGCGCCTCGGCATGCGCATCGCCGTGGAATCGGGAACGGGCAAGAGCGCGCGGGTCCACGGGATTCCGGTGGCGGGCAAAACCGGGACTGCGGAAAACCCGGGTTACGATCACGCGTTGTTTGCCGCCTATGCTCCGGCCGATCATCCACGCGTAGCCGCGGTGGTATTGCTGGAAAATCGAGGTCATGGCGGCACGGTGGCGGCACCGGTGGCCCGCCGCATCTTCGACGCCTTCTTCGGCGTTCCTGATTCTCTGGTCGTCCAGACCGTGGACTCGGATTAATGCGCGGGCGAGCCCTCCGCAACGTCGACTGGACCTTGGTTGGTTGCGTGGCCTTCTTAATGGGGCTCGGTCTCATTCTCGTGTACTCGGCGAGCCAGGTCCCTGCATTGCCGGGCCGGAGCCAGCTCTTCAATCGTCAGGTCATGTGGATGATCATGGGCACGTTCGTGCTCCTCGTCTGCACCGTGGTGCCCTACCGCGTGTGGGAGGAGTACGCCCATGTTCTCTACGTGATCTCGATTTTCTTGCTGCTCTTGGTACCGGTCTTGGGCGCGGAGCGGCTGGGCGCAAAACGATGGATCGCGCTCGGAGGATTTCAGTTTCAACCCTCGGAGGTGGCGAAGTTCGCCACCATGCTCCTCGTCGCCCGAATGCTGGCCCAGCCACGACTGGATATTCGCCGGCTTTCGGTGCTCTTGCCCGTGCTGGCCGTGGCATTCTTGCCCTTCGTATTGATCCTGGCCGAGCCGGACCTGGGAACTTCGCTCAGCATTCCCGCGTCCCTGGTGACTATGATCTACTGGATCGGGATGCCGCTTTTGGCCATCATTCTCATTGTCGCTCCGCTGGTCAGCATGATTCTCGCGGTCAAGCTCTGGCTATGGATTCCGTTTTTAATTGCGCTGGGGGCCGGTCTCTATTTCTTGAGATTGAAACGTTCCCTGCTCATCGGCGTGTTGCTCGTCAACGCAGCCGCCGGCGCGGTGACTCCGATCGTGTGGAACACCCTTAAACCCTACCAGCAGCAGCGCGTGCTCACGTTTCTCGATCCCGAAGAGGACGTGGCGGGGGCGGGGTATCAAGTCATTCAGTCGCGTATCGCGATTGGATCGGGAGGGCTGGCCGGACGGGGGTTTCTAAAGGGGACGCAGAAGGGACTGGCGTTCCTGCCTCAGCAACACACCGACTTCGTGTTCTCGGTGCTCGGAGAGGAGTGGGGATTTCTCGGCTGCCTGGCCGCCCTCACCGCGTTCGCGATATTGGTCGCGCGGGGGGTGCGCCTGGCCATGAAGGCGCGAAGTCGATTCGCCAGCTTGCTCGTGGTGGGCATTTGCTCGTCACTGGTATTTCACGTCGCCGTGAACGTGAGCATGACCTTGGGTCTGGCTCCGGTCACCGGGATTCCGCTGCCCTTTCTCTCTTACGGTGGTACGTTCTTGCTGGCCACGATGGCGCAGATGGGCTTGCTCTTCAACGTTTCGATACGCCGCACAGAAGTTTAGGGCGCCTTATGGCGAACGGGTCCCAAGACCAGTGATAAGATGGGCATTCCTTGGCCCGGCCTTCCATCAGCGGGCCACGTTGTCCAAGGGTCTGGGAGGGCAGCTTCTCTCGATTCAGGACGTAACTCCGGCGGTGGGATCCGTCTAACTACGTGCGGCCAGGGGCTTTTGTCTCGGTCGCCCTTGAGCACCGTCCAGGGTCTTCGGCAGGAGGTGTCCTATGTTCCGTTTCCGCCCTCACCCGGATGATCGCCTTCCTCTGACCTCCACGATTCACCGGTATCCGCGAATCAACGGAGCTTTTGCTGAGGCCATCCTTCTGTCCACGTTTTTGAGCGGACTAATCCTTCCTGGAATTGTCTACGCTGACTGTGTCGATTACGGTACGACGCCGAACTACCCTCCATTCGTGGGGACCGTGCAAAGTCTGCTTACCGACCTTGTGGTGTCGGGCAATTATGCGTACGTAGTGGGCACGGGCGTGGGGACAGACAACACAGCCTTTCAGGTGATTGATATCTCGAACCCAAGCCAACCCACGGTGGTGGGGACCGCCGGATATCCGATCATCAGCGGCGGCGGCAAGGGTGTTGCTGTTTCCGGCTCGTATGCTTACGTCCTCGACCCGTCAGGTTATGACCCTGATTGTTGCGGTCCTGGTTTGTTACGAATCATCGACATCTCTAACCCAGCGTCACCGACGCTCGTGGCGAACGTCGCCTCAAATGCGGGAAACGTTTCCACGAGTAGCCCTCTTTCCGGCATTGCAGTTTCCGGAAATTATGTGTACGTCGCTTGCCCCGACGGCCTCCAGGTCATCGATGTCTCTAGACCGACCAGACCGTCTACCGTAGTGACCATGCCGGTGGATTTTCCTTGCTGGTCTCTCGCGCTGTCAGGACATTATGTATATGTTATGGGTGGCAAGGTGACGAATACGGGCTATCCAAACTTTACCAGAATCACAACAACTGGGGTTAGGGTCATCGACATCTCGGACCCCGGATCGCCGGTCATCGTAGGCGCCTTGACCCTAACCGCCCCCTCTGACTACCCGACCACAAATAGTTGGTATCAAATGGTTATTGCCGGTAACTATCTCTACGTTGCCGGATACCCCGGTCTTCAGGTCATCGACGTATCCAACCCCTCTTCTCCAGCCATTGTTGCAACCAATCTTGGATTCTGCCGAGACGTCGCTGTCCAGGGTTCCCACGCGTATCTGGTAGATGGCTACAACACCGAGATTCGGGTAGTCGATATTCTGAATCCATTGTCTCCGACCACGGTGGGTCACATAGCACATCCCGGAGGGAGCGCGGCCATGAGTGCTCTGGCTGTTACCGCGACGGCCTCTCATCTCTTCGTGCTCGGGGGAGTGACCTGTTGTCCGCCGGGGGCGCATGGGCTGTTTCTCTTCTTGCATCAATGCTCGGCCGCCGGATGTTCGGCGGACGTGGATGCGGGCGGCCCATACGAGACTTGCGGCGAGGCTTGCTTACCACTGAATGGAAGCGTGACCGATGGATCTTTGCCCGTAACCTGGAGCGCGAGTGGTTCGGGAACGTTCAGCCCAAATAATACGACCCTGAACGCGCTCTATTGTCCGAGCGCGGCCGATGTCGCCGCCGGTTCTGTAACGCTGACCCTCACGGCAGGCTCGTGTTCAGGCGTCCTAGCCGCACTGACCCTCTCCCCAGGAGTACCGGTGCAGGCGATGGACGTGGACCCGAACACGTTCAACACGCAGTCGGGCGGCAACTACATCACCGCTCATCTGGAGTTTCCTGACGGGTACGATCCGGCCCAAGTTCTTTTGGAGAGCGTGCGACTGAATGGGACGGTGGCAGCTTCGCCAGACTTCTTCGAGATCAAGGACTGGAACCATAACCATGTACCGGATGTGGCCTTGAAGTTCCCGCGCGATGCGGTGGAAGGAACGCTGGGCGAAGGAGACCAGGTGCCGGTATCCATATTTGGGACACTCGGCGACCGCTGCTTCCTTGGAACGACCATGATCCGCGTCATTCGCCCCCACCTCACCCATCCTAATGGCGGAGAGTCCTATGTCGCCGGCGTCCGGACCCTCGTGGAGTGGGAGAACCCTCAAGGTTGGACGGTGAGCTACGCGCAAATCTACTACTCCGCGGACGGGGGCAATTCCTGGAACCTAATCGCCGATCAGCTAACGGGACAAAGTTACGTATGGGCAGCTCCAACGGAGCCGACGGAAAACGGGCGATTGCGCGTAGTGCTCGTGGATGACGTCGGCATGATGGGGTACGACTCCAGTGACGGCCCATTCGTCGTCGGGAGTGCGACGGGGGTGGGGGACGTTCCTCCCACCGTGCACCGGCTCTATCAAAACTCGCCCAACCCGTTCGCAGCCGCCACCCGGACGGCATTTGATTTGCCGGTCGAAGGCAGGGTAACTGTTGAGGTTTTCGACCTGACCGGACGTAAAGTGCGGGCGCTGGCTGATGACTGGTATCCGGCCGGCAAGCACGACGTAAGTTGGGACGGGCGGGATGCGGTGGGCCGGTCACTGGCAGGAGGGATTTATTTCCTTCACATGAAGGCTGGCTTGTTCTCGGACACCAAGCGCATGTACCTACAGAGATAGCTCGATCGTAACGAGCCCATTCGAGGCTCCGGCGCAGCCCCATTCTGCTGTCCGGATGCATATACAGTGCATTCTCCGAACGTGGTACGCTCGTGTTCCCGCACCCATCTCCCGCCTGAGTTCAGCCGTGAGCGCTTTCCCTTCGAGTCATCGATGGACATTCGTAACGCGTCGGGGCATTCGAAATCTCCTCGACACCGTACTTCCACCCCTTTGCCCCGGCTGCGATAACGAATTAGAAGGCACCCGCTGGGTGTGCGGCGCATGTCGACGACAGTTTCGAGCCGTCCCGAACCGTCCCTTGTGTCTCGCGTGCCGGCTTGAGGAACGAAAGATGAAGGGTCGGGAAGCCGGCCTCTACTGCAACGTTCTCGAACACGCCCCGTGGCGGGGGAGAGCCGCGTTCTGGATGGAATCGCCTCTCGATAATGTGCTTCATCGCTTGAAATACAGCGGATGTCCTCTACTCGCGCGCCCTCTGGCACGTCTCACCGCCCAACGTATTGCTGCACCCAACGCGTGTGGCATCACCGGCGTTCCGCTCTTCACGTCCCGACAACGGGAGCGGGGATACAACCAGGCGGATCTTCTGGCTCGTGAGTTGGCCGGGCTCTGGGGATTGCCTTACGTCCACGGCCTTCTCCAACGCCAGCGGCCCACCAAAGCCCAGGCCAAGTTGGAGGAGACGGACCGGGCGACCAACGTGAGCGGAGCCTTCCAAGCCCTGGAACCAACTTGGGTGCCTGGGCGTTCTTGGGTGGTGATGGACGACATCCTCACCACGGGGCAAACCCTGTTCGAATGCCTCGAGGTGCTGCGCCGGCAGGGGGCGGGGGGTGGGTTTCCCTTGGCGGTGGCCCTGGCATAGGGGCGGGGCGGGAGTCTCCAGGGCCCTGGCCCTGGGCCGCATCCGGCTCGGTTGAGGAAAAGTCCATCTCGTGATAGCTTCTGCACTTGCCGCTGGACTGCCCTCTCTCCGGTTCGGCGGGCCGCGAAGCAACACTCGGGCGGCTCCCCAAACTGACCGGGTAATTTCCTACTTTTAACCCATTTGGATTCAGCGCGATGAAAAACGGCCTCGAAGGCCTGGAGGAGTCCGCCCTCCCCTTGGTGGCAAAACCGGGGCGCTACGTGGCGCCACCGGGACTTCGTGCCGTCGGGACGTTCGAACGCCCCCGCCTCCGGCTTTGCGTTCTTTCTCCGGACAGCTTCGAGACCGCCACGGCTAGTCCTATGCTTCTCGGTCTGTTCGCCGAGTTCGGACAGCTCGCTCGCAACCTTCCCACGGATACTTTCCTTTACGATCTGGCGGCCACCCCCGAGGCCGATCTTTTGGCTCTGTTGATGGAGCAAGAGCTGCCCCCTTTCTCTCTGGCCTACCGTCGCTCACTTTCGAGCTTCGATGTTTTGATCGTGCTTGCTTCGGGATTGCTGCCTTTTTCTCGCACTCTCCGGCTCTTGTCCCTTGCCGGGATTCCCATGCGCGCCGAGGACCGAAGCCACAACGATCCGATCGTGCTTTTGGGCGGTGATGCGGCCTGGTATCCCGAATCCACGGCCGCGTATGCGGATGCGTTTCTTCTCGGGGACGCGGACGCATCGATCGCGGATGTTCTTTCCGCGCTGGCGCGTTACGACCGCTCCCATGCCGAGCGCCGGGAGGCTTTGTTCCGGTTGTCCGAGGTGGAAGGTGTTCTCGTACCGAGCTTTCCCTCGGCGGATCGGGCTCCGGGCGGACGGTGGCGATCGCAGCTGCCGACGGCCGATGACGGCGGATTGACGCCGCTTATCGATACCGCCGCCGAAGCCTCGGTGCTGGAAATTGCCCGGCCGGCCGGACCGGTGTGTCACGGGTCTCCATTTCGCACCATTCGCTTTCGAGGCATGGACGAAACGGTCGCTCAAGCGGCGCGGTTGCTCGAGCGTTCTGGAGAGGGGGACCTGCTCCTAGGGGGCGACGGGGCCGCGCGCCATCCGGCTTTGGCGTCGCTTTTGGAAACCCTCAATCTCCGGTTTGCGCCCGAGGGCATCCATGTCCGGCTGAACGAGGTGGAGGCGAGCTGCTTCACCCCTGCGGTGGCTCGCGAACTGCAGAAAGCCCGGCGTGCCGACCTCCACTTTTCTCCCGTGCCCGTGTCCGAGCGCATCCGAGAACGAGGCGGACGCCCGCTTTCAAAAGCGGCGCTTGAAGAATCGGTCGCGGTCGCGTTGCGTGGAGAATGGGCAGGAGTGCGTCTAGCCATCCTGCTCGGAATGCCTGGGGAAACGGATGATGATCGCCGGGAAGGTATCGAGGTTCTAGAAGGTCTCGCCGCGAACCGCAGCAAGACCTCGCGTCGCCCGCATCTTTCGGTCGAGCTTCGCCCGTTCATCCCGGTGCGACACACGCCCTGGGAAGACGAGCGTGGACTCGATGTCGATACATGGACGCGCCTCGTGTCCGAGTGGCGTCACCGTTTGGGCCGCAGCAAGGTGCGAGTGGTTGCGCCACAGGGTGCAACCGCATGCGTAGAAACGGCGCTCCGGTTGGGAGGAGAACTCTCTGGAGCGTTTCTGCCTGAGATTGCGACGTGGTGGGAGTGCCTGCCTCCCGATCCGGAAGGAGCGGCTCGAGTCCTGGCTCAGAAATGGAGCGAGCTCGAACCACGGCTGTCCGGGTCGCAACCCTCCCGTTATGCGCTCGTCTTGACGAGCGAGTACGCCGGTTCGAGCCCGGTCACGGAACCGCTGTGCCATGACCGGCCCACCATCGGCGCCAAAACGTTGGATGAAGGGCGGCGCCCGCGGCGTGAGGGCCGCGCGCGGGACGTGCGCCAGAGTGACCGTTTTCGGCTTCGGGCCGCCAAGGATGAGCGCGTTCGGTTCATCTCCCATCTGGATGTGACCCGCGCCTTTTTCCGGGCGTTCCGCAAGAGTGCGCTTCCCGTGGCGGTGACGGGAGGCAAAGAACGTCGGTTCAAGATTGCTTTTGGACCTCCGCTGCCGCTGGGGATGACCAGTGGCGCGGAGTTCTTGGATGTGGCCTTCGTCAGGGAAGTTCCCGAGCCGTTCGTGTCTTCCTTGAACGAGTCCCTGCCCGAGGGGATCACCGTCGTCGCTTCGGCGCCCATGCGCACCGAACCCGACTCCCTCTCGAGCGTCATTCAGATCGCGACCTACGAAGTTTCGTTTCCCGATTCCCTCATCCGGCGATACCTGCGCGACATGAGCTTCGACGAGCTGCGCGCTCGTCTGGAAGACCGAGTGGCCTCGGTCAAGGCAGCGTCGCGCTTGGACATCACGAAGGGACGCGGAAACGACCGAAAGACATTCAATGCACGGCCGTCAATGCTCCGGGCCGAAGTCGTGCGTGATGACGGGGGGAGACCCACGTTGAGCCTGGCGCTCACGTTGAACCGCCCCGACAGCGCACGACCCGAGCTGTGGACCGCCGCTCTTCTGGACTGGACCCACGTGGACGAGCGGCTGCTTCGTGTACACCGAAGCGGCCTCTACATCCCTGGTCGGCAATCTTGGCTCGACCCGCTCGACGTCGTGGCACCCGGTTTCGAATGGTGGCGGCAGCCGGTCCGCGGAGGGACGGTCCCATGAGGATTCGTTTTCGATGCAAAAGTCCATCGTCATCAGCGCGGAACCCAAGGAAACGCGGGTTGCCATCCTGGAGGATCGTGAGCTCGTCGAGCTGCTCGTGGAGCGGCCCGATGAGCGGCGGATCGTAGGGGACATCTATAAGGGAAAGATCAACGCCGTTCTGCCGGGCATGCAGGCTGCGTTCGTCGAGATCGGTCTCGCCAAGACCGCGTTCCTTCACGCCTCCGATCTTTTCAATTCCATGAGCGACGACATCGACCTCGATGAAGACGAGGCGAAGTCGGACGGCACCAACGGCGAGGGGGGGAGCCGCTACCGGCCCCAGCGCCGCCGGCCCCGTCGTGATCAAGTGCCCCGCATCGAGGATCACCTGCAAAAAGGGCAGGAAGTGGTGGTCCAGGTCACCAAGGAGCCCATCTCCACCAAGGGCCCTCGGGTGAGCCAGCAAGTGTCTCTTCCCGGTCGCTACCTCGTGTTCATGCCCGGCGCGGATCACGTGGGCGTATCCCGCAAGATTCCAAGCCGCGACGAACGCGTGCGCCTGAAGCGCATTCTGCGCGAGATCAAGCCCGAAGGGGGCGGCGTGATTGCGCGTACGGCGGGGGAGGGGCGTTCCAAGAAGGAGTTCCGGGAGGACCTCAACTTCCTGCTCAAGATGTGGAAGAAGACGGAGCGGCGGGCCGTTTCCGCGCCCGCGCCGGCCCTCGTTCACCGCGAGATGTCGCTCGCCACCGGCCTCATTCGCGATCTTTTGACCGAGGACGTGGACGAAGTGATCGTGGATTCACCCGAGGTGCACCGCGAGATTCGCCTGTACCTCGAATCGGTATCCCCGAACCTCGTGGATCGCGTTCGTCCGTACAAGGGCAAGCTCCCCCTCTTCGATGCGTTCCGGGTCGAGCCGGAAATCGAGAAGCTGTTCGAACGTAAGGTATGGCTCAAGCACGGCGGCTACATCGTCATCGATCAGGCTGAAGCACTGGTTGCCATCGACGTGAACACGGGCCGGTTCGTGGGGAAGCGCAACCAGGAAGACACGATCTCCAAGACCAACCTCGAGGCCGCCCGGGAAATCAGCCGCCAACTCCGACTGCGCGACATCGGCGGGATCATCGTGCTCGACTTCATCGACATGGAATCCGAGGCGAACAAAAAAGCGGTGCTGGAAGAGCTTCGTCGCAACCTGAAACGGGATCGGAGCCGCACCAAGACGTTCGCGGTCTCGGAGCTGGGACTCGTCGAGATGACCCGGCAACGCGAGCGGCCGAGCCTCCTGCATTACTACTCCGACGATTGTCCGACCTGCGACGGCCTGGGCAAGATCTTGAGCCTGCAGTCGGTGTCCCTGAAGCTCGAGCGCACGCTCACCCGGATCGGGGTAAACACCCAGGAAAAGCAAATCGAGTTGCGGGTGTCGCCGGAGATGGCCCAGTATCTGTTCGCCGAAACCTCGGAACGCTTGGCCCGGCTGGAAAAGAAGTTCAAGTTCGAGATCGACCTTCGGGACGATCCGCGCCTGCGCCGTAGCGAAATCCGGGTCATATTCCCGCGCACCAACGAGGACGTGACGGAGCGATTCCGACCGTAAGCCAATGTTGAACCGCCGAGCGTTTCTAGGCATGGCCGTTTTGAGCACCCTCGTGCCTCGGCGCATTCTGGCCGCCGTGGAATCGATGGCCCCGTCGGGGCGGCATCTCCTTCAGATGAACGCGTTCGCCACCGACGCTGAAACCCCGCTCGACGCACTCACGACCTACATCACCCCCAACGATTTGTTCTTCGTTCGCCACCACTGGGTTCCGGCCATACCGGATCCGGCAAGCTGGAAACTCACCATTGACGGCGAGGTGTCACGACCTCTGGCGCTTTCTCTCGAGGAGTTGAAGCAAATGCCTCGAGCCGAAGCAACCTGCGTGCTGCAGTGCGCGGGTAACGGCCGAGCCTTGCACCGCCCCATCGTTCCCGGAGTGCAATGGAGCTATGGCGCGGTCGGGAATGCGCGCTGGACGGGCGTTCGGGTGAAAGATCTGCTCGAGCGCGCGGGGGTGCGTGGTGCGGCCCAGCATCTTCACACCTTCGGCACGGACAAACCGCCGATGAAGGTGCCGCCCTTCTACCGCAGTCTGGAAATGGAGAAGGTGTTGGCAGACGGCATCATCGCCTACGAAATGAACGGCGAACCCCTGCCGGCTCTGCACGGGGGACCGGCGCGTCTGGTCGTCCCCGGCTGGGCGGGGGATCACTGGATGAAGTGGCTCGATCGATTGAGTCCCCAGGCCAAACCGCAGAACGGTTTTTATATGGACGTGGCCTACCGCTATCCGAATGAACCCGGAGAACCGGGAGTCGGCAAGAAGCCGGACGAGATGCATCCGGTGACGGAACTGTTCGTGAAATCCAACATCACGCAGGCTCCATCGACGGTTCGTGTGGGATCCACAGCCACGCTGCGCGGTTTTGCGCTCTCGGGCGCGCCGGACATCGCAAAGGTCGAGCTGAGCGCGGACGGCGAGCGCTGGGAACCGGCTCACCTCCTGCCCGACCACGATCCGTATGCGTGGCGGTTGTGGGAACATGCGTGGATACCGACGCAACCCGGAAAAACACAACTCTTCGTGAGGGCAACGGACAGCCGGGGAAGCGTACAGCCCAAAGACGCGGTCTGGAATCAGAGCGGCTACCTCTACAATAGTTGGCATTCCGTGAGCATCGAGGTGACGGGATGAGGCTTTGGGTGGCCGGAATCTTGATGCTGGCCGCGGTGGGGCTTTGGATCGTGCTGGGAGTTCGCGGAAAAGAGTCCGTCGTCCCCGAAGCGGCCAGAACCCAAGCTGCCCAGAGCCAACTTCCGGTGCTGGGCAGTGTGGTCGCTCCGCTGCCGGAAGGCCCCGGCAAGTCGATTGCGGAACGAACCTGCCTGCCTTGTCATTCCGGCGACATCTTGCGCCAGCAGCGATTGACCGAGAAGCAATGGACGGCAGTACTCACCAAGATGGCCGGATGGGGGGCCGAGCTGAGCGATTCGGATCGGGTTGTCCTCATGCCCTACTTGGTGAGCCAGTTCGGACCGGAGAACAATCGCTTCCAGCCCGCGGCTGTTCGTCCCATCCAGCCCTGAAACCGCATATCGATCTGGTTTGACCGTTTCCTCGCTTCTTGTTAATCTCTCCCGCTCATTTCAAGAGCTACCCATTCATGGCTGGCTCGGGGAGGCGTCTCATGTTTGCCGTGGTCAAGGTGGCCGGCTTTCAGTACCGGGTGGAAAAGGGGCAAGTACTTCGGGTACCGCTCCTTGCGGGGAAGGAAGGCGACGCGCTTCGCCTGGAGGAGGTTCTCCTCCTCAGCGACGGGTCGGCGGTGCAGGTCGGTCGGCCGGGGATTGAGGGCGCGGTCGTGTCCGCGGAAATCCTGAGCCACGGACGGACGGCGAAGACAGTGGCGGGTGTGTTCAAGCGCCGCCGGAAGTACCGCCGCAAATGGGGCTTTCGCCAAGATTTCACAGAGATCCGGATCGGCGACATCACGACGCAAGGATCTCGCAAGAAGACGAACGAGGAGTGACCCGTCATGGCCCATAAAAAAGGTGTAGGATCCAGTCGCAATGGCCGTGATTCATCCGGCCAACGGTTGGGAGTCAAGGCATTCGGGGGCGAGCGCGTGCACGCGGGATCGATCATCGTCCGCCAGCACGGGACTCGCATCAAGCCCGGCCGAAACGTGGGCCTAGGAAAAGATCACACGCTCTTCGCGTTGGCCGACGGTTTTGTGTTGTTCGAACGCCTCGGTAAAACGAGGAAGATCGTGTCCATCGTACCGGCTGAGTAGCGCGTTTATCGCGCCGCGGATGTACCTACGACCATGCCTCCCGGCGTGGTCTTTTTTTTGCCGGAACCGCGGTTTCTAATCAAACCCGGTGCGGCTCGCAGGGAGGGGAGAAAGATGAAGCGGGTATCGATCGTCGGGGGTGGCGGGAACGTGGGGGCATCGGCCGGACTGTATTTGGCCGAGCGCGGCATTGCCGAAGTGTTGCTCGTGGACGTGCTGGAAGGCGTGCCGCAGGGAAAGGGGCTCGATCTGTTGCAGGCGGGACCCATCCGCGACTATGACGCGAAAGTAGAGGGAACCAACCGGATCGAGGACATCGCGGGGTCGGATGTGGTCCTGGTTACCGCCGGCCTGGCGCGTAAGCCCGGCATGAGCCGCACCGATCTCCTCAACAAGAATGCCGAGATCGTGGGGTCGATTGCGGCCGCCATCAAAACCTATGCACCGAACGCGATCGTGGTCGTCGTCTCCAATCCGCTCGACATCATGACCTACCACATGCGGAAGATCACCGGCTTCCCGCCCCAGCGCGTGATGGGCATGGCCGGCGTTCTGGACTCGGCGCGCTTCCGCGCCTTCATTGCCCAGGAGCTGGGGGTTGCTGTCACCGACGTACAAGCGATGGTTTTGGGCGGCCACGGCGATTCCATGGTTCCCTTGCCGCGGTATTCCTGCGTGAGCGGCGTCCCGATTACGGATCTCCTCGACGCGGCCACCATCGAACGCCTGGTTGACCGTACACGCAAAGGCGGCGGCGAAATCGTGGCGCTCCTCAAGACGGGCAGCGCGTTTTACGCTCCCGGAGCCAGCGCCGTGCAAATGATCGAGGCGGTGCTCCTGGATTCCAAACGCTTCGTTCCCGCAGCGGCCTACTTGAACGGCGAATACGGGCTGTCCGACGTGTACGTCGGGGTGCCGGTCGTTATCGGGGCCAAGGGTGTGGAGCGCATCGTCGAGCTGCCGCTCACCGCGGCGGAAAAAGAAGCCCTGCACCGTTCCGCGGCCGAAGTGAAATCGGGCATCGCCGAGCTGGGTTAGCTTGCGCACGGAGCGGAATTAGATGGGCACCCTCGGGCGGCTCCTGTTCGCCCTCTGGAGCTCTCTGTGGGGGGTGCTCACGACCACGATCCATTCCATTCTGTATATTTTAGCGTTCACGGTTCGAAGCCCCGCGTTCACGCTGTGGGTGGAACGCTCGTATTACGTGTCGCTCTTGGGCGGCCTGGGGGTCCGGCTTCGTGTGAGCGGGCGGGAGCGCATTCCCGAAGGCGAGTCGTTCGTTGCCATGGGAAACCATCGCAGCTATCTCGATATTGCGGCTTTGGTGCTGGCCCTCTATCCCGTTCCGGTGGTGTTTGTGGCCAAGAAGGAGCTCACCCGCATTCCGTTTTTGGGATGGGCCATCGCCTATTCCCATCACATCATCGTCGATCGTGGAAATCGCGAGCAGGCGGTGTCGGCGCTCAAAGAAGCGATGGCGAAGATCAAGAAAGGTATCGCGCTCGGTGTGTTTCCGGAAGGAACCCGTGCCACAACCCGCAACCTTCTTCCGTTCAAGAAGGGTGGATTCTACGTCGCCGTGGATAGCGGGCTGCCCATTCTCCCCGTGTCCATCAGCAACTCCGATCGCATCTTCGGTAAGAAATCGGGGCTGCCTCGACCGGGAGTCATTCACGTGAGCATTCATCCGGCGGTGCGGCCGGAGTCCCAGGAACGAAGCGAAATCCCCTCGCTCGTAGCCATGGTTCGGAGCATCATTGAGTCGGGTCTCGATGATAGAACGCAGTCCGAAGTGAAGAACGGGGCGCCCTTGACCGAGAAAACGTCATGAAGCGAAGCGTGGGGCTGTGGATCGGCGCGTGGATGTGTTTCGCTGTTTCCGCTCGTGCGTCGTCCTGGGACAAGTTGGATGCGGCGCTTTCCGAGCTCGCGCGCCGGGCGGGAACTACGGTCGATCGCTTGCGGGTTGATCCGGCCGCATCGGCGCTTGAAAACGATCGCATCGGGACGTTGCGCTTGGAGAAGTATTTGATGGCTGAACCCCAGCGCGCGCCGGCCACGGTGGACGCCATGAGCCGAAGTCTCACCGAATCCCATGGTGTGGCGCCTCGACTCGACGTGCTCGCGGCCTTGAGCTGGGATCGCCCGGCAGTTCCGCGGCCTCTGAATATCGATGCAGTGAAACTTCCCGGTGACACGACGTCCAATCCCATCATAGACGCCATGGAGCGGCTCTATGCGGGTACAGGAAAGCGGTTTCAAGGCAAGGAGCGCGCCAAGGTCATCGAGGATGCCCGGCGCTTTCCCCGTGAACTAGAGCTGCAGGTTGCCAGCCTCATCGATGCGTTGACCCAAGCGTCGAGGATGCGAGAAGCGGTGGTGAAGAGCTCAGAGCTCAAGCAAGGCGGCGTGTTCGAAGGAAAATCTCGCAAGACTGCGAACTTGCTGCGTGATTTCTTGAACCGCTGGTGGGAGGCGAATCTTTCCACCGATCCCAAGATGTCTCGCCTCACCTTCGTGCTGGAAACCTTCGATCTCGATGCGCTCTATGCGGGGGCGATCCCCCTGGCCCGCGCACTCGATA
>Ga0075428_100003906_pt1 | contig 16379 bp, 13 predicted proteins | sample RhiMetdeltSRZDD2_FD_75291 | JGI IMG/M metagenome (GOLD analysis project Ga0075428, IMG submission 75291) | Populus rhizosphere microbial communities from Tennessee, USA - Rhizosphere MetaG P. deltoides SRZDD2 | ecosystem: Host-associated > Plants > Roots > Rhizosphere > Soil | place: USA... | reverse complement strand
CACCAGGTCGTCGACACCTTCGAGTTGAACAGGGCGGAGTACCGACAGAATTCCGGAGATCGCTGCTTCCACTGCCGTACGGAGCTTTTCGAAATCCTCAGCCGGCACGCCCGCGAGGCCGGCTGCGACACCATCGCCTACGGTGCGATCGTTGACGACCTTGGGGATCACCGACCCGGCATGGAGGCGGCCCGTCGCTCCGGGGTGCTCGCTCCCTTGCTGGATGCGCGCATAGGTAAAACTGAAGTTAGAGCATTGGCGACTTACTTCAACTTGCATATTCGTGAAAAGCCCGCCAGCGCTTGCCTCGCGTCACGGATTCCGAAGGGAACCGAAGTCACCGAGGAGCGGCTGATGCAAGTCGCCCGCGCGGAAGCGGCGGTGCGGGAGATCGGAGCCGCGCGGGTCCGCGTCCGTCATCACGGCGAGATCGCGAGAATCGAGCTCGATCCGGACGACCTCTCCCGATTGAGCGATTCCGACCTGAGAGCTCGTGTCGTGGCAGGGGTCCGGGCCGCGGGATTCCGGTTCGTTGTGCTCGATCTCGAAGGGTACCGCGAAGGGGGCACGAGCGTTCCCTCCGGCGACACGCTCTATTCGATCTTGCCCCAACCCGAAGGCGGCCAGTAGCGCCACACCACCCGGCCGTGGATCCGGTGCCGGGGCACGCGGCCAAACGTCCGGCTGTCGGTGCTCGCGTCGGGGTTGTCTCCGAGCAGGATGAACGTCGACTCCAAGGGAGACTCGGCCGGAAGCCACGCGTCCGGATAACGGTTGGCTCCGCCGGCACCCTCGCGTGCCACGCGCTTCACGATCTCTTCGTCGTCCGGTCCCCGGACGACAACGATCTCCCGCGCGTGCGGCGAGCGACCCCCGAGCGTCCACAGGTCGACGATGACGCGATCGCCGTCGCGAAGCGTCGGCTCCATCGAGTCTCCGCGAACCTGCCAGGGCGTCGCGATCCACTGCGTGACGACGACCACCACCAGGGCGGTGGCGGCCAGCACGAACACGAGCTCGCGCGCGAGTCGCTTCGTGCTCAGACGCGGCGGTAGGTGGGGTCCATCCAATCGCGGATGCCTTCGGCTAGGCGATTGCAGCCGAGCACGAGCATGAATAGCGCGAGACCAGGAAAGAGGGCGAGCCACCAAGCCCGACCCACGTGGTGTTGCGCTTGATAGAGCATCTCGCCCCAGCTGGCGGTCGGCGGAGGAACGCCGACCCCGAGGAAGGACAAAGTTGCCTCGGCCAGCGAGGAGGCGCCGATGGCGAACGCGAGGGTCACGAGCACTGGCGCCAGGCTCCGTGGGAGCAGGTGTCGCGCAACGATCCGCGAATGCCCGGCCCCGATCGCCCGCGCGGCGAGAATTGCGTCGGAACCGCGGAGTTTTTGGAACTCGCCGCGGAGATACCGCGCGGCCGGCGTCCAGCCGACCACAGCGAGCGCGACGGCGATGCGCAACGCGTCCGGAAGCGACCTCAGCCAGGGGGGATCGATGCTGAGCAGCGCGATGGTGACGACGAGCGCGGGGAAACACATCGCCGCGTCGATCGCGCGCCCGATCACGGCATCCGTCCGGCCGCCTCGATAGCCGCTCAACGCTCCCGCGGGAACGCCGATCACGAGGGACAGCGCCGCCGCGGCGAGGCCCACCGACAGCGAGACGCGCGCGCCGTGGAGCCAGCGCGCGAATACATCCCTCCCATTTCCGTCGGTTCCCATCCAATGCTCCGCGGACGGGGGCTGCAGGATGGCACCGAGATCTCCCCGATCAGGATGCGGCCCGAGCCACGGTGCCGCGAGCGCGCAAGCCACCACGAGCCCGCACAAACCCAGGCCAACCCACCAGCGGTACAGGCTACCCCGCACGATGAACTCGTGGATCGAAGCGCGCGACGAGCAGATCGGCAAGGGTCACGCCGACGAGCGTTGCAACTCCGGAGACGAGCGTGAGTGCGAGCACCACGGCCAGGTCGCGCGCCAGGATCGCGCTCAGCATCAGCTGCCCCAGTCCCGGAATGCCGAAGATCTGTTCCACGAGGATCGAGCCGCCGACGAGGCGCGGGATCAGGAATCCCAGGAGGGTGAGCAGAGGAACGCTTGCCTGAGCGATCCCGTGCGTGGCCGTGAAGCGCAACGCCGAGACCCCCCGCGCCCGCGCGCTTCGCGCCGGGACATCGCCCGCGTTCTCGATGAGCGCCGTCCGCGCAAAGCGGGACACATACGCGACGCCGCCGTAGGAGAGGCAGACGACCGGCAGGATTCCGTGGAGGATCGCGTCGCCCGCACGGCCCCAGGACGTCGTGGCGAGGTCGGTCGACGTTCCGAAGAGCGGAAGCCATCCGAGCCGGATGGAGAATACCCACTGGAGCAGCAAGGCCATCCAGAACACCGGCACGGCGTACAGCCCGGTGGCCACCGTCGAGCCGAGCCGGTCCCAGCGTCCCCCCGGCTTCCAGGCCCCAAGGATTCCCAATGGAACCGCGATCGTGAAGGTCACGATCAGGGCCGCGGCGTTCAGGGCGACCGACACCGGCAGACGCTCCGCAAGGATCATCGCGACCGGCCGCTGTTCCGTCTGGGAGATCCCGAGATCGCCACGAGCGACGTCGCCGATCCACCGCGCGTACCGCGTGAGCAGGGGATCGTCGAGGTGATACTGCGCGCGAAGGGCCGTCAGGTAGGCCGCCGGCAGGGCGCGATCGTCTTCGACGTCGGAGAGCGCGTCACCCGGAAGCGAATTGAGCAGCGCGAACACGGCCAACGTCACGAGAATCAGCGTTGTCGCCGAGACGGCGAGTCGCCGAGCCACGCGACCCCGCACTCAGGGCCTCGCGCCGACGTTCTTCCAGTGCCATGCACGGGGGCCCGGCACGAACTGCATCAGCCCGATGGGGGAAGGCTCGACCCCCAACAGGTCGGCGTCGTGGAGCACCGGCGCGGCAAACTGGAAGAGATACGAGATCGGCTGCAGCTCGAACAGGCGCGTCTGCAGGCGGTTGTAAACCTCGCGCCGTCTCGCGTCGTCCATCGTCGTCCGGCCCTCCGAGACCAGTCGGTCCACCTCGGCATCCGAGAAGCCGCCGTAGTTCATGCCGCCGTTACGAGCCGACGAGTGATAGATCTCGAACTGGTCCGCGATCGGATCGAACGAGTTCGACGCCATCACCGCCTGGAACGCGTGGGTCTTGCGGCGCTCCATGAGCGCTCGGGGATCGACCTTCTCGATCGTCATCGCGACCCCGACGTCCGCGAGGGATTGCTGGGTCCAGGCGGCGATCCGATCCAGGATCTCCTGCGATCCGGCGGCGATGAGCATCGTGAAAGCAAACGGCTTCCCGTCACGCTCGCGGACGTTGCGGCCGGGAGGCCGCGTCCACCCCGCAGCATCGAGGAGCCGCGCGGCCTCGGCCGGGTCATAGGGCAGCGGCGACAGGGATTGATCGAACCACGGTGATTCCGGCTGGTAGCTTGAGACGGCGGGCCGCGCGAGTCCACCCGCGATGGTAGAAGCGAACCGTTTGCGGTCGAGTGCCATCACGAGCGCACGCCGGACGCGCGCGTCGGTGAAGTAGGGATTGCTGCCGTCCATGTTCCAATCGACCTTCCACCCGTTGAGCCGGAAGTACACGAAGCGGGCGAGGCGCGAGGCCCGGGAGGACGTCAGCGCCTCGCGCCAGAGATCGGGCGTGACTCCCATAAGGTCCAGCTCGCCCTGCAGCAGCGCCTCGAACCCCGTTCGCTCGTTCGCGAGTATCCGGAAGGTCAGCCGATCCAGCGAGGGACGACCGCCCCAGTAGCCGTCGAAGGCCTCGAGCACGATGGACTGTCCAGGGGAGCGGCGGGAAAATCGGAAGGGTCCGCATCCGACCGGCGCCCTCGAGAACGCTCCCGTCAGGATGTCGGGATCCTTCTCGACCAGATGCTGCGGGACGAGCGGCGCGCGCCAGCCGGCGAGCGCATCGGCGTACGGGTGCGAGTAACGAACGATCGCGGTCGCGTCGTCGGGGGTCTCGATCGCGACGATGTCAGCGAACTGCGCGGCCCATGTGCGCGCCTGCGTGGCGGGATCCTGGATCTTCCGCGCCGTGTAGGCCACGTCGCGCGAGGTGACCGGCACCCCATCCTGCCACGACACGCCGTCGCGCAAGTGGAAGACGACGCTGAGGCCGTCGGGTGCGAATTCCCAGGAGCGGGCGACGAGCGGGACGTACTGTCCCTTGGCATCGTAGCCGAGCAGCCCGTCCGAGATGAGGCTCGCGATCTGGACCGAATTCGCATCGCCGTTCCCGATGAGGGAGAGAGAGCTCGGATCGGAATAGAACGCCAGCTGTACTTCGTTGGCGTGGCGCGGGGGCGGTGCCGCGCAACCCATCCACGCGGCTGCCGCGACTGCGATCGCGAGCAATCGGAGGATCCTCATCGCGCCGGCACCTCGACCTCGGCGGCGTTGCCCGCAGCGTCGGTCGCTCGCAGTGACGATCCGGATCCACGGAGCTCGGTCGCGTCGATGTGGAACAGCTCCCGCGGCCCGTCGCACACCCCGTCTTTGGCGCGAGGCGCGGACAGCACCTTTCCGCCGTCGACGACTTCGAGCTTCGCGACGCTCGAGACGGTGTCCGTGACACTGACGTCCAAGCCGCCGGACCCATCGCGCTTCGCGTCGATCGCCGGCGGCGTGCGGTCGATGCGCACGATGATCGCCGGATCGCTGACCTCGTCGAGCCCCTCGGTGGGCGGATTGGCCGGCTGGTCGGTCGCCCGTGCCCGCACCTCGTAGGTCCCCTCGTCCCACGACGCGACGTCCCAGGTGGTCTTGCCGTCCTTCGAGGAACTGTCGTTGCCGAGGGAGGGGTCCGAGGGCTTGGGAGCCGGCGGATCCGTCCTGGCAGCGCTTTTCCATTCCTTGAAGCCGATCGGACGTGCTTCGATCTCGACCGCCACCGCATCGCCGTCCGGATCCGACGTGGACCAACGAAACGTCGCCTTCGCCGAGACGGCCCCGTTCGCCGGCTCGATACGCACGTCGCGGAGCCACGGCGGGCGGTTCCTCGTCGCGTAGGTCGCGGTGACCCCGATGATCGCGGGCGGCTGTCCCGACGATTCGAGCATCTTCACGCGCCACTGGAGGAAGCGTCCCTCCGGATTCGTGATCGGAGTGCCGCGTGCGTCGCCGAGCGCGCCGCTCCAGCTCGACCAAGTTCCGTCCGGATCCTCGCTGTTTCCGGTGCGCGTGAACAGCTCCACGCGGCCCCCGGTGGGATCGGCCCGCCAGGCGAGCCGCCCCCATCGCGCAAACCCGCCGGCATCGGACGGAGGAGCGATGAACGTGCCCGTTTTGGCCGGCTCGCGATCGATGCGATACACCCCTGCGGGATTACTGGTCGCGGCGATCAGATTCTTTCCCAAGGGAAAGAGGACCGAGGCTTGCGCCTCCGGCAGCGTGGCCAGGAGCGCGGTCTCCGAATCGCTCTCGACGCGCCAGAGGCGGGCGGGCTCTCCGGTCGCGAACACCGCGCGGCCGGCCCCGTCCACGGCCAGGGCGAATGGGGCTTCCTCCGTCGAACGCCACAATTCGGTCGACATGCCGTCGGGCGCGATGCGAACCACTTTGCCCCGGACTCGGATCCCCTCGTCCTCCTGACCGAGGGGCAGTCCCTCGATCACCCCTTGCAGCGCGGGGGAGCCGCGCGCGTCGAGCTCTTCCATCCCCCCCGAGGGCGAAGTCCCGCCCTCGGCGACTCGGATGCGAACGGCGGGAGGACGCCGCTCGGTCACGGGGGGCGCGTCGAAGGCCGCGAGAATCCGTCCTGACGGATCGACGGCGATGGCCTTGGCCTCGGGGAGATCGTCGTCATAGAGCACCGAGGCATGTCCCTCTGCGTCCACGTGGTAGACGAGCCCCCGGCCGGATCCGCCGACCCAAGTGCCGCCATCTTGGGATGGGGCCAAGCTGACCAGATGGGATTCGTCGCTGTCGAACAGGATCGTCGATTTTCCGCTCCGGTCGATGGAGAGGAGCCGGCCGCGCTCCCCGGTGGCGGCAAGAACCTCGCCGTTCGACCGCGCCGCGAGGGCCCAGACGTAGCGCTCCTGCGTCTCGCACCAAATGGCTCCCCGACCGCTCGGCGGGATGCGGTAGATCTTTCCGCCCGGAGCCGTCGCCGCGGGCAGGTCCCCCCCGGCAAGCACCGCGACCGCGGTCACGAGGGGTTCGGCCGCCCGAAAGAACAGCGTCGCCTCTCCCAGGCTGCTCACCTTCACGACCGCGCCGTCCGGGCCGGTCGCGAGGAAGACGTTTCCGGCAGCATCGTGCGAGGCTCCGAACACCTGGGCGGCGAGCGGGTTGGGTTTCGTCGCTGCCAGCGGCGAGACGCTCGGTGCGAGGAACAGCCTGCCGAGGTTCGTGACGGCGATACCCTGCGAGTCGCCCGTGCGCAGCACGACGGAGGGTATCGACGAGATCCTCGCCTGCTCAGCGACCGCCCGGTGCGACGCCGTCGCGGTCGCGACGGAGATGGCGGCGAACAGGCCCGTCGAGACGTGACGCCGTGTCACGGCGCCTCCACCTCGAGGGTGACCCGCGCGAAGCCTTCCAGTGCGGCTTCCGCCGGGATCTCTTCCTCGAGCACCCCACGCTGAGGCATGAGTGCGTAATTTCCCCAGCTGCGTGGACGGGAGAGCAGGGTCGTGACCGAGGGTGGCAAGTTCGGGAGGCGCGAGCCGCCGAGCAGCGCTCCGGCGTCGCCGCGTGAGGCGACGATGTAGACCCGATCGTTGCGGCGGAGGCGATTGATGAGGAAGACGAGCTGATCGAGATCGCGCGGGAACACCGGCCCATCGACATCGTCCGTGCGATTCATCGATGCCGCGCTTCCGACTTGGAGTGTGAGAGGTCCCGGTGTCGTTTCCTCGGGGATCGCGATCTCGCGCGACAGCGTCTGGTCCGGACCGCGGTACGGCGAGATCAGGATGCGCGCGGTCACCGATCCGCCCGCCTTCACGCGGTAGCGATCGAGGGTGATGCGCCGGAGCGTCGCCGTGCGAGGCTCGCGCTCATAGTCGAGCAGCACGTTCACGCCGCGCACGCGCGGATTCGACCAGTCGTTGTTCATCACGAGGTACAGGAGGAACGCGGAAAGCCCGCTCGCATCGACCGCGGCGGAATCGCCGGAGAAGAGGTTGTCGAGGCGCACGTCGTCGGTGCCGTCCAGTTTGATGACCGACCCCTCGCGTAGCCGGATCGTCGCGCTCCCGAACGTACGCTCGAACGTTCCGAGCACGCCGTTGAGCGCGGTATACAGGAGGATAGGCGAGACCAGCGGATCGTCCACGATGTCGAACGCCAGGTCGCGGCGCGTGCCGGAGGCATCGGTGAGCATCAGTCGCACGGGGATCATGGCCGGCGTCGCACCCAGCCTCCCGAAGATCGCTGCGGCCCGGTCTTGGCGGAAAGCGCCCATCTCGCGCAGTGGGATCGCGAGCTTCGCGGAGGACTCCAGGCTGGGGAGGATCGTCTCGACACGGGCCGCCGTCAGCGGCAGGTCGACGTCACCCAGCCCGTAGAGCGGATGACCGAACGCATACAGCCCGTCCCCTTCCACCCAGGTCACCGTTCCGGTAGCCGTCATCTCGACGTCACCTCGCACCAACTGGATCCCGACGGCGGATCCCGGCTGGAGGGGAACGGCCGGAGCCGTCGAGCGCTGTCCCGGCGTCGAAGCCTGGAGTGGACGGAATCCCGCCCGGGCGAGTGCCGGGGCGATCGCCGCCACGCCGGAAGATCCCAGCCCGCTGATGGCGAGCGGGAGGGTTGCCGCGCTCCCCGCAGGCGGCGATCCGAGACTCTGAAGCCGCGAGGCGAGAAACGCGTCGAGGCGGCCCGGCGCCTCCATGGTTCGTAGCGCGTCGGACCAGGGGAGGCGGCTGGTCGGCCGAGGCTTGCGCAACGCGGCCGCATCGCGGGCCCCCACGGCGAGCATCTCCTCGATCGGGGTGATCCCGGCAAGCGCCTCCTTCGCGAATCCCCAGCTGTACGCCACGGCGCCGATCAGCTTGCCGTCGACGTAGACGGGCGAGCCGCTCATGCCCGCGAGAATCCCGGCCTCCGCAAGCGGTCCACCGGAGCATCGCGCGAGGATGATGTTCTGCCCCGGAGCGATGTTCGGAAGCAGTCCGACGATCTCGACATCGAAGGTTTCGATCGCCTCGCCGTGGAAGACCGTCTTGCCGGTCCCCTTCATCCCCGACTTCAGCTCGGCGAAGGGGAGGACGGGTGGCGCCGCAGACGACGGCGTAGCCGCTGCGGCCAGCGTCACAACGACGATCGTGCGCAGGAACGCGAGGGGGGAGCTCATCCGCATCCGACAGGCCACGCACGACGGAGAATAGCACGCGGCGACCGGCGAAACGCCGTACTCGGGACGCGGTGCGGGGTCCCGACCGCGCGAGCCTAGCCGGCCGCCAGTTCGGTTCGGTCGCCGCCGGCCTGTTCGCCGCTGCGGCGAGCCGTTCGAGCCGCTTGCAAGAAGGCCTCGGCACTCCCCAGGCCGTCCTGAGGTGCGTCACACAGGCCCACGGAGACCGATGACTTGATCGGCAGCGCGTGGCGGTCGCCCGAGCTACCGCTTTTCACGATCAGTCGGGACGCCAGGGCTCGCGCTCGCTCGGCCACGTTGCGAGCACCCGAGGCGTTCGTCTCCGGGAGGAGAATCGCGACCTCGTCGGTCGCGATCGGCGCCACGACGTCGATTTTTCGAAGCGAGCGCCGAAGCATCTCGGCGAGGCCATCGCGGAAGCGCGCGACACCTTCATCTCCATGCGTCGCGGAAAGCGTCTTGGTGCCGTCGATGCCCACGACCAGAATCGAGAGGGGATGTCGATACCGAACGGCGCGACCGAATTCGTTCTCCAGGATCCGCTGGAACGCTCCGGCCGAGCCGGTCCAATCCACCGCGTGCGCGCCCTCGACGACGAGGTCGGGCTGATCGACGGAGATACGACTGAGCAGCTCGTGCGCTTCGGCGGGCGGCAGCACCACGGTGCCTCCCGGAAGTGATTCCAGGGCCGCGAGCGTTTCAGCGGGAACCGGCCCGAGGAGGAGGATTCTCAGCGCCACGTCGACCTCCGGCGGAACGAGCCGCCGTCACATCCTGTCCGGCACCTCGATGCCCATCAGCCCCAGCAGATGAGTCATCCCGTCGTGATACAGCCTCGTGACGCCGGCCCGGACACGCCGTACCGACGAGTCCTCCTCCTGCGCCACCGGGAAGCGGTGGTAAAAGGAGTTGAAGGCCTGGGCGAGAATGTAGGCGTGCTTGGCCGCCGCGGCCAGTTCGAGGCTTCCCACGGCATGCTCGAGCACCGCATCCAGCCGAAATAGCTGGGAAGGGATCTCCCAATGGTCGGCCACGGTGTCCGCTGGGAGGCTCGCCAGGTCGGCGTGCTCGGAGAGCCAGCGTGCGTCCGATTCTTCGGCGCCCCGGCGTTCGGCAAGCTTCGCGAGGATGTTCTTCGCGCGGACGACCGAGTACTGAAGATAGGGCCCCGTCTCGCCTTCGAACGCGAGTGCGTCGTCGAGGTCGAACGCGACGACGCGGTTCCGCGAGAACCGCAGCATGTAGTAGCGCAGAGCGCCAACGCCGATCCGGCGTGCGGTTTCACGGATACGTCCCTCATCCTCGTCAGGATTGCGCTTGCGCACCTCGTCGGCCGCTCGCGCCAACAGCGAATCGACCAGGTCGTCCGCCCGGACGCCGAGTCCCTTGCGTCCGCTCATCTCGAGGTACGGTTTGGCTCGCTCCTCGTCGGACAAGGCGAATCCGGGAAACAGTGCGGTCACCGCCGAAGGCGTCAGGGCGACCATCTCGTATGAGAAATGGATCGATCGCTCAGCTTCCGCATCATGGCCGAGACTCCTCAAGCCCAGGGCGACGACACGCTGCAGGTAGGATTGCCGTGTGTCGATGACGTTGTAGACCGTCGTGGCACGGCCGAATCCAGGAGGCGCGTCCGTGCCTGGCTCGGATGCGGTCTCCCAGACCGGATAGATCGCGGGGCGCGGCGACCAATCGAAGCGGCGGTAGGCGAAATCGCGCCCGAGCAGCCCGAACTTCCACATCTGGTAGGCGATGTCCTTGCCGACGTAGGTCACCGTGCCGTTCGACCGCACGATGATCTTCTGGTCCTCCCCGGCTCCTTCGTCGATCCCGGGTAGGTCCATCACCCAGCAACCTGCGTTCTTGCCGGTCTCCATGCGCCGGACTGCACCTGAGGCCTTCAGGCGGGAGAACGCATCGTCCCAGAATCGCAGAGCCAGGATGTCGCTCTCCTTCGGAAGAAGGTCGTAGCGGACTCCGATTCGCTCCATCGTCGCGAGGTGATGCCCGACCATGCGATGAGCCACGTACGCAGCCAGCGCCGCCACGTCGTTGCCGCCTGCCTCCATGGCGTGAAGCGTCGCCTCGCGATGCGCCAGACGGCTGCGATCGCCCTCGTAGTACTTGGTCACTTCGGCGTAGAGGTCCCACGCGACGAAGTCGAAGCGATGCTCCCTGTCGTCGCTGTCTGTTTCCGGATGGCGCGCCCGCACGGCCGTCAAGTCTTCGCCGCGGAGCTCCCTGAATCCGACCACCAGATCGGCCACCTGGACGCCGGTGTCGTCGATGTAGTTCTGGACCTCGACGGTTCGCCCGAGCTGCTTGAGGCAGCGCACGAGCGTGTCGCCGAGGACTGCGTTCCGGAGGTGGCCGATGTGCGCTGCCTTGTTCGGGTTGATGTTGGTGTGCTCGACGATGACCTTGGGGCCGTGAGCCGCGCGCGGCTCGTGCCCGGACGCGAGCCACGAGGAGAACGTCGCGGGCCGATCGACAAAGGCGTTGATGTAGCCGTTGCCCGCCGCCTCGACCCGCGCGATGCCGGGCGTGGCCGGGAAAGCGGCGACGAGGCTCTCGGCCAAGATGCGCGGAGCCCTGCGTGCCGAGCGGGCGAGGTCGAAGCAGATCGGCGTCGCGAGGTCGCCCTGGGCGGCGCTCGGCGGATAGGCGATCGGCACCTCGTCGATCGAGAGCCCGACGGCTGCTGCGGCAGCTTGGAGGCCCTCCTGAAAGGCGCGCTCCGGGGTGGCCGGACTCACGTGGGACGAACCTCCAAGGGCCGCGAACTATAGCAGGATGCCCGCGGTTCTCAGGGCAGGGGCGCGAGCACGGCGGCGTCGGAGCGGCTCGTGAGGCCTTCGGGTGTCACGGCTTCGATCCGGTACCGGTAGGTCACGCCGGCTTCGACGTCGGAGTCGACGAACGTGTAGGCGGCCGGGCCGTCGACACCCCCCACGGCGGGGATCCAAACCGGATTGATGCGGGTCAGCGGAGCGTCGTCGTCGCGCGCGCGGAGGACGTTGAATCCCAAGAGCTCGCGCTCGCCACTCGTCTGCCACGAGACGCGAACGCCGGACGGCCCGGTCGCTTCCGCTCGAATCTCGTCGACTTCCACAGGGTATCCAGGCTCGACCTGCGCGCCCCACGTGTAGCGCTTCGGCGACCGGCCCTCCGGCTCCAGGTTCCGCACGAGCAAGATCGCTTCGCGGAGATCCTGGTTCGGGACTGTGAGCTCGGCGGATTGGTCGGGATCGATCGCGAGCGGCACCCGGTGCATCGACCCGTCCGTCCGGACCAGCAGGAGGTCGACGCCCCAGCGCGCGCCGAGATCTCCCTCGAATCGGACATTCAGACCGCCGGTGCGCTCAGCAGGCCGAACGAGGATGGCGGCGGATCCCAGGCCCGAGATTTCGGGGTCAGCCTGAACGGAGAAGACGGGGAGCGCGTCCGCGGTTGCCGCGAACGCCGGCGCCCCGAGCCTCGATGCGAACGAGAAATGACGTCGGTCGTCGCGCACACCGGTGAGGAGGGACCAGAGCTGGAACTCACGCAGCCCCTCGTCGAGCGTTTGCCCCGCGGCGCGCCGCAGTGCGCGATCGAGGGCCGCCTGGTCGGATCCACCGCGTCCCAGCTCATCCACGAGCACGCTCACCGCGGTGGAGCCATCCGTCTCCTCGAGAAACGCGAGCCATGCCGCGTTGCCGCTCGCCAGGTCGAGGTCATCGGTGACGAGGCCGGCCCCCGACGCGGCCAGGCGGTGCGTGATGGATGCCGCGGTCCGCTCATCGGGCCCACCCTCGAGGGTCATCGCCGCCCACGTCGCGAGCGACTCGCCCCACGCGGGATCGAGCCCCGAGACGGCCGCGACGAGGTGGGCATATTGATGCTCGGCTGCCCGTCGCAGGGCGATCGCACCGCCGCGCCCATTCGGATCGAGCCAGATTTGATTGCGGCCGCTTCGTCCCGACGCTCCCGCCGCGAGCCCGTCGACTCCCGAGCCGAGCCTCGCGAAGACGACCTCGACCGGCCCAGGATCGGGGAGATCGAGTTGGACCGAGAGCAGGCGCTGCGCGCGCGCTACGCCCTGTGTCACGGCATCCACGAGATCGGGTCGGCCGTTCCCGTTGTCGTCGGCCATCTCGAGCCGGTCCACCGATGCGCGGTCGACCGTGAACCGCACGACGATCCCGTCGCCGTCGGACCAGCGACGCTCCCCAGCGAGGGGAGCATCGGATGCCAGCCAAGCCAAGGACCGCCGCGCAGCCGGCGTGGCCCTCTGTGGGTCGATGCGGACGGACTGGATGATGGGTGTGAGGCAATTACCGGGCAGGGCCCCGCCCCCCGACAGCGTCGTGATCGCAAGCAGTCGCGATCCGGGTCGGGTGGAAGCGAGCTCGGTTGTCGGGGCGGCTGGAGCGGCGGCCGCTCCGGCCAGCGCTACGGCAACAGCGAGCCACTGCACGCTTCTTCGGGCCATCAACGACACTCCACCCAGCTTCTCGACCCTCGAAATATAACGGACAACCGTGGGGGCGTCAACGACAAATCTTTGACAGGCTGGGGTTTATGGCCAAAAACGCCGGTGCGCGCGTCGCCTCAGGCGAACCGGACGATCACCACCGTCACGTTGTCTTCACCCCCGCTCACGTTGGCCGCGTGAATCAGGGCCCGACACGCCGATTCGGGCTCGTCACGATGCCGTAGCACCAATCCACGGATCTCGTCGTCCGTCAGCATGGTGTTGAGGCCATCGGAGCACAGGACGAAGACGTCGCCCGGCTCGAGTCGGGTGGAGGCGACATCGACGAGGACATCTTCGCGGCTCCCGAGGGCGCGGGTCACGATGTTGCGCATCGGGTGCCGTTGCGCGGCGTCGTCGCTCATCAACCCCAGCTTGACCTGCTCGTTCACCCAGGAGTGGTCGCTCGTCATGCGGATGAGATCGTCGCCCCGCAAGAGGTAGACGCGGCTGTCTCCCACGTGGCCGACCACCGCTCCCTCGCCGTTGTGAACCAGGGCGACGACGGTCGTGCCCATGCCTCGGCGCTCCTCATGGAGCCGAATCGAATCGCAGATGCGCCGATTGGCTTCCGAGAAGGCCTCACGCAACCACATCGCCGACTCGTCGGCGGTCGGCTTCGGCCCAGCGGATCCTTCACGGCGACGTGCCTGCAAGAGCGTCTCGATCGCGAGGCGGGAGGCGATCTCTCCCGCCGCGTGCCCTCCCATCCCATCGGCCACGGCGTACAGCCCGAGGTCGGGCTCGAGGAGCAGATCGTCCTCGTTGGTTTCGCGCCTCCGTCCCACGTCGGTCAGCCCGAATGCGCGAGACTTCATCGCGCCGCTCCGCGCGGGTTCGGCCGACGGAGATCGGCGACCTTGCCGGTGCGCAGTTCTTCCAGCTTTGCGGACGCCACGCCTTGTGTCGGATCCTGGAGGAGCACGCTCTCGAGAACGTGCTCGGCATCCTTGAACTGCCCGACCCGGAGGTGGGCGAACGCGAGATTCAATTTGGCGTAGATGAAATCCGAATTCAGCGTGATCGCCCGCCGGAACGCAGCGATGCCGTCCTCGACACGGCCGAGCTCGCAGAGCGCGACGCCCCGGAAATTGTGCAGGTCGCCGTATTTCGGTCCCAAGGCGATCGCCTCGTCCAACTCTTCCAAGGCCTTCTCGAAGCTCTCCGCCTTCAGCGCCTTGAGCGAAGCGCGGTAGTGTCCCTCGAACTTGTTCGGCGCGGACAGGAATGCCTCGCGGAAGAACTCCTCGGCCTCGGACGCCATGCCTTCCCGAAGGCGCTGCAACCCTTTCTCGTAGGGATCGGACAGACGGCGCATCCGCAATGCGAGGACGGCCGCGAACGCCTCCGCCGCGGCCTCATCCCGGCCCGCGCGCATCAGGCAGAAAGCGAGCGCGGTGTGCGCATGGTCGTAGCTTGCGTTGCTGGCGATCGCCCGGCGGTACTCGTCGATCGCATCGTCGGTCCGGCCGAGCGCCTCGTACGTCCGCCCCAGGTTGAAACGGATATCGGGAAACTCCGGACTGACCTCGCTCGCCCTCTCGTAGTCGCGCGCGGCGCCCTCGAGGTCGCCGGCGCCCGCGAGCTTCTCCGCGGACTGGATGTACGTCTGGGTCAGGTAATACCGAGCTGCCCGACGGTCGCTCTCGCCGAGTGTCGGTTCATCCTTCAGCGCTTTCGTGAAGAAATCGACCGCCTGCTTGAATTCGTTGCGATAGTAATGGTAGATGCCGGACTTCACGTGATAACTGCCCATGAGGTTCCGGACTTCTCGGAGGAGCCGCATCGTGAGTCCTCATTCTTAACGCTTCCGAAACGAGGCGGCGGCCTGTTGCGTTCGGAGATCGAACGTCCGCTTCGCCATCTTGCGGATGATCTCGGGCACGTTGCGGTCGCTCGAGATCATCTTCAAATCCTTGCTGGTCAATCGTGACACGAAATTCGTGGAGATCGAAGGCGGCGTTCGCGGATTCCTCACGAGGTTGCTGGCCACGACGTAATTCTTGGCCCACTCGCGGTTGATCCCGACGTTGCGCAGCACCTCATCCGAGACGTTGCGCATCGCGGCGATCGACTCGACTTCGCCTTCCGTGATGCGCGGGTTCTTGAGGACGGAGAGGGAGACGACCTTGTTCGTATCCCGCACCAAGATCAACCGCTCCTCGCGGCCGCCCTTCATCGCCAGGATCGCCTTTCGCGCGACGTTGAGCGTCAGGATCTTCTTGTAGGCGCTCTGGACGACCAGGTCCTCGGACTGAGCAAATTCCTCGCCGTCCATGATCTCGCTGGCGGCGAAGAGCTCGCCGACGTCCAACTCGAGCATCTTCGCGACCTGCTCGGCGTCGGCAGCCTCCGTTGCGACGTCGGTCGCTTCCGCGGCGTCCGCCGCGGACTCCTCGACTTGGAAGAAACGGTCGATCAGGTCGAGGAGCTTGCCACGCTGATCGTTCCGGAGAGCCGGATTCATCGAGAGCTTGTCGACGAGCCCGGGGATCGTCAGCAACCGTTCCTGGTTCGTGAGGACGAGGTCCAAGACGGCGGCGTTGCCGTCCGACGCGAGGATCGTGAGCGATGAAGTGCTGGCATTGGCGTGGAAGGCGATGCGCTCGGCGAGTGCCTCGTCGCGCGCGGCCCGTGCCGCGAAGTGTTCGAGGACGACCGCGTCGCATGCGGGATCTCCGAGAACTTCCGAGACTTGTTCCGCGGTCATCTGGGCGAGGCTGGTCTCGGCGTCGTTCCGAACCGCCTCGTCCGCGTCGCGCCGGAGATGGAGGTAGAGACGGGTCAGGACGGCGCGGGGAAGCGGAAGTGCGCCGCGGGCTGCGGCCGACCGGACCGGGAGAGGAGCGGCCCCCGAGAGGATCCTCTCGAGGATGGCGGCGTGACCGGCCCCCGGTCCCGCGTTGACGCCGTCGGTCACGATGCCACCCCTCGCGAGTCGCCCGCCGCGATGCCGACCGCCGATCGGATGGACTTGAACCGCGAGGCGAGGGGACCGTATCCCAGCGCCGTAAGCCCTGCACCGACGAGCAGGAGCACCAGGATGATGATCACGATCACGACCCAGACCCGCGATGCTCGAGGAATGTCCGCGGTCGCCGCGGCGGAGGCCCGTGGTTCAGCCGGCTCCGCACGTTGAGCCCGTTCCTGCTCCTGCTGTTGTTCCTCTTCGAGGTAGGCGGTGGCCATCGTCTCGGGATCGACCCCGATGAACGCTGCATACGCGCGAACGAAGCCCTTGTTGAACACCCCGCCGGGGAGGTGGCGGAAATCGTTGCGCTCGAGTGCCTCGAGGTATCTCAGGTTGATCTTCGTCGCCTCCGCGATCTCGCGCAGCGAGATCTGGCGCAATTCCCGCTCACGCTTGAGCGTTTCTCCGAAGGAGGGCATGCCAATTCCCCGGGGCGTCCGGACGATCAACCCCCGAGCGCCGGATTTCCGGCGATCAGAAGGCGATTGTAGGAAGCGGTGCGAATCACTGTCA
>Ga0075428_100003904_pt1 | contig 16379 bp, 15 predicted proteins | sample RhiMetdeltSRZDD2_FD_75291 | JGI IMG/M metagenome (GOLD analysis project Ga0075428, IMG submission 75291) | Populus rhizosphere microbial communities from Tennessee, USA - Rhizosphere MetaG P. deltoides SRZDD2 | ecosystem: Host-associated > Plants > Roots > Rhizosphere > Soil | place: USA... | reverse complement strand
GAGCTGCGAACCGAAGTACGGTGGCACGACGGCACACCGACGACCGCACGAGATGTCGTCTGGACGCTGGACGCCGCGCGCGATCTCGCGACTGGATATCCTCGTTTCGCCGAGCTGCAGACCCTCGCCTCGGTTACCGCGCTAGACGACGCGACGGTGGAGCTGCGATTTGCCCGCCGCGTCGAAGAATTCCCTTTCGTTCTCACCGATCTCGCGATTCTGCCGGCCCATCTCCTGGACAGCGTTCCGCACGCGCGTCTTCGCGAAAGCTCCTGGAACGTGGCTCCCGTGGGCAACGGTCCCTTCCGGTTCGTGACGCACCAGCCAAACCGCCGCTGGGTGTTCGCAAGGAATCCCGATTTTCCCGCCGCGATGGGCGGGCCGCCCAACGTCGATCGTCTGACGGTAGTTGTTGTCGATGAACCGATGGTCAAACTGTCCGCGCTCGTCTCCGGAGAGCTCGATTTTGCCGGGATCAGTCCGCAGCACGTGGCTTTCGTGCGGCGTCATCACGGGCTCGCGATTCGCGAATATCCGATGGTCCTTTCGTATGGTCTCGTCTTCAACAGTCGCCGCCCGCCCTTCAACGACCGACGGGCGCGGCTGGCTGCCGCTCTGGCGATCGACCGTCAGGAAATCGTGGACGGCTACCTGTTTGGCCTCGCGACCGTGGCCGATGGGCCCGTCCCGCCCGGTCTCCCCCGGTATGTCGCGCCACCGCACACTCCGGTCGCTCCCGACTCGGCGCGTCGCCTCGTTGCGGCGCTGCCGAACGCGGCGCGAAGTTTTGAGTTGCTGACAGTCGGGAGCGGCGAGGGAGCGTTGGAACAGATGCTGCAGGCGCGCCTGAACGCGGTCGGTTTCAGGGTTACGATTCGGCAGCTTGAGAATTCGACATTCCTGAGTCTCGTCTTTGGACAGCGCCACGATTTCACCGCGGCAGTAGCTGGCATCGCAGGCGATCCAGGGCTCGGCTTTCTGCAATCGCTCGATAGCGTGACCGGAGTCGGGATTCCGGCAGATCCGATGCTGGCTCAGCGTGTCTTTGCGGAGCAGGTACCGGTCGCTTGGTTGTACCACGCGCGGGGCGTGCAAGGAATGAACCGACGCGTGCGAGGTGTTCAGATGGATGTCCGTGGCGAGTTGCCGACGGTCGCGAGCTGGCGGGTGACGCCGTGAGACGACGTGATCTCCCGACCGAGTTCCACGCCGATGCTCCAATGCGGCTCGACTTCGCCGGGGGATGGACCGACGTCCCGCCGTTCTCCGCGCGCGAAGGTGGGGTCGTCGTGAACGGCGCCATCGACCTGCGCGCGCATGTGATTCTCCGAATGGGGGGCGAGGTCTTGCGACTCGTCTCGGAGGAGCTCGGCGAAACACTCGAGTTCGCGAACTCCGGGGGACTCACCGCGGGCGGCAAATTACCCCTGCTCAAAGCCGCCCTCCGCATGTTTCCGGTGTTGGGCGGCTTCACGCTGACGACGCGGAGTGATGCTCCGCCGGGTTCGGGACTGGGCAGCTCGGGAGCGCTGGGCGTCGCCCTGGTCGCTGCGCTGACCCGGGCGCGTCAGGAATCGCGCGCGGAACGGGAGTGTGCCGAGCAAGCGTGGCAGGTCGAGGCGGTCGAAGCGGACCTGCCCGGCGGAAAACAGGATCAGTATGCTGCCGCGCTCGGCGGCTTCCATCGGCTCAGCTTTCGCGATCCCGACGTGGGCATCGAGCCCCTCACGCTGGAACGGGAGTTCGCTGTCGCGCTCGCGCGTCAGACGCTACTGTGCTACACCAACAAGAGCCGCGTCTCCGGCGACACGATCTCTCGCGTCATGCAGGGGTTTGAGCGCGGCGATCCCCTCATCACGCGCGCGCTCCACGGCATCAAAGGCGCGGGAGATGCCATGGTCGAGGCGTTGCGGCGTGGCGATCTCGCGCGCGTCGCGAACCTGCTCAGCGAGAATTGGAAACACCAGCAAGCGCTCGATTCAGGCATGCGCACGGAAGAAATGGCACGGCTCGAACATGCGGCAGCTGCTGCCGGGGCGCTGGGCGGCAAAGCGGCCGGTGCCGGTGCCGGCGGTTCGATGTTCTTCCTCATGAAGGGCGATGCTCGCGACGCGGCAGGCGCATTGACGGCCGCGGGGGGGCGCGTGCTTCCCGTGTCATGGGCGGCGGAGGGGGTGCGCTCGTGGTGACGGCTGAAGACCTGGCTGCGCGAAGGGCGGTTGTCGCAGCCTCGCCGGATCTGCAGCGACTGCTCGGCCACATCCGGGAGCGCGCGCGCCCTCTGCTCGAGCGCATGCCCCACGTCCCGGAGCACAAGGCATTGCTGTCGAGCGACGGCGGCGTCTGCGCCGACGACGGGACCCCGCTCACGTTCGATCCATGGAGTCCCACCGAGCATCGGTGTCCTCGCTGCGGAAAGACGTGGCGGGGCGACCGCTATGACCGATACTGGGTCCGCTTTCAGCACCTGTGGCTTGCCGAGCGGGCCGTCGACCTCGCGACGATCGCGGGCCTGGGGGAGCAGGAAGATCGCGCCACCGCGAATCGCGCGGTCGAGATTCTCACGGCCTACGCCGCGCGCTACTGGCGTTATCCGAATCGCGACAACGTGCTCGGGCCCAGCCGCCTGTTTTTTTCTACGTATCTCGAATCCATCTGGACGTGCAACTACCTCGCGGCTGCGATGATGCTGCGCGCGGCCGGTCTGCTCGACGATGCTACGGCGAAGTCCGTCCATCAGGTCGCCGAAGAAGCAGCGACGTTGATCGGCGATTACGACGAAGGATTCTCGAACCGCCAGACGTGGAACAACGCCGCGTTGACCGCCGTCGCGGTCTGGTTCGAGGACGAGGAGCTGGCTCAGCGTGCGATCGAAGGCGAGACCGGTCTCATCGCGCATATGGCGCGCGGCTATGGGCGCGACGGCATGTGGTTCGAGGGCGAGAATTATCATCTCTTCGCGTTGCGCGGCTTGCTGACGGGCGCGACATGGGCTCGACTGGCGGGCCTCGACTTCTGGTCGGATCAGCGCCTCGGCACGCGCATCGCCGGTGCGCTGCGTGCTCCGATGCTGACGGCGCTCCCCGATTTCACATTTCCGGCACGCAAAGACGCGCGCTTTGGAATCTCGCTGGCGCAGCCTGCATTCCTCGAGCTGTGGGAAATCGGATTCGCCGGCCTCGCGTCGGGTGGCGGCGCTGTGGACGCCGATCCAAGCAACGACCTCCTGCCATGGCTCGGTGCCTTGTATCGGCTGCCCCCGCCAGAACCGGAGCTGGTCGACTATTACCTGCACGATTTCGGCGCGCCACGCACGGCGCACGGCGCACGGAGTTCGTTATCCTGGTGGTCGCTTCTCGAAATGCTCCCCGAGCTCCCTGCCGCGCAGCCATGGCAGCCGCAGAGCGTTCTTCTCGAAAGTCAGGGATTGGCGGTCCTGCGCCGCGGCGACCGCTACGTCAGTCTCGAGACAGGCTCGAGCAGCGGTGGACACGGTCATCCCGATCAGCTGCACCTCACGCTGTTTGCCGATGGCGTCCACTGGCTGCCCGATCCAGGAACGGGCGGGTACGTCACTCGCGATCTCTTCTGGTATCGTTCCCCGCTGGCACACAATGTTCCGCGGATCGATGGCGAATCACTCACCGATGAGACCCGTTGCGAAAGCTTCGCCGAGCAGGATGATTGGGGATGGGTCCGAGGGCGGTCCGCCGATTTGAGCCGGACCGTCGTGACGGGTCCATCCTATGTCGTCGACGTGGTCGAGCTGCCGGCGCGCGAAGAACATTTGGTCGAGCTGGCGTGGCACTTCGACGGCGGCGGTGACATCGCCACGAAAGGGCGGTGGGTCGCGGCTGAGCTGGCCGACGAGTTCGTGACGCGCGTCGAGCGGTTCGTACCCGATGCGCCAGGTCCGGTTGTGGTGCAGTGTACGGCCAACGGCGCTCAGCTCACGGCGCACGCCATGTTTGATGGCGAGCTCTTGCGAGCGGAGGGGCCACCGTTGCCCGGCGGCGTGGAGCGCACACCGTTCTACATGGTTCGCGTCCGGGGCCGCAATGTCCGCATCGTGACGGTGCTCGACGCGCACCGCGACACGCCGACGGTGCGTATGGTGCGCACGCGGGGTGAGGTGGTGGAGGTCGAAGCGACCGCCGGGCTCGACCGCCATCGTCCGGGCAACCAGGAGTGGACGATTGAGTCAGGCGAGCGTCAGCCGGTCGTGCTGCGAGGCGCGCGCGAGGCGCGCCCCCCATTCAAGCCGATGGTCGAGATCGACATGCCGACGCCCGTTACCGCACCGGCATTTCGCGTCGGTGCGGCTCCACCGCTCGATGGCACGCTCGAAGGGTTCGAAGTGGCGGAACCGCTCCATCTGGCACTCGAGGATCAATACCGTCGCAGCGAGGACGCCTATCCCGGACCGGACGACTTCTCCGCCGTTGCCTATGCGGCGTGGGATGAGCGCGCGCTGTACCTTGCCGTGGACGTGACCAAGCCGGATCTCTGCCTGCGACCGCCGCACGCCGAGCCGCTCCGACTGGACAATGATCCCGACGACATCCATTCCGATGGCCTCCAGGTCTATGTCGGGGCCGCCGACGCGGAGCGAGACGGCGCCGCTCCGGTGGGGTACGTGATCGTGCCTCAGGTCGACGCCCGTAGTGTGCGTGTCGCCGGCACGAGTGACACGCGGGGCACCGTCGATGCATCGTTGGTCCACGGCGAGTGGCGTCGCACTGATCATGGCTACCGCGTTACCGTCGCCATTCCGTGGACGGTCACACCGGGCGTGCACCCGCATGCGGGCGCCCACGTGCGCTTCGACCTTATTGTCAACGAAATGCTTCCCGGCCGGATGCGGCGCACGGGTCAGCTCGTGTGGAGCGGGGGCGGCGGATGGGTCTGGCTGCGCGGGGATCGACAGGACCCGTCCCGATTCGGTGTCCTGGAGCTGGTCGTATGAACGCGTGCGCCGTCAGCAGGGCGCCGTAGCCATGATCATTGTCGTCCTTCACGAGCCCCAGGATCTCGTCAACATCGCGCACGTCGTGCGCGGCATGAAAAACTTCGGGTTGCACGATCTGCGGCTCGTCAACCCGCGCGAATACGACGCGTATCGCGTCGAAGGGATCGCGCATCAAACGCAGGACATTCTCGCGCGCGTGCGGACGTTCCCGACACTGGCGGAAGCGATCGCCGATTGCGTGCACGTGGTAGGGTTCACGGCACGCGGTCGCACGGCGAAGCGCAATGTGCAGCGCCCACGCGAGGCCGCGGCCGAATTGAGTGCCGTTCAGGAGGGATCCGTTGCCTTGCTGTTCGGACGCGAAGACCGAGGGCTGTCGAACGAGGCCCTCGATCGCTGCCACCGGGTCGTCACGATTCCGAGCGATCCGTCATATGCCTCCCTCAACCTCGCGCACGCGGTCATCATCATGTTGTACGAGTTGGCGCTGGCGCGCGGGGCGGAGAGCCGGCCGTTCAAGGCGCCGCGCCGGCCATCCGAGCCGGTCGCGGTGGACGACTTGGAGCGTCTGTTTGTCGACGTCGCGAACGCGCTACGCGCAATCGATTTCTTCAAGACGCGCAATGCCGACGGCGTCATGCGCACGGTGCGCGAAATCGGCCATCGCGCGCCGCTGGACGTACGTGAGGTAAAGCTGCTCCGGGCCATGGCGATCGAGGTGACCAAATACGGTGAGCGACTGGCGCGTTCCGGGCTTCACGTCGACCGGTAGCAAGCGACCGGAGGCGTTGTTTGGGTCTCCCGCGCGCATGACGCGGGCGTCCGGCTGCCGCGTCTGGGATGACGCGGACCTTGAATACGTCGACTACGTCATGGGCCTCGGCGCCGTGGCGCTGGGGTACGGCCACCCGGCCGTCAATCGTGCCGCCGAGGGGGCCATCGCCGCGGGTGTCGTCGGACCCTTGCCACCGGTCGCCGAAGAGGAGCTGGCCGAGGCGCTGGCGCAGCGCATTCCCTGGCTCGAGCGCGTGCGCTTTCTCAAGACCGGCGCAGAGGCCGTCGCCGCAGCGGTGCGGCTCGCCCGCGTCGCGACGGGACGCGAGGAAGTCCTCGGCTGCGGCTATCACGGCTGGCTCGACTGGTGCCAGGGCGCCACGGAAGGCGTGCCCGCCGCGGTGCGAGGCATGTTTGCCGAGCTGCCGTTCAACGATGTGGCTGCCGGGCTCGACCTGATCCGCGCACGCGGCAGCCGGCTCGCCGCCGTCGTGATCGAGCCGGTCATCGTGCGCGAGCCGACGCGCGAGTGGCTGCAGATGCTGCGTGCCGAAACGGAGCGAGCCGGCGCCGTCCTGATCTTCGACGAGATCAAGACGGCATTCCGCCTCGCGATCGGGGGAGCCGTGGAGCGGTACGGCGTGAGTCCAGCTCCCGATCTCGTGGTCATCGGCAAGGCGCTCGCCAACGGGTTCCCGCTCGCGGCGGTCGGTGGGCGCGCCGACTTGATGGCCGGCACGAGCCGCACCTGGATTTCGTCCACCCTGGCCACCGAAGGCGTCGCGCTCGCCGCCGCGCGGGCGACGCTCGAGGTATTCGAGCGTGAGGATGTCTGCGGTCATCTGCATCGGGTTGGGACCCAGCTGCTACACGGCTTGCATGATCTCCAGCGCAAACACGCGGGAACCATCAGCGAGGTCGCCGGAATTGCGGAGATGTGTTTTCTGCACTACGCGACGGAGGAAAAAGCGCACGCCGTGGCGCTGGGCGCCGCGAAGCGGGGTGTGCTGTTCAAGCGAACGGCGTACAACTTCGTCTCGCTGGCTCACGACGAACGCACGATTAGCGAGACGCTGAACGTGCTGGATCAGGCCCTGCACGACGTTGCTGGGTGATTCACCTCACGGTCTCGATCGCAGTCGTCTAGTACTGATCACGCATGTTCAGGTCTTCCGGGGCTGTTGCGACCGTGCTGGGATTCGCGGTCTGCACCGCCTGCACAGATCGGCTCACGGCCCCCGAGGCCGTCGAGCTCGTCACCAGCATCGAAAAGTCGTTCGCTGAGGACAGTGGTTCCCAACGGTGGTTGGCGGATGTCTGGAAGGGCGACGTCCGGCTGGGCGCGCTCACGAGAACCGACCTGCGGCGCGACGATGAGATGCGCCCGTATCAGAGCATCGTCTTCGAACGGATCGTCCTCGCGTCCCCACGGCCTGGACGGCTGCTGTGTGCGGGAACTCGTCACGCTGCGTACTTCCGGCGCGCGGACAACGACGGCGCGGTGTTCTTTCCCGGAGGCTGGTTCGACCAACGCCTCGTGGGCTGTTCCCACGAGAGCGCGCAGGAGCCGGCGCTCCACGTCATCACGCCCGATCAGAGCTCCTGGCTTGCCGAGTCCGTGCAGGGCGAGATCTCACCAGGCGTCGTGACCGGGAGATGCAGTTTCTTGGAACCCGAAAGCGAGCGCGTCCTCCGCGAAGAGCATGGGATCACGTGTGCGGTGACGCGCCATCGAGTGCATTTTGCTGCTCGACTGGAGGGGTTCGCCGTCGGTGGACCGGACAAAATGCGTCTGGAGCTCGACACGACCGAGATCGTCGGAGTCCGTTATACGATCGACTGTCCCGCCCTCGAGTCGACCGTTCGCCCCTGTGCTCGGGACTCGGATGCTCCGTAGGACCCTGCTCGCCACGCTGTTCCTGGCGACTCCCCTTCAGGCTCAAGTCGATCAGCAGGCTCTCGCTCGGGAGCTCATGAGTGGAGATCCAAACGCGCTCGCGCAAGCCCAGCGGCTGGGGCGGGGAAACACAGGCCCCGACGTTCGTGCCGCCCTCATCGCGCTGCTAGAGAAGAACAATCAGGCCGAAGAGGGAAACGTCGCGAATCCGGAATTCGTCGTGCACGTCGCGCACACGGTGAGCCAGCTGGGCGACCCTGCCGCGATTCCCGCTCTGGCGGGCGCGTTGGGCTCGGGCTCCATGCTCGTCCGGGACGCCCTTGCGGAGTTCGGTGACCGTGCGGCCCCAGAAGTTCTCCGGGTCGTGACCTCGCCGGCGAGTCACTACAGCGCCGTCGACCAGGGTCTCATTGCCCTCCGGTTCATGGCCGAAGGGCATGGAGGGCGTCTCTCGCCAGCGACACTGGATCGCATTCGCGGCGCCGCAATGCAGCGGTTGACTGGGAGGCAATACTTCACGACGCTCTGGCAAGCCATCGATCTGGCCATAGCCCTGAACGACGCAGAACTCAGGCAGATCGTGGAGTCGCTGGCAGCAAGCCGGGATACGGTAGCCGCCAGAGGGATCGTGAATCCATTGATTATTGAGCGGACGCAGACGCGCGCCACGACGCGACTGGCGGTGCCGCGTGCTGCCCCGACCTACCGAAGTCTCGCCGAGCGCGATCGGTTACTAAACGATCCTCGGTAGCCCTAGCCCTAACCCGAGATCACCGCCTGACCGATTACGAAAATCACAATCGCCACGATGATCACGACGGCGGTGTAGCCCATCGCGCGATCCTTCGGGACCTTCATGACGATCGGGAGGCCGAGGTAGAGCAGTACGACGCTGTAGAGCGAAACGAGAACGGAGACCAGGTTGAGCGCCGGGATCAACGCGAACACGCTGCCGATCCAGGCTGCCGTGCTGGAGTAAGCGGCGGCTTTGAGAGCCTGCACGTCGTTCGCTTGGCCGCCAAAGCCGGGAGCAAGCAGGCTGATGATCTTCGAGAGGATGAAGACGCTGAGGATCGCGACGACCAGCACCACTACGCCGCTCACAATCGCAGTCGTCAGGGGCACGGGATTCGTGAGGCTGGTCAGCGCGACCTGCTTCCCGAAAATGATCATGCCGATCGTGCGCGCGAGCGCCCCCAGCGAGGCGAGCGGGAAGACGTAGCGTCCCCACAGCGCACCGGGCTTGGTGAACTCCGTATCGACTTCTCTCCACGTGGTGCGTGGCTCGAGCAGGATCGATTTAGCGCGACTGACCAGCGTTTCCATCGCTTACTCCCGCTGAGGTCGCCCCCAAGATAGGAGTGAGGCGGCGTCGCGCCAGCTTGTCTGTAGATTGTTGCCATGCTTATTGATGTCCACGCGCACTTTCTGCATGCCCGGACGCCGCGCGCCGACTGGCGAGAGCGCAACGTGAGCCGGCTCACTGCGGGCGCCAAAATGGGGATCTCGGTGCACGTCGCGTCGATCCTCGGCAGCTGGGGCCTCACGTCGCCGATCTATTTTCCTTCACCGCGCGACGTCACGGCGGGAAACGACGCGCTGCTGGCCTTGCAGCGCGAGCACCCCGACGCGATTCGCGGCTATGTGTGCGTCAACCCGAATTACACGGCGCATGCGCGGGCCGAGATTGTCCGTGGACTGGACGCGGGCATGATCGGAATCAAGCTCGCCGCGAGCCGGCGGGCGGACGACCGGTTGCTCGACCCGATCGCCGACCTGGCACGTGAGCGGCGAGTGCCGATCCTGCAGCACATCTGGCAGCATCGCCGTCACGACTGGCCGGGTCAGGAAGCGTCGGATGCCGCCGAGCTCTGCACGCTCGCGCGCCGGCATCCGGAGGTCGCGTTCATTCTCGCGCACATCGGCGGTGGCGGCGATTGGTTGCACTCGCTGCATGCCGTGCGCGCGGTGGACAATGTGTACGTTGATCTGTCGGGGAGCGGCGTGGATGGCGGTATGCTCGAAGAATGCGTGGCGAGCGTCGGCGTGAATCGCCTGCTGTGGGGTACCGACCTCACCATGGATACGGGCTGGGCCAAGCTGCGCTACCTCGAGCTCCTCCTCACCAAAGAAGAACTGCCATTGGTGCGCTGGAAGAACGCGGCGCGCATCTTCCCGCCCGGCGCACTCCCGGCCGACTGATGGCGTCCCCCACCCGCATCGACGTCAACGCGTTCGTCGGCGCCTATCCGTGGCGGAAGGTGCCGGGCACGTCGCCGGACGCATTGACCAAAGCGCTCGATCGTGTCGCGATCGATACGGCCTGGGTGACACACCTGCCAGGTTTGTTCTGGCGCGACCCCACCGAAGGCAACGCCTGGTTGTATGAGGTGGCGCGCAAGGAACCTCGGGGACGCTTAAGACCCGTACCGACGGTGCACCCGGGTCTGGAACAGTGGACCGAAGTCCTGTCGGATGCCGCAAATGCCGGTGCGCCGGTCGTTCGCTGCGATCCTCACTATCTCGGCTTGGAGCCGGCAGGCGGCGAGATGCGTGCGCTGGCCGCCGCGTGCGGCGCGGCGCGGCTGCCGTTGCTGCTGTCCGTGCGCCTCGAGGACGGCCGCCAGCGTCATCCCAATGACCACACCCGGGAACTCCCGGCCGCGGCAGTGCGCGCGCTGATTCGCAGCGATAAAGATCTCCGGCTGCTCGTCACGCACGCGGATCGGAGCTTCATCGAGGAAGTGCACTTCGGTTCGACGCCGGACGAAGCGCGCCGCATGTGGTGGGACATCTGCTGGGTCTGGGGTCCGCCCGAAGATCACCTGGAGCTGTTGATCGAGACGATCGGGGCGGATCGATTCGTCTTCGGGACGGGCCAGCCGCTGCGGCTCCCCGAGAACAGCATCGCGAAGCTCGATCTGCTCGATGTGTCTCCGGATCAGCGAGCCGCGATCGAATCCGGCAACGTGAAAACGCTCACTTCGTCGGTGGCCTGACTGTCCACCGCTCCAACTGTCCAACGTAGTCTGGAGTGGGGTCTCGTCCCCGCGGTTCCCGTGCCGTTTCGGGGGGCCGCGATCGACATCCACGCGCAGCGGGCCTATGCGCGCTGGATGTCGCAGCAGGCGATCGCCGGGGTGGCGGTGTGGGCGCATACGGGCCGCGGGCCCCATCTCTCGGAGGATCAGCGCCGCGTCGTGTTGCAAGAGTGGCGTGCCGCGTTGCCCGGAAAGACCATTGTGGCCGGCGCGAACGGCCCTACGATGGCGCGTGATGCCAAACGCTATGGCGCCGATGCGCTGCTCGCCTTTCCGCCCCGCGACAACCCGGTCGTCTTTCACGACGAGCTGTCGGAAGAGCTTCCCGTCATTGCGTTCTATCTCTACGCCGCGGCGGGCGGCACGGACTACAGCGACCGGACGCTACATGACATCCTGGCGCTGCCCGGCGTCATCGGGATCAAGGTCGCGACCCTCGATTCGGTCATGACCTTTCAACGCATCGCGGCGGTCATGCGGGAGCATCCCGACAAGCTCCTGATCACGGGTGAAGATCGATTCCTCGGCTACTCGTTGATGATGGGGGCGCGCGCGGCGCTGATCGGGATGGGCGCGGCGCTCACGGACATCCAGGCGAAGCTGCTCGAGGCGAGAAAGAACGAGGACAACGGCGCCTTCCAGCGCCTCTCCACTCAGCTGGACGCTTTTGGGGCGGCCACATTTACCGTGCCCATCGAGGGCTATATCCGCCGCATGCTCTGGGCGCTCGCGGCAGACGGGGTGATCCCCGACGTGGCGTATGATGATCCCTGGGGTCCGGCGCTGCCCCCGGCCGACCGGGACGCGGTGCGGCGGGCCGTCCGCGAGATCCGCGGCAACCGTTGAAACGACGTTCGTTCCTCGCATCATGCGCGGCCGTCGCGCTCGGAGCGAGAGAAGAGGGAGCTCGCGTTCGCATGGCTACGAAGCCACATGTCGTGGTGGTCGGAGCGGGAGCGTTCGGCGGGTGGACCGCGCTGTTTCTGCGGCGGCAGGGCGCGCGCGTAACACTGCTCGACGCCTGGGGTCCGGGAAATGCACGCGCCAGCTCTGGGGGCGAGACGCGCGTCATTCGCGCGACGTACGGATCACGGATGGTCTACACGCGAATGGCCGTGCGCGCTCTGACGTTGTGGAAGGAGCACGAACGGCGCTGGAACCGCCAGCTGTTCCACGGCATCGGCGTGCTGTGGCTGGTGGAGAGCGATGAGCAGTATGAGAAAGCCGCGCTGCCGATTCTGCGCGACGCAAAGGTGCGGTTTGAAGAGCTGACCGGGCCCGAAGTCGTCCGTCGCTGGCCGCAAATCAATTGCGATCGGGTGCGGTGGGCGATCTTCGAGGCCGACGGCGGCTATCTCACGGCGCGGCGCGCCTGCGCCGCAGTGCTCGACGGTTTTCTCGCCGAGGGCGGCGAGTACCGGCAGCTCGCCGTGCAGCAGCCGGCGCCGAGTGGCGGCCGGCTTTCGAGCGTGACGTTATCAGACGGCAGTCGGCTGGCGGCTGACCACTTCGTCTTTGCATGTGGGCCGTGGCTGGGCTCTCTCTTTCCGGACGTGATCGGCGACCGCATCCGTGCCACGCGCCAGGAGGTGTTTTTCTTCGGCACGCCGCCGGGGGATCAGCGGTTCACGGAAACAGCGCTGCCCGTCTGGGCCGACCACGGCACGACGTTCATGTACGGCATTCCGGGCAACGAATGGCGCGGGTTCAAGGTGGCAGACGATACGCGCGGGCCCGTCATCGATCCGACGACCGAATCCCGGGTCCCGAGCCGCGAGGCCCTCAAGACCGCCCAGGACTACATCGCCTATCGATTCCCGGCACTGAAAGACGCGCCGCTGCTCGAGGCGCGCGTGTGCCAGTACGAAGAGTCCCCCGACGAGCACTTCATCATCGATCGCCTTCCCGGCGCGGCCAATGCTTGGCTCGTCGGTGGCGGGTCGGGACATGGTTTCAAACACGGTCCTGCGGTGGGAGAGCTCGTGGCGCGTCTCGCCCTGAGCGAGGCGGCACCGGATGAGCAATTCCGACTCTCGCGCTTCGCTCGCTAAAGACTTCGAGCGGTTCAAGCGGGACCTGCCGCGCGACTTCGCGGCGCACGTGCGCGACACCTACAGGATCGATCTGTCCGGACGCTACCTCGGCGAGTCACTCCCGCATCCCATCGGCAAGGGCTCGGGGCAGCTCTCGCTCAACACGGGCCAGCTCGAGACCGACGCGGACGCCGGTCTCGCCTTTGCGGTGCTGAAAACCGTGATCGCGCAGGATGGCGAGGGCACGCAATCGATGGCGGCTTGGGCGATTCACGAGACGAGAATGAAAGTGGAGCGCAGGAGCGGCGGCTGGACGGTGACGTGGAAGGGCAGGGGGTGGGATCGCTCGTTCGAAGACTACCTCGGCCTGGTGCGCGCCGCTCGAGACCTCGCGCGCGCAGGTCGGCTGCTCGCCGTGCCGTCCGTGAAGTACCACCTGCCCCGGCTGCATGAGCCCTTTCGATTCGAGGAATACGCGTTCACCACCCGTGCGCTCGCGCGCGCGTGGGACGCATCGCCGTTGCTGCTCGAGAAAGACTTCTCACCGACGCTGGCCGGCGACGCGTTGTCGGATGAGAAGCAGCAGATCCTGCGGTGGCTGGAAGAGGTACCGTCGTGCATTCGCGATCACGCCGCGGTGCGCCTCGCGATGAAGTTGATGAACGCCCGATTCGACGATGGTTTTCAGCGTGAAATGATGGAAGCCGCGGCGGGTGCCGATGCACTCGTCGTGTTCAACCGCCTTTACGATCCCACGCTGGGCGTCGCATACGGCGGGCCAGAACTGAGCGACCGCAATCTGCGCGTCTTGGGTTTTCCGACCGCGGGCGCAGACCCCGGGAAACCGAGCCTCTGTGGCACCGGAAACATTTCGAGTGGCCGTCTCATCGTCGAGTACGCCCTGCTTGGGTGCTCCTCGGTCCAGCTCCATACGCTTTTTCAGCTCCCGCTCGAGGCGTATCCGGCGACCCATGGATCGCGCACCCAGCGCGCGTTGCATGCGCTCGTCTTCGAGCCCCGCGATGGCCTCATCGCCGTCATGCTGGAGCGCGAAGCTGCCGGGTCGCTCGCGCGGCGCGGCGGCGAGCTGCACTTCCTCGATCTTCTTCCCGATGCGTATCGCTCGCGCTGATCTCTTCGAGCTGACGCTGCCGCTCGTCGAGCCCTTCGTGATCTCGGGCGGAACCATTGCGGAACGACGCTCGCTGATCGTCGTTTTGCACGACGACGCGGGCAACGTGGGCTACGGGGAGTCGCCGCCGTTTGAGCTGCCCTTCTATTCCGAGGAGACACTCGTCGGCGCGCGCGACATGATCGCGCGTGTGCTCTTGCCTCGCGTGGTCGGCCGGGTGTTCGACGAGCCCGCGCCGGCCGCGGTGGACGCGGTGTTGCGCGACGGTGTGCGTGGCAATTGGTTCGCGCGCGCGGGGATCGAGACCGCGGTGTGGGACCTCGAAGCACAGCGTCGCAACACCGGGCTCGCGGCGCTGCTCGGAGAAGCGCTCGACGTCCAGCCGGCCGGCACCGTTGCCTGCGGCGTCGCGCTCGGTATTCCACCCGAGCGCCGAGCCGACATGCTCACGCGCTGGGTCTATGAAGCAGCGCAACGCGGGTACCGGCGCGTCAAGATCAAAGTCGCGCCGGGCTGGGACGCCGCGGCCGTGGCGGCCGCGCGCGAGGGGATGGCGGGGATGGACCTGCCACTCACCGTCGATGCGAACGGCGCGTATGAGTGGCCCCGCGACGAAGCCGCTCTGCGCGCTCTGGACGACGCCGGCCTCCTCTACATCGAGCAGCCGCTCCATCCCGACGAAGTCGTCGGGCACGCCCGTCTCGCAACGATGTTACGCACGCCTGTGTGCCTGGACGAAACGCTGCGCGACGCTCGCACGGCGCGTCAGATCATGGCCCTCAACGGACCGAAGGTCTGGAACATCAAGGTGCATCGCGTGGGCGGGCTGAGCGAAGTCTGCCGGATCTATCGCGTTGCCCTTGAGTACGGGGCGCAACTCTGGGCTGGGACGATGCCCGAGTCCGGCATCGGTTCGCAGGCGGCCCTCGCCGCCGCTGCCCTGCCGCTGTTCGTTTATGCCTCGGACCTGGAGCCCTCGGCCCGTTGGTTTGGCCGCAACGGGGACGTTATCAAGCTCACGATGGGCGGGGATGGGCGCATGGTCGTTCCTCAACAATCCTGCGGAAGGCTGCTCGATCCAAGCCGATTCCGGCTCTTGACCATGCCAGTAATATTGGCGCGATGATTAAACCCAACACCGATTACTGGGCCGGTCATCTCTACATGAGCCCCCGGCATCGCCCCAAAGCGGATCAGCCTGTTCGTGACCTGCCGCCGCGGGCCGCGCAGCGCTTCAAGAAAGCGCGTGAGGAGCTGCGCAGTTTGCGCCATGTCACCGAGCAGGTCGTCTATCTCGGCATGACCTGGAAATGGGTCTGGATGTACGAGGTCGGCGGGCGCAAACTCGGCTATCTGCATCCGATGCAGTCCGGTGTGAGCGGCACGTTCGTGTTGTCCGGGCTGGAAGAGCAGGAAATCAGCGCCACGAACGGATTGCCGCGCGTCATCAAGCAAGCGGTCCGCGACGGCGCGTTGCTCGATGGCGTCCGGCATTGCTGGATGGAATTCGCCGATCTCGATGCCGTACATGCATTCTCCGACGTTGTTCGACTGAAATACCAATTGTTGGCGAGACCCGAATAGTAGAGGCGCGAACGCGAATAGTAGCGGCGCAACATGCTGCGCCCCTACTTGTGCCACGTTCCGATTCAGAGATACATTCGGTGGCCTTCGGATAGGCAGTCGTCCCACACCGAAACCGAACTACTGATTAGCCGACAGAGGCCATCTGCGTTCAGCTGCGGTCGTGGTGTTGATGCTTGCCCTCCCGCCTGCGGTCGTGTACGGCCTGCAGGCCCCAACGGCTTCCCAGCGTTCCCAAGCACCGATCGTCACCGATAGCGGCGGCCTGAAGGGTCCCCGGCAGCCGATCTTCTTTCGACACGACGTGCATGCCGGGGACTATCAGGTCCCGTGCATGTACTGCCACTACTCGGTCGCGGTCTCGAGCGAGCCCGGCATTCCGTCGCTGCAGACGTGCATGGGATGCCACCTGTACGTCGCGGGAGGCACCCGGGCCGGCGTGAAGGGAGATACGGTGGCGGCGCGCGCCGAGCGCGAGCAGGTGCAGCAGCTGCGCACCAGCTCGCGCGAGCGCAAGCCGCCGGAGTGGACGCGCATTCACGCCCTCCCCGGATTCGTCCGTTTTCCGCACATGCGGCACATCAAAGCCCTCGGCACCGAGTCGTGTGTGAACTGTCACGGCGACGTGCGGCAAATGCCGCAGGTCTATCAGGTCTCGACGCTCAGCATGGGGTGGTGCGTCCGCTGTCACGTCGAACGGAAAGTGACGCGCGATTGCAGCATATGTCACTACTGACATGACCGACGCCATCAATCGCCGCCGGTTTCTGAAGGTGCTCGGCGTCACCGGCGCCGGTGCCGCGGCGGTTTCCGCCTGCGGGATTGGTCCCGAGCCCACGGAAAAACTGATTCCCTATCTGGTCCAACCTGAGGACCAGATTCCCGGCACCGCTACCTACTACGCGACGACCTGCCGCGAGTGCGCGGCCGGCTGCGGCATGCAGGTGCG
>Ga0075428_100003900_pt1 | contig 16381 bp, 12 predicted proteins | sample RhiMetdeltSRZDD2_FD_75291 | JGI IMG/M metagenome (GOLD analysis project Ga0075428, IMG submission 75291) | Populus rhizosphere microbial communities from Tennessee, USA - Rhizosphere MetaG P. deltoides SRZDD2 | ecosystem: Host-associated > Plants > Roots > Rhizosphere > Soil | place: USA... | reverse complement strand
AGGATCGGAATCAACGCAGGTCAGTCGACCGGACCGCGCTTACGAAAACCGTATCCGTTCCGGAACGGATAGGACGCCATCGCGTAGCAGTGCGACCGGGTTCGACCGACGCAAGACGCGTTCTCGCCACGTACCCAGCGCGATCAAGCGCGCAGTCTGGTTTCGCGACCGTGCACAGTGCGCGTTCGTGGCCGACACGGGACACCGCTGCACCGAGCGCAGCTTCCTCGAGCTGCATCACATCCATCCCTACGCTCTGGACGGGCCCTCGACGGTCGGGAACATCTCACTGCGATGTCGGCGCCACAACCAGTACGAGGCCGAGCTGGCCTTCGGTCGCCGCTACGTCGCCTCGGATGACCAGGGCGGGTAGCGCTACCGCTGGGTCTGGTCGCGGCTGGGGCGCGCTTGCCCGACTCCGTTACCGAACCTAGGGCCGCGGCTCCAGCGGCGAGTCGAAGCTGAAAAACCCGTGGCCGACCCGGGCAGCGAGCGGAAGGTGGTCGGCGCGGTGAACCTCTCAGAGGCTGTTGCCGCCGTTGTAGAAGCCGTTCAGGAAGCACACCGTCGAGCCGCTGGCGCCCAGGGCCAGCAGCTTGGCCGAGGCGTGGTCCAGCCTGGCCCAGGGCAGGACCTGTGTCCCCGGGTTGGCGTCGTTGCCCAAGGGCGGAGGCTCTACCCAGACGTCGCACGCGCCCTGCGCCCGCGCGGCAGAAGGCAACGCGCCCGCCGTGCCGGCGGCGGCGAGCACGGCGGCGATGCGCAGCGCGCCGCGCACGGCTCAGTGCGGCCGGGGCTCGAGCGGCGCGTCGAAGCTGAAGCCGGTCGCCGGCTCGAGGGCGACCGTCTTTCCGCCAATCCCGCCGTAGGGACCGTCGTGAGCCACGGTGATGCTGCCGGCCTGGCCCTGGAGGGCGGCGAGCGAGGAGGTATTCAGCACGAGCGTGGCCCGCTCGCCCAGCGTGAAGGGCTGGCTGACGAGCAGCGCTCCCGCCACGGACCAGAAGTGGATGTGGCCCGCCAGCGTCTGCGTTCGCGGGTTCTGCACGATGACCACCGTGACCTGGCTCCCCGAGTTGTTGAAGCGGGCGACCGAAGGCGACGTATCGAACACGCTGAGGGTGTAGACGTCGTCCGCCCCGCAGTCCGTCCCGCAGTCCGGGGACCGCAGCCGGATGTGCTGGTTGTTCACGGTGGCGGGCACGGTGTTCTCCCAGCGCAGGCTCAGGGCGGATCCCGCGCCCTCCGGGACCGCCGTCTGGAGGACGGTCACGTTGTCCCCGGCCAGCCGCTCCAGGAGAAGGCCGGGCACGACGTCGCCCGACAGGCCGTCCACGGCGACCTCGTACGACCCCAGCGGCCGCTGCGAGATGCGATAGAGGTCGGGCGTCCCGCCGGCCATGTCGGCCTCGATCCGCGTGCCGTGGCTCACCTCGATGGGCGACAGCGAGACCGAGTCGTCGTCCACGATGGTGCCCGTCCCCTGGCCGTCGGCCAGCGTGGCGTTGGCTTCGGACGAAAGGTTCAGGAAGAACGACTCGTCGACCTCGGTCACGCCGTCGCCCAGCACGGTCACGCCCACCGGCTGCTGCGTGGTGCCGGGTGGGAAGGTCAGGCCGCCGGCGTTTGCGATGTAATCGCTGCCCGCGGTGGCGGTGCCGTCGGCGGTGGCGAAGCTCACGGTCACGGTGCGCCCGCTGACCGGCGCGAGGAGGACGGTGAAGGCGCAGGGCGTGGGCCCCGCGTCGCCCTCGATCACCGCGCAGTCGCCGGCGAAGAGGAACGGCAGCGGGTCGTCGTCCGTGAGGGTCCCCACGGCCTGGCCGTCGGCGAGGGTGGCGTTGGTGGGGTTCGACAAGTTGAGGGTGAAGGTCTCGTCGTCCTCGTCGAGGAAGTCGCCTAAAACGGGGACGGAGATCGTCTGCGTCACCGTGCCGGGCGGGAAGGTCAGTGTCCCGCTGACTGCAGCGTAGTCCGCGCCCGCCACCGCGGTGCCGTCGGCGGTGGCGTACTGGACGGTCACGGTCGGGGCGACGGCGGCGGACAGCGAGACGGTGAAAACGGCGCTGGCGCCGCCCGTGTCCCCTTCCGTCACGGTCACGTCGCCCACCGACAGCTCCGTCGGTCCCCCGGACACGACGCGGTAGACGGTCCCCGTGTTGAGGGCCGTCACGTACAGCTCGCCCGCCGGGTCCTCCCCGAAGCTTGAGATGTTGAGCGGCGGCGACGACATGTCGAGGAGCAGGCTGGGCGTCCAGGTGCCGGGCGGGCCCTCCGTCCCCGCGCGGATGCGGCCGGTGCAGTTGTCGCTGTAGAGGTAGAGGCCCGGCAGCCCCGGGACCTGCGTGCCGCGGTAGCGGAAGCCGCCGATGATCGCGCAGTCGCCCAGGCTGTGGTCGTATTCGAGGATCGGCGGCGTGAACACCGGCGAGTTGCACGGCGGTACCGTGGGCGGGCAGTTCCCGGTGTTCCCCGTGCAGAGCGTGCCCTCCATGATCTTCCAGCCGTAGTTGCCCGCCGCCCCCGTCCCCGCCGCCTTGAGGTCCACCTCCTCACGTGCGCCCTGCCCGACGTCTCCGAGGAACATGTCGCCGGTCAGCCGGTCGAAGGAGAACCGGAACGGGTTGCGCAGCCCGCGCGCGTAGACCTCGTCCCGGGGATCACCGGGGCCGATGTACGGGTTGTCGGGGGGGATGCCGTAGAACGGCGGGGTGTTGACGTTCTGGTCGACGTCGATGCGCAGGAGCTTGCCCAGCAGCGCGTTGTCGCGCTGCGCAATACAGCCCGGATCGTTGGCCGAGCCGCCGTCGCCCATCGGGATCCAGAGGTAGCCGTCGGGCCCGAACTTCAGGTCGCCGGCGTTGTGGTTGGGGAACGGCTGGGTGATGACGAGCAGCACGCGTCGCGACGCGGGGTCGGCCACGTTCGGGTCCGCGGACACCGAGTAGCGGGCGATGATCGTGTCCCCGTCCTGGTTCGCCGTGCAGTCCGGCGAGCCGCCCTCGCATGTGTAGTTGACGAAGATGAAGGGTGTCGCGGGGTAATTCGGGTGGAACGCCATCCCCAGCAGGCCCTGCTCGCCGCCGAATTTCACGAAGGCCGTCAAGTCCAGGAACGGCGTGGGCAGGACCTGCGTGCCGTCGTGGACCCGGATCTGCCCTCCCTGCTGGACGATGAAGAGCCGGCCGCTGCCGTCGGCGGGCGCGGCCAGGCCGACCGGGCTCGACAGGCCCGTGGCGTAAGGGCCGAGCGCGATGCTCGGCTGGGCGGCCGCGATCCCACACCCCGCGACCAGCGCGACCGTGGTGAAGAGGGCGATGCGGGCGGGCGGCACGCTACAGTATAGAGGCGGCGGCGCCGCGCATCACAGGCGCGCGCCGGTTGTGCGGGCGGTCACGACCACGACCGCCGCGGGACGGCACAATCGAAGGCGTGGGCCTCCCGCCCCCACCCGCATGCCCGCCCCCCTCCCCGATGTTCGCCCGCTCCTCCTTGTCAGCTCCCTGGCCACCGGGGGGGCGGAGCGGGTGGTCGTCTCCCTGGCCCGGCGGTTGAGGTCACGGAACGTGCCCGTGGCGCTGTGTACGCTGACCACCCTGCGCGACGGCGCCCTCGCGGCTGAGCTCGCGCAGGGCGGCGTCCCCCGCCACGACCTCGGCGCGCTCCGCCTGGCGGACGTGCGCGCGCCCGTGCGCCTGGCCCGGCTGTTGACGCGCGAGCGCATCGGGCTCGTCCACGCTCACGGCCAGGACGCGTCGATCGTGGCCGCGGCCGTCCGACCGTTTTCGAGATTCGTCCTCGTGATTACGCGTCACGTAATGGACGAGCCGGGCGCGACGCGCCGCCAGCGCCTGCGGGCCCGGCTCGCGGCGGGGGCTTTCCGCCGGGCCGACGCGGCGGTCGCCGTCTCGAGCGCGGCCGCCGACCGCCTGGCGGAGCTGGCCGGTCTCCGCCGGGAGACGATCGAGGTGCTGCCCAACGGCATCGATCTGGAGCTGTTCGGCGACGCCGGCCCCGCCGTCCGGCAGGCCACCCGTCGAGCGCTGGGGCTGGGCCCCACGGACCCGGCGGTGCTGGTACCCGCGGTGCTGCGCGACGGCAAAGGGCACGACGTGATGCTGGCCGCCGTCCCCGAGCTGCTGCGGCGCGTTCCCACGGCCCGGATCCTGGTGGCGGGCGGCGGCGAGCGCGAGCGGGAGCTGCGGGCCCGCGCGCAGCCCCTGGCGGACGCGGTCCGGTTCCTGGGGCCCCGCGACGACATGCGCGAGCTGATGAGCGCGTCGGACCTCGTCGCGCTGCCCTCCTTCGCGGAGGCTCTGCCCACGGTGCTCATGGAGGCCGCGGCCGCCGGGAGGCCGGTGGTGGCGACACGCGTCGGCGGCGTGCCCGAGGTGGTGGAAGACGGCTGCACGGGGATCCTCGTCCCCCCAGGCGACCCGCGCGCGCTGGCGGAGGCGATGGCGGCGCTCCTCGTGGACCCGGAGCGGGCCCGGGCCTATGGCGCCATGGCCCGGCGCCGCGCCCGCGACCGCTTCGGGATCGAGCCGCATGCGGAGCGGACGCTCGACCTGTGGAGCCGTCTCACAACCGCGGCGCGGCGCCGATGAGGATCACCTGGAGCCTTCCCGCCAACGGGGAGAACCTCAACGGCACGCGAGGCGACCTGGTCCGGGCCGCGCGCCTGATCGAGGCCCTGCGCGGCGACGGGCACGAGGTCCGCGTCGTGGAGAGCGTGGAGCGGGCCGGCGCCGCGACCGCGGTGAAGGCGTACCGCAAATGGGTGCGCCGGCTGCTCCCGCGGCACCCGGCCCTCGTCCTCAGGGACGTGGGACGCTGGGCGGATGCCCGCTCCCACGGCCGGCGCGTGGCGGCGGCGGCGCGGGCGCAGGCGGCCGACCTCATCGTGGAGACCCAGGTGCATGCAGGCGGCTCGGGCGCAGTAGCGGCGCGCCTGACCGGCCTCCCGCTCGTTCTCGACGATTGCTCGCCGCTGTCGGAGGCGGCGGCCCTGGGCCTGGGCCTGCCCGCGCTGGCCCGCCGGCTGTTCCACGATCAGGTCCGGGCCGCGCGCTGGACGACCGTGTCGTCGCTTGCGCTGCGAGAGCGGCTGATCCGCGAGGGCGTGCCGTCCTCCAAGCTGCGCGTGGTGCCCAACGGCGTCGACACCGCCGCCTACGCGGCGATCGACCGGGACGCGGAGCGCCGCCGCCTCGGGCTGGAAGGCCGGTGCGTGGTGGGCTTCGTGGGTTCGTTCCAGCCCTGGCATGGAGTCGGGCTGCTGGTGGAGGCGCTGCCCGACCTCGAGAAGGAGACGTCGGTCCAGGTCCTCCTCGTCGGGGACGGCGCCGGGCGGGCCGGCGCCCTGGCCGCGGCAGAACGCCTCGGGGTGTCGTCCCGCATCCGGGCCCTTGGCGCGGTGCCGCCGGCCGAGGTCCCGCGGCTGATCGCCGCCTGCGACGTCGGTGTCCTCCCGGGGAGCAACGACTACGGCCATCCCATGAAGCTTCTGGAGTACGCGGCGGCCGGGATCCCGGCGGTGGCCCCCGACCTGGCGCCCGTGCGGGAGGTCGTCCGCGACGGCGTCACCGGGCTCCTCTTCCCTCCCGGCGATCGCCGCGCGCTGTCGCTCGCGCTGGGCCGGCTCGCGGCCGACGCGACGCTGCGACACCGTCTCGGCGCCCAGGCCCGGGAGGCGGTGGCGGCGGACGCGGCGTGGCCGGCGCGGGCGCGTGCCGTCGCCGCTCTCGCGCAGTCCGACGGCGGCGGGATCCCGGAGTGATGGGCATCACAGCGAAAGAGCGCTCCGTCACGGATCTTGCATCCATGTGACGAGTCATTGACTGAGTCATACCGGCATGTACTCTCCCTCCTCCTCCCTCCGCTCCACTGAATCCGCGTCATGGCCGCTGTACCCGCCGCGCCGGCGAGCCGGCACCCATGTCGGCGACACGACCGGGCGGTGGCTGATCCAGGTCTCCGGCCTGCACTCCCGTGCCGCCCTGCGGGTGAAGCGCGTGGTGGACGTGGTCGGCGCGATGGTCCTGTTGGTCCTGCTCGCTCCGCTGCTGGCGGCGGTGGCCGCGGTGGTGACGCTCACGAGCCGGGGGCCGGTCTTCTTCGTGCAGCGGCGCGTGGGCCTGCGCTGCCGCGAGTTCGCGATGTTCAAGTTCCGCACGATGGTGGAGGGCGCGGAGCAGGCCCAGGACGACCTGGCCCAGGCCCAGGCGGGCCGCACCTTTCTCAAGCTGGCCCACGATCCACGGGTCACGCCCGTGGGCCGCTTCCTGCGACGCACCAGCCTGGACGAGCTGCCGCAGCTTCTGAACATCCTGCGTGGGGAGATGAGCCTGGTGGGACCGCGTCCCATCCTGCTCTGCGATTTCGACAAGTTCCCCAAGCAGGACCAGCTCCGCCGGTTCAGCCTCACGCCCGGACTCACCGGCCTCTGGCAGGTGAGCGGACGGAGCGGCTGCACCGACGAGGAGAGGATCCTGTTGGACCTGCGCTACGTGGACGGCTGGAGCCTCGGCCTGGACCTCTGGATCCTGGCCCGCACGGTGCCCGTCGTCCTCTCGGGCAAGGGCGCCAGCTAGCCGCGCGGCCGGACGTTCATCGGTCGGAGGACGACATCCCCACGGCATCCTTCCCGGCGCGCGAGCCGATCCGGAGCCGCGAGCGCTGGTACGTCAACGGCCTGCGCAGGGGCTGGTGGATCGTGGTCCTCGCCACGGCGATGGCGCTGGCCTCGGCCGCCGTGCTCACCGCGCGCCAGGAGCCCGTCTACCGCGCGAGCGCGACGGTGGTCGTGGCTCCGAACGAGACGGTCGAGGGCGTGAGCGACGTGCTGCGCAGCCTGGAGACGCTGGAGCGCCGGAGCGTGATCGCCACCTTCGCGCGCATCCCGTCCACGCCCCAGGCCCGGGCCGCCGTGGCCCAGCGCATGGGGACCGCGCGCGACCTCAAGGCATACCGCATCGAGGCGGCGGTGCTGCCCAACACGAACATCCTGAAGATCGACGTGGAGGGACCCGAGGCCGGCACGGCGGCCGCGGCGGCCAACGCGGCCGCGGAGGTCGTCAACGACGAGGTGCGCTCGCTCTATCGCATCTTCACCACGCGGACGCTGTCGGCGGCCAGCCCGCCCTCGCGCCCGATACACCCGGACCCGCGGCGGAACTACGTGGTGTCCGGCCTCCTGGGACTCCTGGTGGGCCTGGTGGCGGCCGTGGTCGCGGAGAGGCTGAGGCCGGCCGCGGGCGCCGGCTCCTGAGCGCGTGCTTCGCGCCTGGCCGTCCTCGGCGGTCGGAGCGGCACCCGGGCCCACGGGGGCCCGGGCCGTGTCCGCCTCCGCGGCCGCGCTGGCCGCCGCGCTCGTGGGCTCCCTGGTGGCGAGCGAGCCCCGCTTCCTGCACCTGGGCCTCGCCTTCGACGCGCACACCGTTGCGGCTCTCGTCCTGGGCCTGGGCTTCGCGTCGCTGATCCTGCTCCACCCGGGCTTCGGCCTCGGGCTGCTTTGCGCGTTCGTCTACTTGAACCTGTCCGAGGTCCTGGTGCGGGCCCATCAGGCCCCGTCCCTGCTGCAGCTGGTGGCCATCCCTCTCCTGCTGAGCGCGTGGCTGCGCCGCCGCGGCGAGGCCCTCGCCTTCCTCGGCCGGCCGTTGACCATCGCCCTCGGTCTGTACGTGCTGGTCCTCCTCGTCTCCACGGTGCTGGCCCGCGATGCGGACCTGGCCGACGAGCGCGTGGTGGACCACGCCAAGGCCCTGGGCGTGTACGCGCTGGTGGCGCTCCTCGCCTGGTCTCTCCCCCGGATCCGCCGGGGCGTCGCGACCCTGCTCGCCTCCGGCGCGCTCCTGGGAGCCGTGGTGCTGGCGCAGGCGCTGACCGGCGACTTCGGCAACGAATATTTCGGACTCGGCCGCATCAAGTACGCGCAGATCTACGGCGACGTGTTCGAGCCCCGCCTGGCGGGCCCCCTGGGCGATCCGAACTTCTTCGCCCAGGCGCTCGTGATCCTGGTGCCGCTCGCCCTGGTGACGGCGGCCGAGGCGCGGCGGTCCGCCGCCCGGCTCGCGGCGCTGGCGGCGGCCGGGCTGATCACCGCCGCCGTCGTCCTCACGTACTCCCGGGGCGGCGCCCTCGCGCTGGGCTGCGTGATCGTCCTGTCCCTGCTCGCGCGTTCCGCCCGTATGAAGCACCTGGCGGCGGGGGCGGCCTTGCTCGTGGTCCTGGCCGCGTTCCTGCCCGCCGCCTTCGCGCGGCGCCTGGAGACCATCGCCCAGGTCCTCCCCGGCCAGGAGGAGGTGCTGCGGCCCGACAGCTCCTTCGAGCAGCGCCGCCTGCTCACCCGCGTCGCCTGGAGGATCTTCCTGGACCACCCGCTGCTGGGCGTGGGCGCCGGGAACTACACCCTCTACTTCGACGAGTACGCCCAGGAGGTCGGGTCGCTGTCGCGCGAGTACGAGGAGCTGGGTGAGCAGCACTACCCGCACAACCTCTACCTGGAGATCGCCGCCGAGACGGGGCTGGTCGGCCTGGCCGCTTTCGGAGCCGCCGTCGCGGCCTGCTTCGCCGCGCTCCGGGCGGCCCGCCGCAGCTCGCTCGCGCGCGGGGACGCCCGTTCAGCCGCCCTGGCCCGCGGCTTCGAGATCGCGGTCGTCGGTTACCTGCTTTCGAGCCTGTTCCTGCACGGGCACCACATCCGGTACCTGTGGCTTCTGTTCGGCTTCGCCGCCGCGCTCGAGCACGCCTGCGCCGGCGGCGCCCGCGCGAGGGATATCCCGGCCCACGCCCATGCCTGAAGCCGCCGCCATACGCCCGCCCGTGGCCGTCCTGCTGTCGCGGTTCCCCCTGGTCACCGAGACCTTCATCCTGCGCGAGGTCGTCGAGATGGAGCGCCAGGGACAGCCGGTGCGGCTGGTGCCGCTGTTGCGCGAGGTAACGACCACCGCCCACCGGGAGGCGGAGCCGTGGATGCGGGACGCGCTGTTCACGCCGTGGGTCTCGGCGGCCATCGTGGCCGCGAACGCGCGCGCGCTGCGCCGCGCGGGCCGCCTGTACGCCGGCCTGCTCTGGCGCGTTCTCTGGGGCAGCCGCTCCAGCCTGAACATGCTGGTCCGGACCCTGGCCCTCTTCCCCAAGAGCGTGTACCTGGCGGAGCGCCTGCGCGCCGAGGGCGTGGTGCACGTGCACGCCCACTACGCCACCCATCCCGCGATGGCGGCGCTGGTGATCTCCACCCTGACCGGGATCCCCTACAGCCTCACCGTCCACGCGCACGACATCTTCGTGCGCAGGGCGTTGCTGCGGGAGAAGCTGGCGGGGGCGTCCGTCGTCCGGACCATCTCGCGCTTCAATCGGGACTTCCTCGCCTCCCTCTATCCGGAGGTCGCGGGCCGGCTGGAGGTGATCCACACCGGTGTCGATGCGGAGGCCTACGCGGGCCCTCCGCGGCCGCGCCCGCGCGGCCTGCCGAGCGTCCTCTGCGTCGCCGCGCTCAAGCCCTACAAGGGCCTCGCCGTGCTCGTGGAGGCCTGCCGGCGCCTGCGGAACCAGGGCGTCGCGTTCCACTGCGACATCGTGGGCGACGGTCCCGGGCGCCGAGCGCTGGAGGCCGCGATCCTTCGGGCGCGGCTGCAGGACCACGTGCGGCTCTGGGGGCCGCGGCCCCAGCACGAGGTGGCGCGCCTGCTCTCGGAAGCGACGCTCTTCGTGCTGCCCAGCGTGGTGGCGGCGGACGGACAAATGGAGGGCATCCCGGTGGCGCTGATGGAAGCGATGGCCGCCGGCCGCCCGGTCATCGCGTCGGCGCTGTCCGGCGTCCCCGAGCTGGTCGAGGACGGGGTGAGCGGCGTCCTCGTGCCTCCCGGCGATCCCGACCGGATCGCCGAGGCGATCCTGGCCTTGCTCGCCAACCCGGCCCGCGCGCGCCGGATGGGCGAGCGCGGACGCGAGGCGGTCGCGCGGGGGTTCCGTCTCGACGAGGTGGTCCGGACCCTCCTCGAGCGCATCGCCGCGCCCGTCGCCGTGGACCCGGCGATACCGTGGGCCGCGCGGCTGGCCGCCACCCCGTTGCCCGAAGGGAGGCACGCGCCGGTGGGCCTCCGGCGCCTGCACGATGGGCGCGACTCGACGGCGGCCACGCTCCTCGTGCCCAACGGCTCGCGGCCGACCGACCTCGTGCTCAAGGTGCACAAGGATTTCGCCGGCCAGTCGGCGCCGCCGGCGGCGAGGGCGCGGCGCGAGTTCGAGGTCCTGTGCCGCCTCCAGGGCGTCTTCCTGGGAGAGAGCGGCCTGGGCGTGCCGCGGCCTCTCCACGTGGCCCACGACGCCGTCCTCATGCAGGCCTGCGGTGGCACGCGCCTGGACGAGCTGGTCCGGCGGGCGCGCTGGAGCGGTGGGGACCAGCGCGCGCTGCTGGCCGCGTCGATGCGCCGGACGGGGGCCTGGCTCCAGACGCTTCAGCGGGCCACCCACCGGGAGGGCACCGGAGCCCCGGAGGCCCTCGATCGTCTCGTGGCCCGGGCCCGCGCCGACCTCCGGCCAGCCGGTGGTCAGGGGCGGCCCGCGCTGCCCGCGGGGCTCGACAGCCGCATCGACGGCCTGGCGCGAGCGGCGGGGACGGCGGGAGCGCCTCTCGTGGGCCGGCACGGCGACTTCTGGCCCGGCAACGTGTTCGTGGACGACGGCCGCGTGCACGTCATCGACTTCGAGGGCTTCGGCGAGGGGCTGCCCGCGGAGGACGTGGCCGACTTCCTCGTCTCCGTCGATCTGCTCCACGCGTACCCGGGCCTGGCCGGGGCGCGCGCCTCGCTGCGCGCGGCCTTCCTCGAGGGATACGGCCGGGAGCGGCTGGATCCCGCGCTGTACCGGCTGTGCCGGATGGCGGCGGCGCTGCGCACGCTGCGCCGCGCGCCTCAGGCGACGCGAGGTCCGCTCGGCGCGTGGCGCCGCCGGGTCCTCATGCGCATGGCTTCGGAGGGCTGACCGTGCACGGCGTGGTCTGGGTCCTCGTCGCGCTGCTCGCCGGCCGCCTGGTCTCGGTGGCCGGTCTGGCGGTCCTCGCGCGATGGCTGGCGCCCGCCGACTTCGGCCTGCTCGCGTTCGCCCTCGTCTACATCACCTACGTGGAGACGGTCGGGGACCTGGGCGCGGGCATGGCCGTCATCTACTGGCCGTCGCGGCGGCGGGAGGCGGCCCAGGTCGCCTTCGCGCTGAACATGGGCACGGGCCTCCTCTGGCTCGCCTTGACCCTGGCCCTGGCGCCGGCGGTGGCCGCGTTCTTCGGCAATCCCTCCGGCACCGCCATACTCCGGGCGCTGGCCTGGACGTTCCCGCTGAAGGCGCTCGGCAATACCCACGACGCGCTGTGCCAGAAGGACCTCCGCTTCAAGGCCCGCGTCGTGCCCGAGCTCGCTCTCGGGGTAGCGAAGGCCGCCGTCTCCGTGGCGCTGGCCGCCGCCGGCCTTGGCGTCTGGAGCCTGGTGTGGGGCCAGCTCGCGGGGACGGCGCTGTGGACGGCGATCCTCTGGCGCGTGGTCGAGTGGCGGCCCCGGTGGTGGTGGCCCGAGGGGCTGCTCCGGCCGATGCTCTCGTATGGCCGCGGCATCGTGGCCGTGAACGTCCTGGCCGCGGTCGTCCATCACGCCGACCTGGTCGTGGTGGGCCGGATGCTGGGGCCCACCGCGCTCGGCCTCTACCACGTCGCCTCGAAGGTCCCGGAGATGACCATCACGATGGTGATGTGGGCGGTGAGCCGGGTCCTCTTCCCGTCCCTGGCGCGCGCGCGGACCGAGGGGCGGGGAGCCGCCGAGACCTACCTCACGGCGCTGCGCTACAGCTCCCTGCTCACGGTGCCCGCGGCGGTGGCGCTGGCCCTGCTCGCGGAGCCGATCGTCCTCGTGCTCTTCGGACCGCAGTGGACGGCGGCGGCCCCGGTGCTGCGGGCCCTGGCCGTGGCCGCGGGACTGCGCTCCATGGGCACACAGGCCGGCGACGTCCTCAAGGCCGCCGGCCGGCCGGGCGTGCTGGCGGCGCTGGGCGCCCTGCGCGCCGTGCTGTTGCTGCCGGCCATGATCCTTGCCGCGCCCACGGGTCCCGCGGCGGTAGCCACGGTGATGGCCGTCGTCACGGGCGCGACCATGCTCATCAACGTGGGCGTCGCGGGCCGGGTCGCGGGCGTCCCGTTGCGCGCCGCCGCCGCCGCGGTGCGCGGCAGCATCGTGGCGGGTGTGGCGGTAGGAGCGTGTCTTTTGGCCTGGACCGCGCTCCTGGGTCCCGCGCGGGAGCCGCTGTCGCTGACGTTGACGCTGGCCGCGGGCGCCCTCGGCTACCTGGCGGCGCTGCGGATGGCCGGTCCCGACGTGCTCGCGCGCGTCCTCGGTACGACGGGCCGCTCGGCCGTGGCCGGGCGGTTCCTGGTGCCGCTCGAGACGGGGCCGCTGCGGTATTTCCATCACTCGCTGCTCGTGCCCTACCTGGCGCGGGAGCGCATCGCCCACCGTCTCCCCTTCCCGATCGGCGCGCCGCTGCTCGTGGACCGGGGCCGGCGGCCCGTCCCGGCCGCCGGCGCCCTGGCGGCGGCGGTGTCGCGGCCGGACAGCGGCCTCCTGCGGGGAACGCCGCTCGAGGGCCGCGCCGGCCTCCGCGCCATCGTCGCGCACGATGCGCCGGGGGCGGGGCGCGAGCGCCTGGTCGCGTTCGTCTTCGAGCCGCAGGCGCGGCGGCCGGCCGCGGTGCTCAAGGTGCGCGCGGCCGGCGGCCCCGGCCCCTCGCTGCGCACCGAATGGGACGCCCTGCGCCGGGCCGCCGGCTTGCCCCCACCCCTGGCGCGCACCGTGCCGGCCGCCCTGGCCTTCCAGGAGACCGACGGGACGGAGGTCCTGGTCCAGGGATGGGTCCCGGGCCGGTCGGCGTACGCCGAGATGCACGCGTCGTGGTGGCCGGCGGATCGCCCCTCGCGGCACCTCGAGGGCGCCGCGCACTGGCTGGCGCGCTTCCACGCTGCCACCCGGGTCGGAGGCGCCGCCGCCGCCCCCGGATCGCGGCCCCGCGCGGCGGGTCACGGCGATTTCTGGGCCCGCAACACCCTCTGGCGGGACGGCCGGCTCACGGGTGTCGTCGATTGGGAGTGCTCCCGCGACGCGGCCGCTCCCGAGGAGGACCTCTTCCACTTCCCGCTGACATACGGCCTGAGCTACCCGTGGTCGCGGAAGCGGGAGACGCCCGTGGAGGACGCCTTCCGGCTGACGTTCCTGGCACAAAACGCCGTCTCCCGGGCCGTGGGCCGCTACTTCCTCGTCTATTGCGCCGAGGCCGGGCTGGAGGTGGGAGCGCTGCCGTCGCTGTTCGCGGCGTTCCTCTCGGGGAGCTGGTCGCGCCGACCCGGTCCCGCGGCGAAGTCGGGGCCGAGGCTGGTCGCGCTGCTGGAGGAGCGCGGGCCGTCCGTCTTCTCGACCCTCGCCGCCGAGGAGGAGCGCGGGCTCGATCCCGCGCGGGCGCAGGCGTGAGGCTCGTCATGCTGGCGGTGTTCGCCCTCTCGCTCGCGACCTGCCTCTACGTGTACTTCGGATACCCGGCCCTCATCTTCGTGCTCAGCCGCCTGCGCGCCCGTCCCGTGGCGCGCGCGGCCTTCCACCCGCGGGTCACGCTGGTGGTGCCCGCCCACAACGAGGAGCCGCTCATCGAGGCCAAGATCCGCAACTGCCTCGAGCTGCGCTACCCGGCGGACCGGCTGGAGGTGCTGATCGTCTCCGACGGATCCGACGACGCCACCGAGGCGATCGCCGAGCGGTACGCGGGCGGTCCCGTGCGCCTGCTGCGGCAGCCGCGCGAGGGCAAGGCGGCGGCCCTCAACGCGGCGGCGGCGGTGGCCACCGGCGAGGTGCTGGTCTTCAGCGACGCCAACTCCTGGCTGGAGCCCGCCGCGCTCCTCCGCCTGGTGGAGAGCTTCGCCGACCCGTCGGTGGGCGGGGTCTGCGGCAACAAGGAGCTGCGGCCGCGCCCGGGCGCCGACGCCACGCAGGGAGGCGAGGGTCTCTACTGGAAGTACGACAAGTGGCAGAAGGGGCTGGAGAGCCGGATCGGGAGCATCTTCGCGGCCGACGGGACGCTCTACGCGGTGCGGCGCTGCGCGTTCGTCCCCATCGCCGACCGCGCGCTCGCCGACGACATCGCGATCTCCACGCGCGTCGTCCTGCAAGGCTACCGGCTGCTCTTCGAGCCGGGCGCCGTGGCCTGGGAGGACGCGCCGGCGGAGGGGCGCGCGGAGTTCGCGCGGAAGGTGCGCGTGACCAACCACAGCGTGCGGGCGCTGCTCGCGCTGGGCGGCCGGCTGTGGAGCTCCGGCTTCTATTCCGTGGAGCTCGTCTCGCACAAGCTCCTGCGCCACCTGGTGCCCTTCTTCCTGGTGTCCATGCTGGCCTCGAGCGCCGCGCTGGCCGTGGAAAGCGCGATCTTCCGGCTGCTCCTCGCGGCCCAGCTGGCCTTCTATGCCGCGGCACTGTTGGGCGCCCGGCTGCGCCGCACCCGCGCCGGCCGCTCGAGGCTGCTCACGGTGCCCTACTACTTCTGCCTGGTCAACGCGGCCGCCCTGCTGGGCGTCCTGTCCATCGCGCGCGGCGAGCGGCTCGCCGCCTGGACGCCGCGCAGCGGCCTGCGGGCCGGAGGAGGCGTGCGATGAGGTGGATCGGCCGGAGCGCGTTCGCCTTCAGCATGGGATGCGCGGTGGCCGCGGCCGCGCAGCCGGTGCCGGGCCCGGAGCCGTCGCCGCAGGCGCACCCGGTCGAGGCCCGGTTCCGGCTCAACGCCGCGTACTTCGACAATTTCTTCCAGGCCGCCGAAGGGCTGCCGGAGGAGAACGTCCTCGCCGGAGGCCTGGAGGCGCACGTGATCGGCCGCCTGGGCCGGGAGAGTCCGCTGCAGGCCTACGCGTACGGCGATTACACCAGGTACCGTGGCTTCGACCCCAGCACGGGCGTCGCCGTGGGCGTGCGCTCGGACGATCGGCCGGCCTCGTTCGAGGTGGCCGTGCAGTACCACAACGGCCGGCCCAGCCGGGAGGTGGGCGACGTCATCGGGCGCGCCGACGACCTGGGGGCGGCCGCGGAGCTCTCGTACCGCGTCCTGGGCGACCTGCAGCTCTCCGCGCTCGGCGGCTTCCGCCGCGAATGGTACGACCTCGCCCCGCAGAAGCGGAACGACGTGTTCGACGTGGGCGCCGCCGCGCGGTATCGGGGCTGGACCGAGTTCTCGCCCGAGGTCGGGTTCCGCTGGGGCCGGCGGGACGTGGTCAGCGACAACGAGGACCTGGAGCAGCGCGAGTGGTTCGTCCGCTTCCGGTGGACCCCCACGCCCGCGTTCTACCTGAGCGCGCGCTACCGCCGGCGCCTGCGGGACTATACCGGCGACGACCCGGCGCGCAGCAACTTCAACCGGGAGGACCGCCGCCAGCAGTACACCGCGGGCGCGGAGCTGCGCCTCGGGCGGCACTGGAGCTGGGGCGCCTACTACGCCCGCGAGGACTCGGACTCCACCCGGGGTAGCGGCGTCTTCACGACCCAGATGGCCACGGTCGGCCTGACCCTGATCTATTGAAGGTCTAGAATACGGCGGCCGCACGGCGTGACGCGGTCCACGCGAGAGGAGGCACGATGCGGCGCACCGTCTCCCGGTTGCGATCGACGACCCGAGCCTGCCTCTTCCTCCTCGCCGCGGCGGCTGCCGCGCTCCCTGGAGGCTGCAAGCGCCAGCCGAAGGGGCCCGACGTCCCCGCGCTCATCGCCGACCTGAAGGGCGACGACCAGGAGAAGAGGGGCAAGGCCAGCCTCAAGCTCATCGAGGTCGGCGAGCCGGCCGGGCCCGCGCTGGCGGAGATGCTGAAGAGCGAGAACCCGGCCCACCGTCTGACCGCGGCGTCCACGCTCTTCGGCATGGGGCCGAAGGGCCGGGCGGCCGTGCCCGCCCTGGCCGAGGCGCTCGGCGATCCCGATCTGGACCTGCGCGTGGCGGCCGCCATGGCCCTGGAGAGCATCGGCCCCGACGCAGCCGACGCCATCCCCGCGCTGGTGAAGGCCCTGAAGGACAAGGAAGGCCTCGTGCGGCAGAGGGCGGTGATCGCCCTCGGCAACATCGGCCCGGCGGCCAGCGGCGCCATCCCGGCGCTGGTGGAGGCCGGCAAGTGGGACCCCGTCCGCGGTCACGTGGACGAGGCCATCGCGAAGATCCGCGCGCGATAGCCCGCGCGGCATTCCCTCCTGGAGGACGACAGCATGACGAGGATGTTGCGAGCGTTCGCGGCGCTGATCGTTACCGTCGGGGTTGCGGTACTCACCGCCGGGGCGCCGTCGCTCGCGGCCGAGAAGGTGCCCCAGCCCCCGCCGTC
>Ga0075428_100003899_pt1 | contig 16391 bp, 7 predicted proteins | sample RhiMetdeltSRZDD2_FD_75291 | JGI IMG/M metagenome (GOLD analysis project Ga0075428, IMG submission 75291) | Populus rhizosphere microbial communities from Tennessee, USA - Rhizosphere MetaG P. deltoides SRZDD2 | ecosystem: Host-associated > Plants > Roots > Rhizosphere > Soil | place: USA... | reverse complement strand
GGCCAGCCGATAGCCGTGGAGCGGAACCATCGAATCGGCAAAGTGGCCCAGCGCCAGCGGCCGCTCGTCTTCCAGGCCCCACATCGGCTCCCATGACCCGGGGAGAAACTGCCGCGGCACCTGGCGGTCGTCCGCATCCAGATAAGCTTTTGTCGATACGAATTCTCCGTCGGCCCCGCCGGCCAACGGCTCCCAGCTCGTTTGGGGGCTTTCCATAAATTCGCGCAGGCCCCCGTCGAGGACCGCCAGCTCGCCGGGGTAGGAGGAAATGGTGATAGGCGCCTCGGGGGCGCCGGATCGGGAAAGAGACACGCGCTCGTAGTACGTGCCGCCGCGCAGATAGAGCGTGTCGCCAGGCCGCAATTGACGCAGGGCGTGCGACAGCGATTTCCACGGTGACTTCTCGTGACCGCTGGCGGCATCGTCGCCGCGTGCCGCATCGACGAACCGCTTCTCGCCATCGGCGATTGCCCGATCCCGGGGAGCAGGCAGCGGTCGCATGGGCGGGTGTGAGCGGACCGCTGCCGGACTGACGGCATTCGCGGCCCGCTGCTCCTGCGCTATCGTGCCACTTGCCGCGAGAAACAAGCATGCTGTGAAAACGATGTGAAATTTTCGTTTCATCACGGTGCGAACCCCCCTTAGTTTCGCCTGAGCGTAAGCGTCAGCAGGCGCATGTCCATGACAGATTTTCCAGGCACCTCAAGTGCTCTCAAGGTGAGCTGGCCGCGGCCTTTCTCCAGGTGAATCGATCCGAGCTTCAGCGGGCGGAACTCCTTCATGCGCGATTCAGCCGCTGGACGCGGAATCGTGTCCTGGTTGGTATACAGCGGCGGATCCCAGCCGGGCGAAACCTTGCCGGTCAACTGGCTACCGGCAAAGCTGAGTTCGATTGTCGAGCCGGCGTCAGACTCGGGGCACGTGTAAAGAATTGTGGCCTCGTAATCACCGGACGTTTGCAACTCGATGTCCCAGGTGATGGAATCCTCGGTCGTCGTCCAGTTCACGAAGTACGAGCAGTTCGGGGCGCCGGCGCTCCGTTTCACGCCGCCGTGAGGCACCCCGTCGCGGGCCGGCAGCGGTGTCATCGGAAACTCGGCATAGCCGACCGGATAGGGACGATCGTCCGCCGCCTGGCCATTCTGGGCGCGACGTGCTTTGCCCTTTGCCGGAGCGGCCGCTGACAGCACGTCCCGACGCCATGCAGCCACGGCCTTGGCAAGCCGCGCTGCCACCTCCGGCTGACTCGACGATACGTCGGTCATCTGTCTGGGGTCGGCACTCATGTCAAATAGCGCGCCGGCGTCGTCCAATCGGTACTGCCGCGTGCGGACGCTGACCTTGCCGGCCCAGTGCGAGAAGATCATCCGGTCGGGCCACTGGCTGGCGGTACCTAGCAGCAGCGGCGACACATCCCTTCCATCGAGCGGCTGCTTGCCGGCGAGCGGCACGTCAGCCAGCGTCGCCAGCGTGGGCATGAGGTCGATCGCTCCGGCAATTTCGCCAACTACGGTTCCGGGCTTGATTTTCGCCGGAAAGCGGATGAGGCACGGGACGCGCACGCCCCCCTCGTCGGTCGAGCCCTTTCGTCCCTTCATGCCGCCGTTCCAGCGGGCGGTGTTGGGGCCATTGTCGGAGAAGTAGATCACGATCGTATTGTCTGCCAGCTTCAGGTCATCCAGTCGATGCAGCACGCGGCCAACGTTGGCGTCGATATTTTCGCACATCGCCAGCGTGCAGCGCGTTTCATCGATCGGCTCCCGGTCCCCGTCGCTCCCCCGCTGGGTGATCGGCTGATTGCGGTGCCTTTGCCAGTACTTATCGGGGACGGCGTACGGCGAGTGTGGCGTGTTAAAAGCCACGTAGCAGAAGAACGTTCGATCCTTGTTCTGCTCGATGAAATTCAGGGCGCGATCGGTGAAATCATCGGCAATGAAACCTTTGCCGCGGACTAGCTTGCCGTTGTGCTCCAGCGGCGGATCGAAATACTCCCCCCAATGGCCGGAGGTAAAGCCGTAGTACTCACCAAACCCGCGAGCGAGCGGATGATAAGGCCACTGGCTGCCGTTGTGCCACTTTCCGAACGCGCCGGTCGCATAGCCTGCCGCCCGAAAGGCGTCAGCCATCGTCGTCTCGTCGAGATCGAGCCGCTCGAGACCCGTGGACACGCCCCGTACGCCTCCCCGCGGATGGTAGCGCCCCGTGAGGAATTCCGCCCGGGTTGGCGAGCAGACGGGGCAGACGAAGAAATGGGTAAAGAGCGCGCCGTCTTGAGCCAGCGAATCGATACTCGGTGTCTTGAGCTGCGAATTGCCGTGGACGCTCAGGTCCCCCCAGCCCTGGTCGTCCGCCAGGAAGATGACCACGTTGGGTCTGGCAGCGGCACTCTGCGCCCGGCCAACCTGGACGCCGAGCAGAACAACAAGCGGCACGATCGCCAGCGCGGCGCCCGACCTGGGGAGGCGAAAATTCACGTCGAGGTCCTCCTGCGGCGCAGCATGGTGCTGCGCCGCCGACCTCCTATTTCGCCTCGGCGATACCCTGAGTCAAGAGGCTCAGCCTCAATCTGCTTTCGTCAGCGACACGCCGGGGAGCGCCAGCCGATTCACCAGCACGACCACTTCCCCTGGCAGCGGCTGATTGCCCACGAGGTCGCGCGACTCAGCGCGGAACTTTTCCCACAACTCCCCGCCAGCCTGCCGGCATGCCAGCGCGGCCAGCGTCACCGCGTCCGGACCCGCCAGGTTCTGGAGCGTTTCTGCCAGCTTCTGCCGCTCGGCGTCCGTGGCCTGGCCGACTAGCAGCGCGCCTAGCAAACGCACTTCCGCCGCGGCGGCGTCATCCTCCGGTTTGGCGGCCAAAAACGGCGCCACCTTCGTGCGGTACTGGCGATTGTCCGGTTCGGCCAGGGCCGCATAGATGACGCTCGCCAGTGCGCCGCGGTCGCCGCGATTCTTTTCCAAGTCGGTAATTGCCGCCGTCGCTGCCGCTTGGGCCTTTTCACGTGCGTCTGCCGCCAGTGCCGCCAGCTCCTTTTCCGCCGGCAAAGCGCGGGCGGCGGCACGAATTGCCCATAGCGAGCGCAGCACGAGCGGGCGCGATCCACCGGCGAGCAGTTCGCCAGTCTCACGGCTCTTCCAGGCGATTTGCAACTCGGTCAGCGCCTCGAGATCTAGTTCGCCGCCTGCAGCCGCCGCCAAAAGCTGCCAGCTAAACTGGTCGTGTGCGGCGGCGACGTCGAGCTTTTGTAGCGCGGACCGTGCCTTGGCCAGTTGTTCCTTGCGTGCGGCGAAACGCTTCGTCGTCAATTCAGCCAGCTTCGTCAGCGAGCGATCTGCCGGCGTCTTGCCTCCCTGGAGCGCGTCCACGATCCGCGCCACGGCCGCATGCCGCTCGGGCGTGCCGAAGACGAGCAATTGACCAGGGGCAAACCAGCCGACGGAATTCTCGTCCTCCACCTTGAGCGACTGGCGGATGGCGGCCAGAAACTCGTCGGCCGCTTTTTGAGCCTCGGCCACCGCCTTGTTGTAATCGTCTTTCGGCAGGTCGTCATCCAGCGGCAGCGCGATGGCCGCAACGTCGTAGACCCAGCCAGAGTCGCCCTCGCGGCGGCGCTCGCTGCCGGCAATCACGCCCTTGTCTCCCTTCCACCAGGTGAGCCGCGCCGGTTGGAGGATCCAATCGAGTGCTTGGGCAGCAGTCGCGCGGCGCAGATCGAGGTAGCTGATCCGCGAGGTGTCGGAATCGACCAGCGCCGACGCATCGTCCACGCTCCCTTCCAGAAGGCGAATGTCGATCCCGGCGGCCTTTCCAACTTGCGCCAGCGCGTCCGCCAGCGTTACATCCCGCAAAACCAGATCGAGCTTTGTCTGAAGCGACGGCAATTTGGCCGCCCAATCCTCGATATCCTTCTTGTGCAACTCGGCGAGCCGCTCAATGGCCTGCGCGGAAACCGTGCCGTCGGACTGACCGACGTTGGCAACAGCGTTATCCAGCAGACAGGCCTGGGTCAGCATCAACCGCAGTTTTTCTTGGTCGGAGGGAGCTTCCTTCCCGGTCGCTGTTTCCAGCAACTTGCGGGCGGCTTCGGCTGTCTTGCTGCCGTGAGTCGCCAGGGCCGCAGCGGTGGAACCGGTCTGGCTAAGCACGGCCGTGCCATCGAGTTCCGCCAGCGCTTCGCCGCGCCCGAAGAATTGCTTACTGGCCTCCAGTCGCTTGAGCAGCGCAGGTTGGCCATTGCCGGCCACCATCAATCCGCGACTGCGGAATCGTCCGTCAGCCGGCGCGGAATCACCGGCATAGGAAAACCCACCGCCGCCCCCGGGCGCGACGACGCGTGCGGCTGAGGCAAACGCCGCTGCCGGCGCGGGTCCCGAACTGGCAGGGTGCGCGAACTTGCGGCGATACGAAAACCGGTCCGATCTTTCTGCCTTGTCAACCTTGAATCCCAGCTCGATGGCGCCCTTGGCCATGCTGTCCTTCAGCGATTTCTTCTCGCTTACCGACAATACGGCCCCCAGGCGCACCAAACCTTCTTCGCCGTCCTGTTCTCCAAAGAAACCTTCCCAGCGCGTACCGGCCGGCAGCGGCACAGGGACCAGCATCCGCCGCGGCATTTTTGGCGGCTCGGTGCTTTCCACCTTCTTCGATTCATCGACGGCCACAAAGCTTGTGTACTGGCTCATCAGCTTGTAGTCGAGGGCGATCGCCGTGACCATTTCTTCGACGGCCGGCGAGCCCTGGTAATACGATTGGTGCATCAAGTCCTCGATCTTCTGCCGCGCCCAGACCTTGGCCAGAACTTCATGCTGAGCCTGCTTCTTGGGCAACTGGACTGCCAGCGGCCAGCTCACGTCCTGCCCCTCGACATTGCCGCTGACGGTGACCTGCGAATGCCACACTTCTTCTTCGCTCGGGCCCCCGCCGGCATACCGACCGTAAACAATTACCGGCCGACCGGCCCACAGTTCGGGAATCTTTGCGGGATAAGTCTCGCTGACCTTGAATTTGCCCCAGTCGATCTTGATCTTCGCCAGTTGGGCCCGCTGGATACGGGTCATGATCTCCTGCACCAGCGGCTGGGTCTCATCGGGCAGGCCGAGCTTTTTTCCCATGCCGCCTCCTTGCTTCGCGACGCCATCGACCAGGAACATGTTCGGCGACGAGCCGATGCCCACGCACCAGAAGCGGATCTGGTCGCCGCACTTTTTGCCCACGTGCTCGATGATCTCAGCTTCGTTGCCGATGTATCCGTCTGTGAGCATGACGACGATCCGCAGCCGCTCTTTGTCGATCGGCTCGTCGATGGCCATCTGCACGCCTTTGAGCATCTCGGTGCCGCCGCGGCCTTGGAGCCCCGCTGTGAAGCCGAGCGCCTTGCCAATATTCTCGTCCGTCACCGGCACCGGCGCGTCGAACAGCTTCTGGGCCTGGCTGGCGAACGTAATGACCTGCACGGTGTCGTTCTTGCGACACAGCTTGAGCATCCCCTGCATGGCCTCCACGACCTTGGAGGTCGGCTCACCCGACATCGATCCGGAAACATCCACCAAAAACACGATTTCGCGCGGCGGGCTCTTGGTCAGCCGTTCGTCTTCCTGCGGCTGGATCATCAGCATGAAGTAGCCGTTACCGAGCTTTTGCCGATCACCCGAGTAATCGCCCGTATGGGCCAGGACTGCCAGCTCCGGCTTTTTGCCGACGACGCCGTAGCGAAGCACGAAATCCTTGTTGGGTAGCGAATCGGCCGGTGAAAGCTTGATTGCCGCGGCGCGATCGCCGTCCTTCTTGATCTCCGCTGTGTGATTGGCCGAGAGCAGATTCTGAATCGGCACCCCCGCGTCGAGCTTCACCGACAGCGAAATGTCGTGGCCATTGCGAACGCCCGGCTTGAGCACCGGCGGGCTGATCCGCTCGGCGTCGGGGACGCGGTCGGTATTGGCGACCGGCGGAGAGACCTTGCCCTTCAGCTCCGCGGGGGGCGGCTGCCCGCCGCCGCTGGGCGTACCGGGGATGTAGCGCGGGCCGACGACCATCGGGAAGTGGAATTCATAGGTCCCCATGTCGTAGCGGAGCACGTCCACGTAGGAGATTTCGATTTTCACTTCCTGCCCCGGCTCGATGTTGCCGACCGACTGGGTGAAGATGTTGGGCCGCTCTTGTTCCAAGAGCGCCGCGGCTTGCCCGGCGAGCAGCGCCTGCTCGTAGATCGAGCGGGCTTCGGCGCGACGCTTGATCACGCCCACGATCTTCCGTTCGCCAATAACCATGGTCATGTCGTCCACCGCCCCTTCGTGCGGCAGCGGAAAGACATAGACCGCCTCGATTTTCTCCTTGGTAGGATTGTGAAACGTCTGCGTCAACTTGACGCGGGCGATGAACCCGGAAATCTCCGCCTGCACATTGGTGTGCTTGAGGGGGCATTCGACGATGCCGCCGTCTTTTTGCAAAATCCGCAGCGCGCCTTGGGAAACGAACTGCTCCACTGCGGGCGACTGGTCGCTCGGTGCAGCGTCGGCGGCCAAATTGGCTCTCATTGCTCCGAAAACGCCGAAGACGCAAAAACCAGTGGCAAGCGCAAGCCAGGGGCGTAGCCAGGCAGACATGGGCGGCTCCTTTTGCCGGCGGAAGAATACCGTCGCCAATCGCGGCGGACTGCTGGGATACCAAGAAAGACGACGACCCCCCAGCGGCCGTTTCGGCAATTCAAAAAAAGAGCCGAAGGCGGTAGCTTGCTGACCGCCAGCCAGGGAGCGGGGCCCCTCCAATTACGGCATTCGCCGTCTTGAGCCAGCCGCGCCGCTGTCTTGAATCCACGGGTCCTGATCGAAAAGACGCACGCTGATCGCCTGCTGCTCCTGGACCTGGATCGCCGCCGCCTGGCCGAGTACATCGGCGGAAATCTCCCCGCGCACCTGGAAGCGTTCCTGTGCCGCTTGGACTCGCCCTTTCTTCGCGTCGAAGTAGATGCTGCCGCCGGCCACGTCGGGCACAAACTTTGCATCCGCCACGGCAAATGGCAAATCGCCCGCTCCCTTCTCCGGCGGTTTGTACGTCATGTCGTGGACGTAATCAAACCGCTGGATTCCTTTCTGAGTCCCTTGAGGACGAAAGCTGGTGGTGCCGGACCAGCTTCCCAGTGACCCAAAGTCGTGGGTCATTTGCCGCACCATCGGCTGATTGCTGCGGGCCTGCTGATTGGGGACAAAAAACGAGAGCTGGGCCAATTCCTTCCAGCCAGCCTCATCCATGACCGAAGTGAGGAGAAATCCCTCGAGACCCTTGGGCTCGACTCGCACCGCCCGTCGGCCGTCCGCAGGACTGCTTGTCAGCTCCAGTACTTCCCCGCCGGCATTCAAACGATAACTGAACTGCCAGCCGACGATTTTTCGCAGCGACTCTTCGTAGTACCCTCGCGATAGATCATCTGCACTGATCAGCCTTGCGTTCTTGACGATCTGATCCACCTTTCGAATCCCGCGTTCATCGGGCGGGCCGAGTCGCAGCTCCGAGAGCAATTGATAATGTATGTTCTGAGAAGACTCAGTTCCCAGAATCGCAAACGTCGGATTTTTTTGGATGTCAACCTCTTGAAAGAACGTTTCCAGCTTGCTGGCTGGGGCACTCTCGCCGCTGACGGTTGAAGGCGCGGCCGTTGTGCTGTCGGCTGTCGGGGCAGGCGCGGACGGAGCCGGATTCGGCGGCGCGGCAGGAGCTTCGGTATTCTCCGGCAGTTCTTTGGCAGACGGAGCGATTGCCGGTGGTGAGGCTATATCCGTCGAGGGCGCAGGCGCGACTTTGACATCAGTAGCTTGCGAAACCTTGGTGGGCGCCGGACTGCGACGTTCGGTAGCGCGCTGCGTCTGCGTTTTCGATCTGCCTGATTGTGTCGCAGGCTGGACGCCGGTGCTGCCTGCCTTCGCCGCGACATTGAGCCCGCCGCGGGAATTGCTGGTGAAACCGCGGGCCATCCAGCCGATTGCGACGGCAGCCACGAGCAGCATCACCAGGCCGACTCCGCCGAGCACGATCCAGCCGGTGGAATCGGACGGCGGCCGCCGCGCTGACCGAGGAGGGTTCGCAGCTCGCGGCGACGGGGCACTGGCGGGCGTCCGTGGGGGAGGTGGCGGAGGCGGCGCCTGCGCACTACTTTTCGCGCCGAGCGCGGTAATTGAAACCCAGTCAGAAAATCCCTCCCGCCACACCAACGTCGCGGAGTCAATTTCACCAACCTGCGCCAGCCGCGCGAGCTCCTGGCGCGAAACCGGCCCGCACGTTTCGCCGCTCTTTCGAAAGTACCACTGGTCGTTCACCGCATGTGTCCTTCTCTCGGCTGCATTGTCGCTGTAGCCGACCAGCGGAGCAAGTGAAATGTCAGGCAGGCAAGTCCGCGCTTTCACTGCCAACGGCCCGACAAGTGCGGCCAAAAGTGGTCCATGCTATGATTCTGAGTGCAACCGCGGCGGACGGTTGCGAAGTCGTATTGCGGAATGATCTCATGCGAGCTGGTCTTCGCCTGCTGGTCGTCGTCGGCTGCTTGCTTGGCGGCCCGGGATCGCTTCACGCGCAGCAGCCGCCAGCACCTTACAACAGCGGCGCCGGCGCCGACGAGTTGCCGCTGGACGCGACTCGGGCGGCGGCTGGGTTTCGACTTCCCGAAGGTTTTCGCGCGCAGGTTTTTGCCGCCGAGCCCGACGTGCAAAACCCCGTGGCGATGACCTGGGACACCCGTGGCCGCCTGTGGGTCGCTGAATGCTATACGTATGCCGACCGTTCAAAGAAATATGATCTGACGCTCCGCGACCGCGTGCTGATCCTGGCTGATAAGGACGGCGACGGGCGTGCCGACGAACGGAAGGTGTTCTGCGACAACGTCCAGCAGCTCATGAGTGTGGAAGTGGGCTTGGGCGGCGTGTGGCTGATCGCACTGCCGCGGCTGCTGTTCATTCCCGATCGCGATGGAAACGACATCCCCGATGGACCGCCCGAGGTCGTGCTCGACGGTTTCGAGACGTCCCCGGAAAACTACCACAACTGTGCCAATGGCCTGCGCTGGGGTCCCGATGGCTGGCTCTATGGTCGCTGCGGCGCGTCGAGCCCGGGCCGCATTGGCCCGCCCGGCGCAACCGATGCCGAGCGAGTGCCGATCTACGGTGGCCTGTGGCGCTATCATCCCACGCGGCACATCTTCGAAACGCTCTGCCATGGCACGACCAATCCCTGGGGGCACGACTGGGACGCTCATGGTGAGCTGTTTTTCGTGAACACCGTTACCGGGCATCTGTTTCACATGATCCCCGGGGCGCATTACACCCGCAGCGCCACCGTCACGGTCAATCCCTGGGTCTATGCGCCGATCGACACGCATGCCGACCACCTCCACTGGGATACCGGGCGGGGACTGGCCGACAGCGAAAACGTTGGCACGCACGACGGCTACGGCGGCGGGCACGCGCACTGCGGCGCGATGATCTACCTGGCTGACCAGTGGCCGGAGGAATATCGCGGCCGACTGATGACGCTCAACCTGCATGGCCGGCGAATCAACGTCGATCGCCTCGAGCGGGAAGGATGCGGATATGCCGCCCGCCACGAGCCCGACATCGCGCACGCTGCCGATACCTGGTTCCGCGGCATTGACCTCTCGTACGGGCCGGACGGCAGCGTCTACATGCTGGACTGGAGCGACACGGGCGAATGCCACGAGCACGACGGCATTCATCGCCTGTCGGGCCGCGTTTTTCGCATCAGTTACGGCGATGCCGCCGCGGGCCAGGTGTGCGACTTGACCAGCCGGAGCACAGCGGAGCTGGCTGCACTGCATTCTCATGTCAATGAGTGGTTTGTTCGCCAGGCGCGCCGCGAGCTGGCCAACCGCGCCGCGCTTGGCGTCGAACTGACCAGCGCGAAAACCGAGCTCGTGCAGCTCATGACGAAGCCTGACGCGGATCCGGTGCTGAAGCTGCGGGCGCTGTGGACGCTCTATACGCTGGGTGCAACTAGTCGCCGTGACCTGGAAAAACTGCTCGCTGATCCTGACGAGCACCTCCGCGTCTGTGGGCTGCGGTTGCTCGTCGACTTCTGGCCGCTGGATACCGTTCATGGACAAGTGCGATCGTCGCCTGCAGCAATTGACAAGGCGCTTGCCGCACGACTGCCGGCGATGGCACGCGAAGATTCCTCGGGTCTGATGCGACTGGTGCTGGCATCCACGCTCCAGCGACTGCCACCGGCGCATCGTTCCGAGCTGGCCGCGGCCCTGGCCAGCCATGAAGAAAATGCCGACGACCATGATCTGCCAAAGCTCCTGTGGTATGGTCTTGCGCCGCTGGTCAAGGAAGACGCAGCAGCGCTTGTGCGGATTGCCGCCGAGGGAAAGTTTCCGTTGACGCGCCAGTGGATTGCCGCTGCTCTTGGCCAGGATCCAGACCGCAATCGTGCTGCGCTCGACCAATTGCTCCAAAAGGCGATGCCACAAATCGAGACGGCGAGAGCGGACGTCGTGCGGGGACTGGTCGCAGGTCTGGCTGGGCACCGACGGGCAGATCCTCCGCCGAGCTGGGACGCGTTTGCCGCCAGCCTCAAAGAAGCAGACCCAGCGATCCGCGATCTCGTTCGCCGCGTCAGCGTCGTGTTTGGCGACGGCCTGGCCTTGGACGAAGTTCGCCAGGTGGCGCTGGACGGGAAGGCGCGGATTCCTGAGCGGCAAGCCGCGCTAAAAACGCTGATCGACGCGCGGCCGGATGATCTCCGCGAGATTTGCCAGAAGCTGCTGAGGGTTCGCTTCCTGAATACGACGGCGCTGGCCGGTCTGACGCTGTTTGACGACCCCGCGATCGGCGAGCAGCTCGCAAAGAACTACAGCTCGTTTCATCCGACCGAGCGGCCAGCAGTCATCGAGACATTGGTTTCTCGCGCGACCTTTGCCGGGCCCCTGCTGGAGCAGATCGAAGCCGGCAAAATCCCCCGCTCCGATCTCAGCGCGCTGCATGCTCGCCAGATTCGCAGCCTGGGCGATGAGACGCTGACGGCACGTTTGTCGGAGGTGTGGGGCGAGCTGCGAGATTCGCCCCGCGAGCGGCACGAGGCGATCGAGCGGCTTAAGGAGCAGTTGACTCCCAAGCGTCTGGCCACTGCCGACCTGCGGCGCGGACGGGGCGTTTTCCAAACGAACTGTGCCAACTGCCATCGCCTGTACGGCGCGGGCGCCGACGTTGGACCCGATCTGACTGGCTCCGGCCGGCACAATCTGGCCTATCTGCTGGAAAACATCGTGGACCCCAGCGCCGTCGTCAACAAAGACTATCGCATGTCGATCGTCCGCGTCGATGACGGTCGCGTGCTCAACGGGCTGATCCTTAGCCAGGACGATCGCCGCGTGGTGCTTCAAACCGCCAAGGAGAAGTTCACGATCCTGCGCGAAGAGATTGAGCAGATCGCGCCGACGACCTTGTCCCCGATGCCCGACGGAATTTTGCAGCCGCTGACCGGCGAGCAGGTCCGCGACCTGGTCGCCTACTTGATGGGGGCCGGGCAAGTCGAACTGCCGGCATCGTTCGAGACCAATCCGGCCGCCGGCGGAGGAAATGGACGCCAGCCGTAGCGCGCAAATTGTCGCCGGGCGCCCGCTTGAGGTAAAATCGCAGTCGCCATGCTGCGCCTGGTCGATGATTACCGGCTCCGCTCCGGCCGCATCACGCGGCGCGCGTGGCTCTGCGCCGGATCGCTGGCGGGACTGGCGTCGGCGACGTCCCTCGGCCGATTGATCGCTGGCGAGCAGTCGCCAAAGCGGGCCGCCGGCTTCGGCCGGGCGCGGTCCGTGATTCTCGTCTTTGCCAGCGGCGGCCAGAGCCAGATCGACATGTGGGACCCAAAGCCCAACGCCCCGCTCGACGTGCGCGGCGCGTTTGCACCGATTTCCACCGCGCTGCCTGGCGTCCAGTTCTGCGAGCACATGCCGCGGATTGGGCGGATCGCCGACCGGTTGACGCTCGTTCGCAGCATGTCGCACGAAGACCTCGATCACGGCACCGCGGCCTACCTGGCGCTGACCGGCTGTTACCACGCCCGCCGCTCGGGAAATCCGGACCCCAGTCCAAACGACGCACCGACGCTCGGGGCAATTCTCCTTCGTGTCCGCTCCACCGGCCGTTTTGTCTCCGATGCCATTCACGTAAACGGGCCGGCACTCGTGCCGACGACGCCGTCTCCAGGACAGGACGGCGGCTTCCTGGGCCGGGCACACGAGCCGCTGGTCATCGGCGACGTTACCGTGCCCAGCGAATCGCTCCCCGCGCTCGACATGCAGCCCGACCTGCCGACGGTCCGCATGAGCGATCGGCTGTCACTCAAGGAATCGCTCGACCGCGCCTGGGAGCAGCTTTCGGGCGACCAGCGGGCGCTCGACATGAACCGCCTTTACGGTCAGGCCTATCAGATGCTCTCTTCGCCGCAAGCGCGGCAGGCGTTCGACCTTGAGGCTGAGCCCGCCGCCGTGCGCGATCGTTACGGCCGGCATCGATCCGGCCAGGCGCTGCTTTTGGCGCGGCGGCTGGCTGAGGCGGGCGTTCCCTACATCAACGTGATCTGGAACCATTCCAACCGCGGCCAGGACAAGCACCCCGACGATACCGACCAGTACGGCTGGGACACGCACAACGACATCTTCGATGCGCTACGAAACCGGCTGCTGCCGCGCTTCGATGAGAGCTTCTCCGCGCTGATCGAGGACCTCGACCAGCGTGGTCTGCTTGCGCAGACGCTGGTTGTTTGCATGGGTGAATTCGGCCGGGCGCCGCGCGTGGCCCTCGAGCCGAAATTTGCCGGCGCGACGCCAGGGCGCAAGCACTGGCCGACGGTGTATTCGATTGCGCTGGCCGGAGCGGGCGTCCAGCGCGGCGCCGTCGTCGGGGCCTCCGACAGGCTCGGCGGGGAGGCGATCACCGAGCGATACGGCCCCTGGGACGTTGCCGCCACGATTTTCCACGCACTGGGAATCGATCCGGCGGGGCACTATACCGACCCGCTCGGCCGGCCGTTTCCGATCGCCACGGGGCGGCCCATCGAGGCGCTTTACACGTAGGACAGGTTTCCAACCTGTCCCAATCATCCTGCTACTCTGTATGCCTTTTAATTCAGCTTCGCTACAACAACCATGAATCTCCCACTTCGCTGCCTCTCCCTGACACTGCTTCTGCTCGCCGCCACTTCCACTTTCGCGGCAGATCCTCCGGCGCTGAAGCTCGCCACCTTCGATGTCGACGCCACGCCGCCGGTCGGCTCGATGATGGCCTACGACAAGGTCATCCGCACCGACGATCTGCCGCTGCGGCTGCGCGGCGTCGTGCTCATCGGCGCGGGCGAGCCCATTGTCCTGTGTGCGGTCGATTGGATTGGCATTGCCAACGAGGGGCACGATGCGTTCCGCGCCGCCCTGGCTGAGGCGGCGGGCACTTCGCTCTCCCGCGTCGCGGTCCACACGCTGCACCAGCACGACGCGCCAACCTGCGACTTTACCGGCGAGAAGTTGCTCAAGGAGGCGGGAGCGACCGATCTGGGCAAGCTCGATGGGAACTTTGCTCGCGAGCTGATCGCCCGCGCAGCGGCGGGAGTGAAAGATGCCGTCGGCAAGGCCCAGCCGGTCACGCACGTCGGCTGGGGACAGGCGGAGGTGAAAGAAGTCGCTTCCAACCGGCGGATCAAAGGCCCCGATGGAAAGGTGCGGGCCACACGCTACACCGCCACGCCCGATCCGGCGCTGCGGGCCGAGCCGGAAGGGACTATCGACCCCAAGGTGTCGCTGATCAGCTTCTGGAATGCCGACAAGCCCATTACCGTCCTCAGTTACTACGCCTGCCATCCGCAGAGCTACTACCGCACCGGCATTCCCAATCCGGATTTCCCCGGCATTGCCCGCTTCGTCCGCGGCCAGGCGGTCCCGGAAGCGCTGCACGTCCACTTCAACGGCGCCGGTGGCAACATCGGCGCCGGCAAATACAACGACGGCTCCAAGGTCAACCGCGTGGCCCTGGCGATGAAGCTGGCCGACGGCATGCAGCGGGCCTGGGACGCGACCCAGAAGGTGCCAATTACGCCGCAGCAGATTCAGTGGCGGACCGAACCGGTCGCCTTGCCGCCCGCGGCACATCTTGACGAGACCAAACTGAGGGCCGACCTGGCCAAAGTCGGCGACGCGGCCGTCTCGCAAGCCGCGGCCGATCAGCTCGCCTGGCTGGTTCGCTGCCACGAGGGGCACAAGGTCGACCTGTCCTGCCTGTCGCTTGGCGAAATTCGCGTGCTGCACATGCCGGGAGAGCTGTTCGTCGAGTACCAGCTTGCCGCGCAGGCGATGCGCAAGGACCTGCACATCGCCATGGCCGCCTACGGCGACTACGGCCCCGGCTACATCGGCACCGCCCGCGCCTACCCCGAAGGGGGCTACGAAACAAGCCCCCGCGCCTCCAGCGTCGCCCCCGAAGTGGAACCGGTGCTGATGGCGGGGATGAAGAAACTGCTGGAAGGGACCGGACAGTGATTGAAGTCTAATCGTTTGCAATACTTGAACAGTCCGCCGGCGCCGTGAATGCTGCCCGAATGAAATTCCCACATGACCGTTCAATCTTCCGACGTCGTGATCTTCCAAGTTCACTTGTGGTTTATCGTACTGATGGCCGGCGCGATCTTTCTGGCCATTGCCGCGGCCGTGGCGACGGCAATCATCGCCAGGCGCATGCGAAATCATTAGCCCAAATTGGCTGCAAACCGCACTCCAGGCGACCACGATTGAGGTGCTCTCATGCGACACATCCTGCTGATCACGCTGTTCTGTCTGCCGCTGGTAGCCACCGCGGCGGAGCCGACGAAGGGCCGCCCGCCGAACATCGTATTCATCATGGCCGACGACTTGGGGCGTGGGCACTGTGGCTGCTACGGCCAAAAGAAGATTCGCACACCCCACATCGACTCGCTGGCGGCTGCCGGCATGAAGTTCACCAACTTCTATGCCGGGGCCAATGTCTGCGCCCCGTCCCGGAGCGTCTTGATGACTGGGCTGCACACGGGGCACACCGCCGTCCGCAACAACGGGCTCAATCGCCACCTCTATCCCGAGGACGTCACAATCGCTGAAGTGCTCAAGGCGGCCGGCTATGCCACCGGCGGCTTCGGCAAATGGGGACTGGGGCGCGAGGACACTCCCGGCGTCGCGGTGAAGCAGGGTTTTGACATCTGGGTCGGCCAATACAGCCAGACGCACGCCCACTTCTACTATCCGTACTTCGTGATGAAGAACCTCGAGCGAATGCCGCTCCCGGAGAACGAAGGGAAACGCCGCGGCCGGTATGTGCAGGACGTGATCCACCAGGAGGCGCTCGAATTCATCGAGGCCAACCAGGACCGGCCGTTCTTTGCCTATCTGCCGTACATCATGCCGCACGTGGAGCTGGTCGCGCCGCCGGCGGCGCGTCAGGAGTATGAAGGCAAATTCCCCAAGCTGGCCAAAGACGATCCGCGGCCCGGATACATCGATTCCGACGATGCCCTGGCCGACTTTGCCGGCATGGTGACGTATCTCGACAAGCTGATCGGCGAGGTGCTGGCCAAGCTGAAAGAGCTGGGGCTCGAAGAAAATACGATCGTCTTCTTCACCTCCGACAACGGCCCGCAGCCCGGCGCGTGGAGCGACATTTTCGTCGATTACTTCGACGGCAATGGGCCCTACCGCGGCGCGAAAACGAACTTCTACGAAGGCGGCATTCGCGTGCCGCTGCTCGTCCGCTGGCCGGGGAAGATCAAAGCTGGCAGCACGAGCGACTTCGTCGGCTACTTCGCCGACGTGATGCCGACGCTGGCGGAACTGGCCAGCGCGGGGGACAAGCTGCCGCAGAACCTTGACGGCATTTCCTTCGTCCCGACGCTGCTTTCGCGCAGCGGCCAGAAGGAGCACGAATACCTCTACTTTGAAGCGGACGGCGCCAAGCAGGACATCACGCAGCAGGCCGTGCGGTGGAACAACTGGAAAGCGGTCAAGAATCGGGCTAGTGCCCCTTTTGAGCTGTATGACCTGGCCAGCGACATGGCCGAGAAGCGGGACCTGGCCAAGGAGAAACCGGACGTGCTGGCGAAGATCGAAGCGATCTGCCGTCAGGCACGGACCCCCGAGCGGAAGTACGGTCCCGCGCCGCCGGAATCGGCCGCGGACTATGTGAAGTAGCGGCCTGCCGCCGTAGGACAGGCTTCCAACCTGTCCAGGCAAATGAAATGACAATGGCGGTGGGTATTCCCTTGGCCGCCGCCGCGCGCGTCGAGATGAGTTACTTGCCAGCTTGACCGCCAACGGCGAGCACGACGGACGAGCCGACTGACACCCGGAATTGCGCACTCAGCGGTCAGAC
>Ga0075428_100003898_pt1 | contig 16396 bp, 14 predicted proteins | sample RhiMetdeltSRZDD2_FD_75291 | JGI IMG/M metagenome (GOLD analysis project Ga0075428, IMG submission 75291) | Populus rhizosphere microbial communities from Tennessee, USA - Rhizosphere MetaG P. deltoides SRZDD2 | ecosystem: Host-associated > Plants > Roots > Rhizosphere > Soil | place: USA... | reverse complement strand
TGAACCTTCCGGTTTCCAACCAGCCAACGAGCACGACGATCGCGTGGAACGACCAGTTCTACGGTGCCGGTGATCCACGGTCGGGCAATTTCGTGCCTGACTGTGATCTCCACAACCCGGTGGCGAACGGCGAATGCGGCGCGTGGGGTGACCGCACGTTCGGTCAAGTCGTCGGCGGCAACACGCGTTTTGCAGACGACGCGCTCAGAGGCTTTAACGGGGAGAACTACAACTGGCAAGCCAATATCTCGGTCCAGCAGCAGCTGCGGCAGAACGTCGGCCTCACGGTCGCGTATTTCCGGACGTGGTACGGCGCAATGCAGGCGCTGGACAATCAACTCGTGACGCCGGCGGATTTCGATCCGTTCTGCTTCACGGCGCCCGTAGACTCGCGGCTCGGCAGCGCCAGCGGCAAGCAGTTCTGCGGGAACTACGACGTCAAGCCAGCGAAGTTCGGCCAGTTCGACTACGTCCGAACGCGGGCGTCGCACTACGGCGACATGACCGAGGTCTTCGACGGCATCGACGTCACCACGGCGGCGCGGTTTGGGAAGGCACAGGCCCAGGGAGGCCTCTCCGTTGGACGCACGGTCACGGATAACTGCAACCTGAAGATCGACTCACCGGCGACAGCCACTGCCGGATCACCCGCGGGCGCGGCGCTCAACCTCAGTGCAGTGGATCTCCGGCCGGGCTTTTGTCGCGTCAGTCGACCCTGGGGTTCGTCCACGCAGGTCAAGTTCAACATCGTTTATGCCCTGCCGTGGGATTTCCAGGCCAGCTCGATCTATCAGAACATTCCGGGAGTCCCGATCAGAGCGAGCTACGTCGTCAGCGATGCGGACATCTTTCCGTCGCTGGGGCGCCACCTTGCGTCGTGCCCGAGCCAGACTGCGGCCACCTGCAACCAGACGTACACCGCCGACCTGATCCCGCCGTTCTCACTCTATGGCGACCGGATCCAGCAAGTGGATCTCCGTCTGACGCGAAACTTCCCGCTCAGCGCGAGCCGCAGGATTCAGGGGAATTTCGATATCTACAACATTCTCAACGCGAGCACTGCTCAGAACGAGCAGGCGACGTTCCGACCCGGCCCGCAGAACCAGTGGCGGAACCCGATCCAAATCATGGGCGGACGCCTGATCAAGTTCAGCGCCCAGCTCACGTTCTGACCCCGCCAATCACCCGTAGCACGCACAAAGTGCGCGCTACGGTGTGATTACCAACTACACCAACATTCGCCTGTGGGGCAAACCTTTAAGGTTGCCCCACGGGTGATTGGAGTCCTCGCAGTACGCGTGGGATCTGCTCCATCCGCGCTACGAGTGAGCGACGATCTCCTTCTCGAGCACTTCCCCGATCTGATTGATTGCCCAGGCAGTCTCTTCTTCCGTGATCACATACGGCGGCATGAAGTACAGAACGTTGCCGAGCGGGCGCAGCAGCAGCCCGCGATGGAGGAACGCCGCGGCGAGTCGCGGACCGAGCTCATCGAGATAACCGCCACGCGGACCTGAAAGGTCCGCGCCGCTGACGTCGGACACCAGCTCAATCGCTCCCACGCCGCCGATGACGCGCACATCGCCGACGAGTGGCAGGTCGCAGAGGGGCGCGAGACCTGACTGGAGCTGCGCCTCGAGCCGCCTGACGCGCCCGAGCGTGTCATCACTTTCGAACAGCTCCAGGCTCGCAAGCGCAACGGCACACGCAAGCGGGTTTGCCGTGAACGAATGTCCGTGGAAGAACGTGCGCGATCGATCGTCGCTCAGAAACGCGTCGTAGACCGCTTCGGTCGAACACGTTGCGCCAAGCGGCAGGTATCCGGCGGTCAGCGCCTTCGACAGGCACATGATGTCCGGCGTCACCTCCGCATGCTCGCAGGCGAACATGCGGCCCGTGCGTCCGAACCCGGTCAGCACTTCATCGGCAATGAGCAGCACACCGAAGCGATCGCACAGGCGGCGGACGCCGGCGAGAAACTCCTGCGGCCAGACGATCATGCCGCCCGCGCCCTGCAGCATCGGTTCGACGATCACGGCTGCCGCCCTGTCGGCGAGACGCGCGAGCGTCGCCTCCAGATCGGACAGACAGTCGATACGACATGTGCGGCGCTCGAGGCCGAGCGGACAGCGGTAGCAGTACGGTGCGTGGGCCCTCTCCACCCCGAACAGCAGCGGCGTGAACGCGCGGGTGAAGATGGAGTCTTCGCTCACCGACATCGCACCCACCGTGTCGCCGTGGTAGGCATGATGGAGCGCGACGATGGTGCGGCGCTGCGGCTCCGACCTGTTGATCCAATACTGAATAGCCAGCTTGACGGCGACCTCGACGGCTGTTGATCCGTTGTCGGAGTAGAACACTCGCGTGAGGCCCGACGGCAGCAGCGCGATCAACCGCTCGGCAAGATCGACGGCCGGCGGATGCGTGCAGCCCGCAAACATCACGTGCTCGAGCCGTGCCGCCTGCGCCGCCAGCGCCGCGTTGAGCGCCGGGTGCGAATGGCCGTGAATGTTCACCCACCAGGAAGAGATGCCGTCCAGGATGCGGCGGCCGTCCTCGGTGTGCAGATACACACCGCTCGCGCTGACGATCGGCAGCGGAGCGGGTGCCGTCTGCATCTGCGTGTAGGGATGCCAGAGGTGGAGGCGATCGCGCGCGAGGAGGCCAGAGTCCGGGATTCGGGATTCGGGATTCGGGATTCGTGGCGGGTTCATCGCAGAGCACCCACGAAAAGGACGCCACTGCGGTCGAACTCCGCGTGCACCCACGCGTCCAGCGCCTCAGGCGTGAGCGGATCGAACCGCGGCATCTGCGCGATCACTTCCGCCGCGCCGTACCGCTCGATCGCCAGCCGGTTGTCGTCGTTCGGCTCGCCGACCATCACGACACCGGCGACGCGGAGCCTCCGGCGGCGCAGCACCTCGATGGTCATGCAGGTGTGATTGATCGTACCGAGCGTGGACCGTGCGGCGATGAGCACCGGCAAATCGAGCGCGTGCATCAGGTCCGCCATCGTTTCGCGTTCGTTCAGCGGCACAAGCGCACCGCCTGCGCCTTCGACGATCCACCTAGTCCGGGATTCGGGATTCGGGATTCGGGATTCGGCATGGGAGGGGTGATCGACCTTCCGTACGATAGCGGCGAGCTCGCGCACGGTAATTCGCGTGCCGACGCGTTGAGCCGCGAGATGTGGCGAGACCGGATCCGGCAACCGTGTGCCGCAGCGGAAAATCTCGTCCTGGCCCGCGCATGACAGTCGCACCACCTCCACAGTGTCATCGTCATTCGACGCACTGGAATCAGAGGTTCGAATCCCGAATCCCGAATCCCGAATCCCGGTCTGAATTGGCTTCCAATACCGCAGTGCCGCTTCGTCGCGGTACCGGAGCATCAAGGCCGCCGCGACGACCGTCTTGCCGACGTTGGTGTCGGTCCCCGTAACGAAGATTCCCCGCATCGCTTCTTCAGACCCTGCCCTCAGATCCCCCCGCTAACGCTGATGTGAGCGAACCAACAAACTGTTCGATCAGATCTTCAGTCAGGTTCGCATTCACAGACACGCGCAGGCGTGCGGTGCCAGGCGGCACCGTCGGCGGACGTATCGCGCGGACGTCGAAGCCGTCGCGCTGCAGCGTTCCTGCAACCGCTACGGCTATGTCGTTGTCGCCGATCAGGACGGGAACAATATGGGAAGTACCGGGTCCGATCGGAACGCCTGCCGTGGTGAGACGGCTTCGTAGACGCGCTGCCAGTTCGCGAACCCGTTCACGGCGCTCCGGCTCCTGCTCGACGAGGGCGAGGCTCGCGTAGATCGCCGACGCGAGTGCAGGCGGCGGCGCCGTCGAGAAGATGAACGGTCGCGCGCGTTGAATCAGGTAGTCGATCGCCCACGCAGGTCCCGCCACGAACGCGCCGGCAACGCCCAGCGCCTTCCCAGCCGTGCTGATCGACACAAAGACCTGCTCCGTTGCTCCGTGTTCTTCGATGAGACCGCTTCCACGCGAGCCGTAGATGCCCACGGCGTGCGCTTCGTCAACGATCAAATGCGCCCCGCTCTGCGCGCACAGTTCCGCGTAATCGCCGATTGGCGCTTCGTCGCCGTCCATGCTGAAGAGCGACTCAACGACCACGAAACACTCGCCGCCGGGTCCGGAAGGACCCGGCCTACCCGCCTCACCCGCCCTACCCGCCTCGTCCAGCGCGCGCCGCACGGCGGCGACATCGTTGTGCGGAACAACGTCCCGCCGCGCAGGCGACAGCCGCATCCCGTCGATCAGGCTTGCGTGGTTGTGTGCATCCGAAATAATCACGTCGCCCGCTTCGGCGAACGTCGTCATCACCGCGATGTTCGCGAGATAGCCGCTCGAGAAGTACAGCGCGCGCTCGGTCCCCTTGAACTGCGCGAACCGGCGTTCAAGTGCAGAGAAGCTGTCGCGCTCACCGCGCAGCAGACGTGAGCCCGTGCTGCCGGCGCCCTCGCGTTCAACGGCGGCAGCCATCGCCGTCTTGATGCGCGGATGATGCGCCAGTCCTAGGTAATCGTTCGAGGACAGATCGATGCCGGCGGGCGGACGCAGCGTGCGCCGCAGCCCGTTCTCCTCGAGCGATCGCATCCGGGCATCCACGCGACACCGCAGCGGCCGCGAAGAGTCTGGATGCGCCTCCACGTCAGGACCCGAGAACGGCGGCGGGAGACTGCAAGCGATTCACGTCGCCGACGGGATCGCCGGCAACCTGCAGCCTGAGCCCAAGGCGTTCGAACAACGACCGGTCGACGTCTGCCGTGGGATTTGGCGTCGTCAGCAGCCGATCGCCGAGAAACACGGAGTTGGCCCCGGCGAGAAAGCAGAGCGCCTGCGCTTCGTCCGAGAGCGAGAGACGCCCCGCGCTCAGGCGCACGTACGACTGCGGCATCAGGATGCGGGCGGTCGCAATCATCCTGACGACATCGAGCGGGTCTTCGCGTGGACGCGACGCGAGCGGCGTCCCCTCCACCGCGACGAGCATGTTGATAGGCACGCTTTCCGGGTGCGGATTCAGCGTGGAGAGTTGCTGCAGCAGTCCGATACGCGCGTCGCGGCTCTCCCCCATTCCGATAATGCCGCCGCAGCACACCGTGATACCCGCGGCGCGAACACGCTGCAGCGTCGCGAGCCGCTCGTCGTAGGTGCGCGTCGTGATGATCTGTCCGTAGAACTCGGGCGAGGTATCGAGGTTGTGGTTGTAGGCCGTGAGTCCCGCGTCGGCAAGCGCGTGGGCCTGCTGCTGATCGAGCATGCCGAGCGTGCAGCACGCCTCCATGCCGAGCGCCCGCACCCCGCGTACCATTTCGAGCACGCGCTCAAACTGCGGACCGTGTGGCACGTCCCTCCATGCCGCGCCCATGCAAAACCGCGTCGCGCCCTGCTCGCGCGCCGCGCTCGCCGCACGCAGGGCGTCGTCAACGCGCGTCAGTTCGGTGCGCGCAACGCCTGTCTTGTAGTGCGCGGACTGCGGACAGTACGCGCAGTCCTCGGGACATCCACCACTCTTGATGTTCAGGAGCACGGATCCCTGAACTTCGTTCGGCACATGGTGCTTGCGGTGGGCGAGCTGTGCCTGGAAGACGAGGTCGATGAACGGTGCGCAATAGATCCGCTCGATGTCGCCGAAGGTCCAGTCGTGACGCACGAGGCGCCATTATAACGGCCGTGTATGCGATGGCTCAGCTTGCCTGAGGGTTTTTGGCGGCTTATGCTCACGAGGAACGCTCGTCTCGTGCCGAGTCTCAGTATTGCGAGCGCCAACTCACGCAGGCTGATGTGAGTCGGTGCTCACGCGTTTCGACTCGATGTCCCATGGGAACCAAGTCAATCGCTTCGAACGGACACTCGACCTCCCGAAAAATTGCCGCGCATCTCGTGCAGCTGTTCGATGCGCCGCGCTCTCTTGCGGATGCGGTCTCCCATTACCTGATCGAGGGACGCGCGGCCGGGGAGCACCTGCTCGTTATTGCTCGCGCCTCGCATTGGCAGTTGATCGAGGCGTACCTCGACCGCCGTGGGTTCGCTGTGGAGGACGGTTCCGAGAAGTTGACCGTCGTCGATGCCCGGAAAGTACGCGCACGCATGATGCGGCGCGGGGTTCTCGACCCGGCGCGTATGGAAGAGACGTTGGGTGGGATGTTTAGCGAGCTGTCGGCCGTCCCTGCGTGCCTGCGCATATACGGCGAGATCGTCGAACTGTTTGCGGAGGAAGGGAACTTCGAGCAGGCCTGTGCGCTCGAGGACTATTGGAACCACTTGCAGAAGAAGTACGCCTTCACGCTGCTGTGCGGGTATTCGGCTGCGCACTTCGCAGACCCGCGCAACTCGCATCACTTGCGCGAGGTCTGCGGACGTCACACGGCCGTAAAGTCGCAGCCCGCCGATTCGCTCGGCACCTGGCTGACGACGCGTTAATGCTTCTTGGGTGCAGGCTCCTCTGACGCGGGCTCTTCGGCGGTCGCCTCCTCCTCTACCGAACCGAGACCGGCAAGCACCAGATTGCGCACCTGCTGCGCCTGTGCATCGAGCTCGCATGCACGCGCTGCGTGACGCTCCGCCGTGATTCGCTTTTCCATCCGATCAGCGCGCTCGGCCATACGGCGACGCACGGCCGCCTGTTCTTCCAGTGCCCGCAGCGCACTCCACAACGCGTGTTCGACAGTCAGTGCCTGCTCTGCTGTCAGCGTCTCGGTGGGTATACGCATGACCGACGCGGCAGCGGAATCTCATCAGCTCGCCGTCCTTGAGCTCCCACAGCACGCCGCCGCACTCAGGACACGAATACGGTGAACGCTCGCCGGAATGCTCGCGCTCGTCCTGGTGCATCGTCAGTTCGCGCAGCCGTCACTGACTCTGTGGTCGTCGCGGTCTCGCATGGTGGCCGGACTCCTTGATGGCTTCGCCACCACGATCTGGTGCAACAGCGTCCCTATCTGCGAAGCCGGTAGCGAGTGATCTACGTCGACATGATGCAGCGCGCTCAATGGCATCGACGGCCACTCGGTATCACCCGGATCCTGCACGATGGCGAGTCCGCCGGCACGCTTGATTTCGCGGAGCCCAACCGTACCCGTCGTCCAGCGGCCCGCTCAGAATCACGCCGACCGAGCGACGGCCGTACGCGATGGCGGCACTGCGAAACAACGGGTCGATGGCGGGACGGTGGCCATGCTCGCGAGCCCCGCGGGTGACCACCATGCGGCCGCGTCCAACTGTCAGGTGAAATCCTGGTGGGGCTACGTAGATCCGTCCTGGTTTAATCGGATCGCTATCTCGCGCGTGCCCCGCCGGCAGGTTGCCTGCACGCTCGAGAATCTGCGGGAGCATGCTTCGGATTCCATCCGGCAGATGCAGCGCGATGAGAATGGCTGCGGGAAAATCTGCTGGAATGTGTTCGACGACGCGTTGGAGCGAGCCAACCCCGCCAGCCGAGGCGCCGATGATGACGATGTCGAAATTCACCACAAGTTCTCCAACGGCAAGAAGCGGGACGTGGCCACGAGACGCCTCTATCCCTGTGCTAGTGTGGATGGTTCCGGCCGATGAAAGACGGGAAATCCGCGCCTGAACTCGAAAAACTCCTCACGCACCTCAAGAACACGCGCGGGTTCGACTTCACTGCGTACAAACGCTCGACGTTGTCGCGGCGCATAGAGAAACGACTCGCCGCAGTCGGGATCGACTCCTATAGCCGCTACCTCGACTATCTCGAGTTCACCAGGATGAACCGGCGCGGCCGACAGATCCGCCTGGACGTGCAGTGCGTCAGCATCGGCGGGACCGAACACGGCAAAGGTGTCATCATTCTGATGCAGGAGCTCGGGGCCCGTCCGGCGCCCACACGCCAGTGACGGTGATGCGCCCGGCTTCAGACGTCTCCCGTCGCATCAACGCCGAACGTCTGCTGGTCCTCGCCTGGGTTCGGGCAATTCTGCTGCAACTCGCGCATCCGCTGATCGCTGCGGGCATCGCAGATCACAGTACGTTTCGCGGCAGCACTCTCGCGGCGTTTGCGCGCTTCCGGCACACCGTGAATGCGATGATCGCGCTGACGTTCGGCAGGGACTCCGAGCGGGACGCGGCAGTTCACGCGATCCGAGCCATTCATCGCCGCGTCCATGGGACGCTCGCGCAATCGTGCGGACCATTCTCAGCAGGAACCCCGTATTCTGCTGAAGATGCTGCGCTGCTGGTGTGGGTACACGCGACGCTCATCGAGTCGATGGTGCTCGTGTACGAAGAGTTGGTTGGCTGCCTAAGTGCCGCGGAACGCGACACGTACTGTGGCGACGCCGCCGACCTCGCGGTCGCTCTGGGCGCCTCCAATCGCGACGTCCCGCGCACGTGGAACGAGGTGCGCGCCTACATGGACGACCGATTCGCGTCAGGAGAGATCGTCGTCGGACAACAGGCGTCAACGGTCTCAGCAGCGCTGCTGTCACCCTTTCGACAGCCGGTCGCGCGTCAGCTCGTCACGCCTGTGGTGTCGCTCCTGGCTGCAGGCCTTTTGCCCGATTACGTCAGAGGACAATACGGTTTCGTCTGGAATCGCGCCCGGACCCGGCGATTCATGCGGGTCATGACTTGGCTGCGGCGGCTGCGGCGCATGATGCCCGACTTCATCGCCCTATGGAAGCGTGCGCGGTCGGTTGATTGCATTCCCATCCGCCCTAACTACTCACCGGCATCCCGGTGAATCGTAGGTACGCTCGGATCTTCAGGCCGAACACCGCGCCCTGAAGGAACAAACCGACGGCGTGCGTCGTGAGCACGACCGCCTTCACAACGAGGGACGAATCAAGAAGAAGATCGGCAGGACATTCGCAAACTTCGAACGAAAATCAAGGAACTGGAACGGCATGTCGAGCGCCTGAAAAATTGGCGCGACGTCAACGTGAAGCCCGAACGTCGTTGAATGTCCGGGGATATAATGCCTTCCTTTTTCGTTCTCTCATTTACCGCGCACTGATCTGGACGCTTGCCATGAACACGAACTTCGCCGCGTCCGTTTCGCCCGCGCAGGCACCCGACCTATTGCTTGTCGGCGGGGAGTCCGACACCGCGAGCTACGCCGCGATGCTTCGGGGCAGCTACCGCGTCGCGACAACGGCATCGTTTGACGTCGCCAAACAGTTGCTCCGACGGCATCCGCCGGCGCTCGTCGTCACGGAGCTCGACTTGCCTGGCGCCGACGGCGTGGAAATCTGCCGCGAAGCGAAGACCCTCACCGTCCCACCGTCCGTGCTGGTGACGACGTCGAACGCCGAACGCGTTCCCCATGCGCTCGCCGCCGGATGTGATGGCGTGCTGCTGAAACCGTTCGCCCCCAATCTGCTGTTCGCGCGCGTCGGCCGCTTGTTGCGGGCGCGCAGCGAAGCGCTGCGTCTCCGCGCGCAGCAGCAGGGTCTGAAGACCATTCATCTCGCCGATCGGTCCAACCAGCTGCTGCGTGGAACGAACCGCGTCTGGCCCAACACACATTGCCCGTACTGCCATCACGGCGGCGTGACCAGCTTCGAATTCTGCAGCCATCGTCGCGCCTGGTACGCGTGCTTGGAGTGCAAGAAAGTCTGGATTGCGAAACGGCAGGAATGAGACGCGACCGTGGCGGCCACTGAAGGAAGGCCGCGGTCGCTCGCACCGCGTTCATTGAGCCGCAACGGGCTCGGTGAGCTCTCCTTCCCATCTCGCAATCACCAGCGTCGCCAGACAGTTACCAAGCACGTTCGTGGCGGTGCGCGCCATGTCCATCAGCGCATCGATGCCGAGGATGATGAACACGGGTTCGGCCGGCAGGCCGAAGCTGCTCACCGTGCCGAGCAGGATCACGAGCGCCGCCCGTGGAACACCCGCGACGCCCTTGCTCGTCAACATGAGCGTCAGCAGCAGCAGGAACTGCTGTCCGAGTGAGAGCTGAACGCCTGCTGCCTGCGCGACGAACATCGCGGCAAGCGAGAGGTACAGCGTCGATCCGTCCAGGTTGAACGAGTACCCGGTCGGAATCACGAACGCGACAATGTGCCGCGGCACGCCGACCGACTCCATGTTTTCCATCGCGCGCGGAAGCGCGGCTTCGGAGCTTGCCGTCGCGAAGGCGATGGAGGTCGGTTCGGCTGCTGCCTGGATGAAGCGCCGCAACGGAACGCGTGCGATGAGTGCCACAGGCAACAGCACTGCCGCAATGAACACGACCACCGCGACGTACATCGTCACCAGCAACTTGGCGAGGTTGACGAGAATGCCGATCCCGAGGTGCCCGACCGTGTAGGCAATGGCCGCGCCTACGCCAATCGGCGCGAACAGCATGACGATGTTGGTGAACCGGAACATGGTTTCCGCGAGGGTTTCCATGAAGGTCAGCATCGGCCGGCGACGCGGCTCCGGCACCATCGCGAGCGCGGCCCCAAAGATCACGCTGAAGACGACCACCTGCAGCACCTCGCCGTCGGCGACCGCTTTCGCGATGTTCTCCGGAAAGACGTGGAGCAGGATGTCCTGCCACGTCTGAGGCGGTGGGACCGCTGTCTGTTCGCCGGGCGCCGGTGGGGGCAATGTGATGCCAACCCCGGCGCGGCTGATGCTGATCGCCGCCCACCCGATGAGCAGCGCGAGCGTCGTCACGATCTCGAAGTAGATGATCGCCTTGACGCCCATCCGTCCGACTTGTTTCAGGTTGCCATGTCCCGCGATGCCGACGACAAGCGTGGCAAACAGCAATGGCGCAACGATCGTTCGAATGAGGCGGATGAAGATGGTGCTGAGGATGCGGAGTTCAGTGGCGGCGGTGGGGAAAAAATAGCCGAACGCGCCGCCGACAACGATGGCGATCAGAATCCAGGTTGTCAGCGATGGCCGGCGCACTGGGTCAGAATGCTAAATCCAAAGCTCATTAGTTTCGTCCAATAAAGGGTGGCAAATAGGCCGCCCTTGGCTCCCCCAATCTCGAAGGAAACGCTCGAAGAACTCCTGAAACGCGCGGACGACGCCTCCGCACGGCCAGAGAGCTCAGAGAATCCGTTGAACGCATGATCGATGAGCACCATCGAAAGGTGCAGCCAGATCACCCCGCAACCATCCGAACGTCGCCGCGGAACGCAGTAGGCGTTTCCGATTCCGACCTCGTCTAAAACCGCAGTAATCGGCCTACCGCGTATTGCCGGTAAACGGCTCCGGCGCCGTGCGCGAAGAAGTGACCTCGAACGAGAAGCGCAGCGCCGGGATGCGGTTCCCCGGATGATCGTCGGCGTACGTGAGCTGCGGGAGGCGGTAGAGCTGCTGGCCGTCCTCCGCTCCCTGGTAGATGCCGGGATAAAAATCGATGATATGCACGCCTGGAGCGCCGGCCGCGGTGAAATGAATGACAACGTCGCCGCGCGTATTGAAGCCGCATGCGTAACCCATGTAGGCGTTGTCGTAGGTGGCGATGTAGATGTTGTCGTACTCGGTCCAACCGACGCCCTTCAGGTGAATCGTCACCGGTGTTCCAACCGGGCCTGACATCGGCGCCATGCTGACGATGCTGGTTTCGATGACGAACCAGGTGGTGGCGAGTGTCTTGTCACCGGCGCGGACGGAGAGTGAATGACGTCCGCCGAGATCTTCAGGAATCGTGACCGGCATCGCGATGCGGCCATCCGCGGTCGTCGTCACCTTCGTCAGCTCGTCTTCGACGGGCTCGAAGCCGTTGCCGCTGACGCGGCTGCCTTCGTAGCTGCCCCACACGAGCAACACAGGCGTGTTCGCCGGCAAGCCTGTCACGTTGAGTGATGCCTTTGTGTTCACCGGGCCCTGCGTCGGCGTGATCTTCGCGGTTGCACCGTCCGCGCCGGTTGAGGCGGGCACCGGCTGCGGCTGATACGGTTCGGCGTAAAACGCCGGTGTTGCGGCTCGCCCGGGCGTCACGTGGAAAGAGAACTGCGGCACGGGCAGATACGCGTTGGGCGCCTGCTCATGATTCAGATACCCCTGCCCCATGTAGCCGGTCAGCACGTTGATGGTGTGTTCACCAACCGGGCCACTCGCGCGGAAGCGCGCGACCGCGCTGCCACGCGATCCCGCCGCTGATACGTATCCGGCCTGGTGGTTGTCCCAGTTCACCACCCATGTGCTCTCCATCGTCCGCCATCCGAGCCCTTTCACGCGGAGCTCGATGGTCGTGCCAACAGGTCCTTCCTTCGGAGACATTTCGAAGGTCTGGGCGACCTCGAGGCCACCTTGCGCGAGCGTCGTGTCGCCGTCACGCACGAACACTTCATGGACGCCGCCGAAATCTTCGGGAATGGCGAAGCGAGTATTCAAACGGCCGTTGCGGTCCGTCGTCGTCTGCGACAGCATCCGCCTCGTTTCGGCGTACTTCTTCCCGCGGAAATGAAAGTAGTCCTCGATCACCCATCCGCCATCGACGGTCCCCCACAGAAGGTCCACGGTCTTGTTCGGCGGAAGGCCTTCCGCGGTCACTTCGATCGCCGTGCCGACCACAGACTTGGGCGTTTGCGTCTTGTCGTAGGTGAGCGTCAGGCGTTTCGGTGCGGTTGCGGAGGAATTCGCGGCCGCGTCAGAGGACGAAACAGTCGCGGACGATTCTGGAGTTTGTGGAGAGGCGCCGCGCCCACATCCTGCAGACGTGAGCGCGGCAATGATCGCGGCGCCGAGAAGTGTCGCGGCGCGCATGGAAATCGCTTCCTTAGTTGGTTGCCGCCGTGCCGTCAACGATCGTCAGCTGCGACGCTTCGACGTCGAACGGCTTGAACTCGCCCGTGCGACCGTACTTGTCCTTGGCCGTCACGGTGAAGCGGACGATCCCGGTCGGTGCGTCGTTCGGGACGATCCACTTCGCGACCCAGAAGGTGCGTTCAGGCTGCTGTGCGGTCGCGCGCCACCGCATCGGAATGTCCTTCGTCTGCCCGGCGTAATTCAGATGTACGACGAGCTGTGTATCGGGTTCGGCGTGCTGCCCTGTCTGCGGGTCGACGGCTTCAATGCGCCAGCCGACCGGCTCGCCGCGCTTGTACACGTTGTTCAGCGTGCAGTTCTTCGGCTTACCCGGGCCGAAGAAGTACGCCATGTCGCCGCGCAGAATCAGGTTGCCCGTCTTCTGGGCCGGCGCCTGCGCCGACACGTGCAGCGAGGCAATCGCGAGCCCCGCGATGACGACAACCGATGACACGATGATGGTCAGTGTCCTGCGCATTCCGGATCTCCTTTGCGTCTCGTCAACAACCAACAGCGATTGGTGCGCCGGACAGTTTACCTGAATTCGGCGGTGGGAGGTTATACTCAATTTTTCGCGATATCAGCGCGCGCAACGCCTGCGGAAGTGGCGGAATTGGCAGACGCGCTAGCCTCAGGAGCTAGTGGCCGCAAGGCCATCGGGGTTCGAGTCCCCGCTTCCGCACCACACTCTTTTCAGTGAGTTACAGCCGTCTCCTCTGACGCGACGCTCGACGGCTGAGCGTCGTTTGTGCGAATAGTGTGCGAATCCGTCGTCTCGGGTGCAGGTGCGGGCTCTGGATCGAGTCGATTCAACGCGCGCGCGAGACGGCTCGGCGTGCTGGCGATGGCACCCTTGGGTTGTCCGCACTAATGAGGTTGACTTCATTCCTGTCAGCCCTTGTCATCAACACACACGTTGAACCGAAGCGAGCCATGATCACGATTTGCAGCGGCGTTGGGTAAGACGGGACGTGAAACGCTACGCGAAATTCGATAGACGATTCGCTTAGCGCCGCCAACGTTTAGTGTATCGAGATGTACGCACCGAATCGTGCACCTAGACGGCCATCACGCTGCCAGCTCCCGAACAGCGCCGTCGCGTAGCGCCTCTGTCCGCGATGCGGAGCGAGCACCCGCGTGATGCCGCATCATCAGAAATAGGACGACCTTCAATGTTCCGCACGCGCACAGCAGGGCGAGAGTCAATGAAAGAGCGAGTATGCCGATGATTGCCCAGACTTCCATGTCGAATGCCTCGCTCTACGGGACGCGTGACGGCCGCTCATGATGCCGATGAGGAAGACCACAACTGGCGCCGTCGGCCGTAATAGAGCACACAGCGTACCGCCGTCCGCCCGGTTCAGCGGCGACGCGGGCGCGTGAGATTTGGTTCGTCCAGTGCTTTAGATTGAATTATTGAAAACCGGCGGTTGCCTGTAGTGAACGTGCGAAACGAAACCCTGGGACTGTATTACCGCTCGCCCCAACCAGCATGCGGCTATCAGCGAGTCACATCACTGGTTGGTCACGATGCGGTTCGGGTCTCGGAATGTCTTCGACGTCCTCGCCTGTAAACGGCGGTGACTCCGGATCTCTCGGCAGATCCTCGTCGAATTCTGGGAGGTCAGCGTCAGGTGGCCGTTTAATGTCGGGCCTGTCGCTGGGCTCCTGCTCCTGAGCGCCAATACGGGCACCCTTTCGTAGCCTACGCATGTCGTCCTGTGCCTACATCGTTATGCGCCGAGCATCTCCCTGGTGCTCGGCAGGTGTCGTTACAGGCATATCGAAACCCTTTGTTTTGTCGTCAGGCGACGGCTCATCTGATGATTCGTTCGGGTTCTTGTCTTCGTCGCCGCGCTCTTGCGGCTCAGGGTCTACATCAAACCTGTTCCGTTTCTTGTTCATCACCTACCTCGCGTTGATTGGGCAGCAAGGCGGGTACCGCGCCCTTGCGAGGCTCGGAGCCCTGTGGCAGGACGAACTTATGCGCGCGTAGATCCAAGCGTTGGCTAGACTCCGTTCCCCGACGCCGGCAATGGTCGTGCGACGAATAGCCGACGACAAGGCCGGGCGATGAGCCGCGCCCACCGGTTGGCGCGATTCACGCGAGCGCTGTCGGTCGCGATCCCGGTGTTCGCGTACATTTGTCGATAGAGCTTCGAAATCAGAACAAACGCCAGGCGTGCACGCAGCGTCGGCGCGCACCGCGAGCGCACCCAGATACGGCGAAGACTGTAAAAGCGATCCCACACGGCCTGCGTCCGCGCACGAATTTCGTCAGCGCTCATCACCGGGTGAGGGGCGTAGACCTTTGGTCGTTGTGCCTGCGGGATGAGCCAGTGGCGCGTTACGGGAATACCGGCCACGCGCTCTGCCGCCGCGCCAACCTTCTTCTCCCACGCCTCGAAGTCGACCGTGCCCGGATAGGGCGTCAGCATGACGAACTGCGCGAAGGCAACTTCCGCGCGTTCTGCGACATCTGCTGTCGCGTCGAAGGTCGAAGGCCGGTCGCTTGGCAGCCCGAAGATGAACGAGCCAAGAACGTAGACGCCATGCTCACGGAATTTCTTCAGCCGATCCACCAACGCCTCGCCGGCCTCGTTGAAGTTCTTGTAGACGTCCTTCAACCCTTCGGGCGTCACGGCTTCCACGCCGACGAGCGCGCCCTTGATATGGGCACGTCGCATGGCGTCGAGGAATGAATCGTCCTCGGCCGCTTCCATGGTGATTTGTGTAAAGAACACCATGTCAGGCGACAGCTCCGCCAACCTGGCCATCAGCTCGAATCGCTCCGCTCGCAGGGCTCGCAGCTCTTCGAGCCGAGTGACATTGCCCTGCCGTTCCGCCATTGCCAGATCCGCCAACGTGACCGGATAGAAGTTGTCGTCAGCAAGTGCCACGAACCGAAACCCCTGACGGCGCAGCTCGACGATCTCGTCGACGACGGTGTCGACGCCGCGCTGCCGTGGCTTCTGCCCGTCGGTCCGCCACACCGAGCAGAACGAACAGTGTTTGGGGCATCCGCGCACCGTCTGCACGGAGCCCCACATGTAGCGACCCCGAGGCAGCAGGTCCCACCGCGCCGGGACGAAGCGGTCGGCAGCCACACGTCCGCCTTCATAGCGCCGTTGCAGCGTGCCTTGTGCCGCGTCGTTGATCACAAGCGGCCATACCACATCGCCGTCGCCGCGGACGACGGCATGTGCGCCGCCAAGTTCGTGCGCCTCGTCTGGATACAGCGTGGCGTGTATCCCGCCGAAAACCACCGTTGCACCCCTGGCTCTCGCGGCCGTGCCAATCTCGTATCCGCGTAATGCATTGCCCGTGTGAATCCCAATGCCAACGATGTCACCGCCCTCGATGGTGTCGAGGTCGAGTGGCTCGAGCGTCTCATCGACAATGTTCGGCGGCCCGTACGCGGCCGGCGTCGCTGCGCCGAGCACAAAGAGCCAGCGCGGTGTAATCACACCAATGCCAAATGAGATGTGGCTCGGGTTCACGAGATGAACGGTCATCGCGCTGGCAGCGACCGCGGTCTCAACAGCGCTGGACGTTGGAAACACACTAACGGGAAACGCCGGGACAGAAACTGCGCTTGACATCGTCACGCTCCTGCGCGGTAGCTCAACGGCTGCCGGAAACTCGGAGGCTGAGGCGAC
>Ga0075428_100003897_pt1 | contig 16400 bp, 9 predicted proteins | sample RhiMetdeltSRZDD2_FD_75291 | JGI IMG/M metagenome (GOLD analysis project Ga0075428, IMG submission 75291) | Populus rhizosphere microbial communities from Tennessee, USA - Rhizosphere MetaG P. deltoides SRZDD2 | ecosystem: Host-associated > Plants > Roots > Rhizosphere > Soil | place: USA... | reverse complement strand
ACGTACGACGCGAAGGCGCGCCGGATCGGCTGGCCGGTCGTGGACATCGGCGACCAGGTATTGCTGGCGGGGTTGTAGCGCGCCCCGCCCGCGATGTAGTCGGTCCCGTCGGTGCCGCCCCAGACGATCATCTCCGAGCCGGTCCAAACCGCGACGTGGCCGTAGCGAACGGACGGCGCGTTGGTCGTGGTCGTCGCCGTCCAAGTGTTGGACGTGGGGTTGTAGCGGCCGCCCGTGCGGAGCGCGACCGGGCCCGAGCCCGGGTCGTTCTGTCCGCCCCAGACGATCATCTCGGAGCCGGTCCAGACGGCGGTGTGAAGCCAGCGCGCTGCGGGCGCGCTCGTCGTCCCCGTCGCCTGCCAGACGTTCGCGGCCGGGTCGTAGCGGGAGCCGGTGTTGTGGTAGGTCACGGGGTCGCGTCCGCCCCAGATGACCATCCGCGTCCCGGACCACACCGCGGTGTGGCCGCCGCGCGCGCTCGGAGCGCCGGTCGTCGTCGTCGCCACCCAGGTGTCCGCGACCGGGTCATAGCGGCTGCCGTTGTTGTAGACGGTCGCGATGTTGTCGTCGCCGCCCCACACGATCATGCGCGATCCGGTCCACACCGCCGTGTGGTGCCAGCGCTTGGCCGGCCCCGCGGCGAGCGTGCGCCAGGTGTCGGCCCCCCACGCGTAGGCTTCGCCTCCGACCTTGACTGTCCCGGAGCCGTTGTCGCCGCCGTAGACGATCATCTCGGAGCCCGTCCAGACCGTGGTGTGGTTCGTCCGCGCCTGCGGCCCCGCCGCCGTCGGCACCCAGTGGTCCTCGCGCTGGAGGAAGTCCTCGTCGGTCGCGCCGTTGCAGTCGTCGTCGAGGTTGTTGCACACGTCGTCCACCGCGGAGGTCGGCGTGCCCGGGGTGCAGTTGTTCACGACCTGGCCGTTGGTGCACTCGAAGAAGCCGAACGCGTGGCACACGCCGAGGCCGCACTGCGACAGCCCACCGATCCAGAGATCATCGATCGACCCGTTGCAATCGTCGTCCACGCCGTTGCAGCTGTTGTCCACGACCCCCGGATGGACGCTCGGGTTCGCGTCCCAGCAGTCGAGGCCGTTGGCCACCCAGCCCGACGGCGTCGTCCCGTCGCAGGTCTCCATCGTGGGGGCGCCGCCGTCGCCGTTTCCGTAGCCGTCGCCGTCATCGTCGCGCCAGAACGTGCGGCAGGCGCAGTAGCTCGCACCCGTTCCGCTGATGGTGCCGGAGAGCAGGTAGCCCCCGAACACCACCATCTTGTCCCCCGCCCACACCGCCGCGTGGCGTGCACGCGGCGAGGGGGCCATCAGCGTGGACACCGGCGCCCAGGTGTTGGCGGACGGGAGATACCGTCCTCCCGTGTTGACCGCGCCGCCGTTCGCGGATCCGCCCCAGACGATCATCTCGGACCCCGTCCAGACCGCCGTGGCGTAGGACCGGGCCGATGGGGCTCCGGTCATCGTCATCGGCGACCAGGAATCGCCCGATGGGTCGTAGCTGGCGCCGTCACCCAGGGAGTTCGGGTCGCTTCCTCCCCAAACGAGCATTCGCGTTCCCGTCCACACCGATGCGAACACGGCGCGGCGGCTCGGTGCTCCGACGTTCGACGTCGGCGTCCATGTATCGGTGACGGGGTCGTATCGACCCCCTGTCCCCGTGGGCCCGGCGCCGACTTCATCTCCACCCCAGATGACCATCCGCGTGCCGGTCCAGACCGCCGCGTGCCGCGAGCGCTGATTGGGAACCTCGTTGAGCGCGATGCTCGTCGGGGCCCACGTATCGGTCGCCGGGTCGTAGCGCCCTCCCGTGGCCTCGGTGACTCCGGCCTGCCCTCCCCAGACGATCGCGCGGGAGCCGGTCCAGACGACGCTGTGCCCGGTCCGTCCGGTCGGAGCCTGCGTCGTCGAGACGGCCGACCAGGTATCCGAAGCCGGCTGATAGCGAGCGCCCGTGTTGAAGCGGTTGAGCGACTCATCCTCGCCGCCCCACAGGAACATCTCCGTCCCCGTCCACACCGCGACCTGCTCCCGCCGTGCGGAGGGAGCGCCCCCGAGAGAGGTCGGCGACCAGGAGTCGGTCGCCGCGGTGTAGCGGGCGCCGTCGTCCAGGACGCCTGAGACTCCCTGCCCTCCCCAGAAGATCGCCTCGGCCCCGGTCCACACCGCCGAGTGGCGCTCGCGCGCCTGGGGAGGCCCGACCGTACGGACGGAGGTCGGGACCCAGGAGTCGGCCGCGGGCGAGTAGCGGCCCCCCGAGTTCAGGTACGTGAGCAGGTTGGGCGGTGCGATCAGCTCCCACACGCCGCCCCACACGATCATCTCGCTCCCCGTCCACACCGCCGAGTGCCAGCGCCGAAGGTGCGGCACCCCGCTCGTCGCGGTCGAGGTCCACGCGTCTCCAGCGGGGTCGTAGCTCCCGCCCTCGGCCGTCTCGCCGCCCGCGTTGAGCGTCCCACCCCAGATCAGCATCCGGCTTCCGGTCCAGACGGCCGTGTGATTGAAGCGACCCGCCGGCGCCAGCGTCGTGGTCGTGTCGGACCAGGCGTTGGCCGCGGGGTCGTACCGCCCGCCCGTGGCGAGCAGCCCGCTGCCGCCCGAGTTGCCGCCCCAGACCACCATCACGCTTCCCGTCCAGACGGCCGTGGCGTCGGATCGCCTCTGCGGGGCTCCCGTCGTGCTGACCGGCAGCCACGTGTCGCTCAGGGGATCGTAGCGGCCACCGGTCGGGATGCTTCCCCCTTCGCTCCCCCCCCACACCACCATCGAGGTTCCGGTCCAGACCGCGACGTGGCCGTGTCGCGCGACGGGCGCGCCGGTCGTGGCCGTCGGAGCCCACGAGTCGATCGCAGGGTTGTAGCTGCTTCCGTTACTGAGGTCGCCGACGATCCCGCGGCCGCCCCAGATGATCGCGCGCGACCCGGCCCACACCATCGTGAATTCCTGTCGCGCCTCCGGCTCCACCGTGTGCGACATGGGCGACCAGCTGTCGGTGGCCGGCGCGTAGCGCGCCCCCGTTCCGATCGGCGTGAACGACCCGCGAGCCTGCTGCCCGCCCCAGACGATCATCTCGGTGCCGGTCCAGACCGCGCGGTGGCCCGTGCGAGCGGACGGCGCGCCCGCGGCGGACATCGCGTACCAGGAGTCGGTCGCGGGCTCGTAGCGTCCGCCCGTGTCCACGGCCGAGGCCAGCGGGGTCGAGCCTCCCCAGACGATCATCTCGGTCCCCGTCCAGACCGCCGTGTGCGAGTGACGCTCCATCGGCGTGACGTCCCCGAGCGCGTGCCAGGTGTCGTTCGTGCAGCTCCCCGGAGTGTTGCTCTGCGGCGCGAGCGCGGACTCTCCCTCGGAGAGCTCGAGAGCCGGCGCGAACGACGCGCGGTTCTCCGACCACCACGAGTCGAACGAGCGCTTCGGCCAGGATGCGACCCCGACGCGGAGCACCTCGTCGGTGCTCTCGCGCACGCTGTACGCGCGGAAGGCGTCGGCCTCCTCCACGGGACGGCTCACAGCGAGGCGCTTCATGGACGCCACCAGCCCGGTCCAAGCCTCCGCATCCACCTCGAACGCTCCCGGCCGTTGCTCGCTCGATCCACGCCTCACCCACGTGGTCTCGGAGAGAGTCGCGCCGAGACCCGCTTCCGCGCGCCGCTCGAGATCGCCGTGGAGCCGCGCGTCGTGCGCGTACCAGGACCGGATCAAGCGATCGACGAGCGCGGGGCGCGCGATCGCCTCGCGCGCGAGCGCCGGATCGTCGCCCGCGGCTGCGAGCATCTCCGCGAGCACGTCCGGCGCGCGGGAGCCGCGCGCCATCCGCGCCAGCTCCGCGTCGAGCATCGCCGCCGTCACCGGACGTTTCCAGTACACGGCGAGCGCCTGCGACTTGCGCAGATCGTCCATCACGCGCGCCGCGATCTCCGCATCCGGCAGCACCGTGGAGAGAGGGGGCTTCGGCGCCGCGTTCTCCTGCGGCCAGATCCGATGGCGCCAGAGGACCTCCTCGACGGACCGGCGCGCGGCGATGCGGTCGGCGAGAGGCGGCCCCTGGGCGATCGCCGGGAGCGAGAGAACCGTCGTGCACAGGAGAAGCGCAAACTTCATCCGAGCCACCTCCGCCGGGAACGGTACGGGGCGGAGACGGACCCCGGGCATCACACGAGGATGTGAATCCGGGTCAGATCATCCCGCTCTTGAGCGCGCGCGAGATCGCCTCGCCGGCGCTGTGCACCTGCATCTTCCTGTACACGTGGCGCAGATGGGTGCGCACGGTGTCGATGCTGACGCACAAGGTGTCGGCGATCTGCTTGTAGGAGCGGCCGTCCATGAGGCTGCGCAGGACCTCGGTCTCGCGCGCGGAGAGGTTCCACGAGCCGGGCGCGTCGGGAGACGCCGCGGGCGCCGAGGAGCGCACGAGGCCCAGGATCGTTCGCGCGACGGAGGGGGTCAGCGGCGATCCGCCGGCCGCGATGCCGCGCACCTCCTCCAGGATGTCGCTCGGGTCCGAGCGCTTGAGCAGGTAGCCGTCGGCGCCGGCGTGGATCGCCGCGACGATCCGCTCGGGCTCCTCGAACGCGGTGAGCATGACGACGGGGACGTCGGGGAGGGCCTTCTTCATCGCCGCGGTCGCCGCGATCCCGTCGGTGCCGGGCATCTCGATGTCCATGAGCACCAGGTCCCACGGCGCAGCACCGGCTGGGGTGGACCGCGCGGCCGCGATCGCGTCGTCGGCGCGCGCGAACTGGGCGCCCGCCTTGAACCCCTCCGCGAGGTCGAACAGGGCCGCGATCGCCTCCCGGTAGTGGCCGTCGTCCTCGACGATCGCGATCCGCATGGTCATGGCGTACCCCACGTCATCTTAGTGCGAACCCTACGAGCGGTGAATCGCATGACCATGTGAGACCCGCCGTATGATTCCCCGCCGATGCTGCATCTCGCGCCCGTCCTCGCGATCTCGGCGATGGCCGCGGCGCTGCCCACGGCGGTCGAGCCGATCGAGAAGATCGATTTCGAGCACCTCGTCCGGCGCTTCGACTGGCGCGACGGGCTGCCGGGATCGTTCGTCTCGACGGCGGCGCAGGATCGCGCCGGGTTCCTCTGGGTCTCGGGGCCTTCGGGGGTCGTGCGCTACGACGGGCAGACCTTCAAGGTGTTGTATCCCTTCGCCGCGCACCTGCTCGCCGGCACCGGCACGAGTGGCCGGATCATGATCCTCGATGGGAAGAACGCCTATCACGAGATCAAGAACGGCGTGGTCGTGGACGTCCCCGGCCCCGAAGACACGGTCCCCCTGGACGCACAGGCGGCGACCGCGCCGGACGGCACGTTCTGGCACGAGCGCGACGGGCGCCTGTTCCGACTCCCGCCGAACGGCACGTGGATCCCCGTCCCCTCCCCCGCTCCTCCGGACGATCCCATACGCCGCGTGTTCACGACCGCGGGCCCCGACGTCTACGTCTCGAACCGCTCCGCGCTCTGGCGCATCGCCGCCGACGGGCCGGCGCGGGAGGTGGCCCGGATCCGCGGCATCTTCCAGGTCATCCAGCGGTCCAACGGCGCGCTCGTCATCGCCGCGCAGCAGCCTCCCGGCCCCGTGACGACGCGCGTCTACGAGGTCCGCGACGGCCCGCCGCGCCTCATCCTCGAGAAGTTCAACCATCGCTTCACCGGGATGGCCGAGCGCGGGTCGCGGATCTGGGTCGGAACCGACGGCGGCCTGTTCGGCATCGCCGACGGGATGCCACCGGTGTTCGTCGATGCAGCCGAGCTGAACGGGAGCTCCGGCGCGCCGTTCGTCGATCGCGAAGGGAGCATGTGGGTGACCACCTTCCGCGGCCTCTTCCAGCTCCCGGAGCCGGAGACCTTCAGCAGCTTCGTTCCCGATGGACGGGTGGCCCGCGAGCTCGTGCGCGTCGCCGGGCGGTCGTGGCTCGCCACCTGGGGGAACGTCTCGCGCTACGAGGACGGACCCGAAGGGCTTCGCGCGATGTCGTATGGCCGGACGTTCGGCATCGTCTGCCCCGACGCCGCGGGGTCGGTCTGGATGCAGACCAACGCCGGGCTCGTCCGCCTCGAGGAGCGCGGGTTCTCGGCCGGCCACGCGCTCGGTCCGATCAGCCTCGAAGCCTGCTCCCTGGGACCGCGCGGCGATCTGTGGCTCGGGTTCCACCCCAACACGCTCCAGGTCCTCCGCCGTGGCGACGATCGCCCGCGCGTGGTCCCTCCGCCTCCCGAAGCCTCCGACACGCTCCTGCTCAACATGGTGGAGGACCAGGCCGGGACCCTCTGGGCCGGCGCCGGCACGCGCGTCTGCCACGCCCGCGCGGACGAGGTGCTCGCGGGGCGCGCGGAAGCGTGGAGCTGCGAGGACACGTCGCTCCCCTTCGCGATCAACACTCTCGGCGTCGCGCCGAGCGGCGCGGTCTGGATCGCCACCGAGGGCGGGGTCTTCCGCCGGACGGCCGACGGATGGCGGAACCTGATCCCCGCCCCTCGCTTGCGCTCGCGGTGGATCCACTCGATCCGCCCCTCGATCTCCGGCGGCACCTGGATCCTCGGAACCGGGACCATCGTGCGCGTGCTCGAGCGGCCGGGGACGCAGGATGGGTTCGAGATCGTCGAGGACCTGAGCGCCTGGCACGGGATCCCGACGACCAGCGTGACGAACATCGCCGAGGACCCCGACGGCACGCTCTGGTTCGCGAGCGACGCGGGGCTGATGAAGGTGCCCGGGGAGGTGCGGCGCCTGCGCCCGCCGCCCCCGCCGGTCGCACTCATCGAGGCGAGCGCCGACGGTCGCGCGCTTCCCCTCGGGCGTGCGGTGGAGCTTCCGTACAGGAGGAACCGACTCGAGCTGCGCTTCGCCGCGCTCTCGTTCCGGAACGCGACGGCGCTCCGCTACCGCCATCGCCTGCACGAGGACGCGCCCTGGTCGGACGCGACGCCGGACCCGCGCTTCCGCTTCGTCGATCTCGCCCCCGGGCGGTACCGGCTCGAGGTGGCCGCCAGCCTCGACGGCGAGCGCTGGAGCGAGACGCCCGCAGCCGTCTCCTTCCACGTGCTCAGGCCGTGGTACCTCCAAGCCTGGTTCTTTCTCGCGGCGGCGGGGACGATCGCCGCGGCTCTGACGGTCGCCTACCGGCTGCGCGTGCGCGCGCTGCTCCGGCTCGAGCGGCAGCGCACCCGGATCGCCATGGACCTCCACGACGAGGTCGGCGCGGGGCTCGGGACGATCTCGGTCCTCGCCGGCATCGTCGCCAACAAGGACCTCGGAGCGGGGAAGCGCGAGGAGTTCGCCGCACGGATCGCCGGCGTCTCGCGCGAGCTGTCGCAGGCACTCGGCGACATCGTCTGGTCGCTCCGCCCCGGCTCCGGGACGCTCGACGCCGCCTGGCACCAGATCGTCGATCGCGCGCGGCCGCTGTTCGCCTCGGGGGAGCCCGAGCTGATCGTCCGCGCGCCGGAGGCGATCCCGCCTCAGCCGCTCTCGGTCGTCGCGCGGCGGTCCCTGTTCCTGCTCGCGATGGAGGCGCTCCACAACGCGCTGAAGCATGCCGGGGCGAAGCGGGTCGCCCTCGAGCTGAGGCCGGACGGGCACGCGTGGGTGCTCGCCGTCGAGGACGACGGATCGGGGCTCCCGGCGCAGCCGAAGCCCGGCGCGCGCCGGGGGCTCGGGCTCGACGCGATGCGCGCGCGGGCGGCCGAGATGGACGCCGCGCTACGCCTCGCGGCCGTCCCGACGGGCGGGACGCGGGTGGAGCTGCGCTTCCGCCCCGGGGCGCAGCGCGGGATCTAGGGGGCGCGCGCGAGCGCCGCGCGCATCACCGGCTCGGGAACTCCCGCCCTCTTCCAGGCCATCAGGTCGTTCGCCGTGAAGCCCGTGGCGAGCGTCTGCTTCGAGACGAAGTCGACCAGCACGCTCGTGCCGAGCTGCTGGCGGCGGAGGCGGTTGACGTCCACGAGGAGCTGCGCGGGTGTCTTCGGGAGCGCCGCGGCCTTCGCCGGGGCGGCCTTGGAGCTCAAGCGAGAGGGGGGAACGGCCATGGCGATCGGGGGAATGGCGGGCGCCGTCGGGTGGTCCGCCACCGCCGGGGCCCGGGACGGCTTCGCCGCGATCCAGGCCTCCTGCAGCTTCGCGTCCCCCGCGACGCCGACCGCGGCCTCCTGGAGGGCGTCGGCGAGGACCTCCTCGCAGTTGACCGCGTTCCGCCAGCGTCCCTTGGTCTTCCCGCTCCCCATCGCGGTCCCGGTCGCGAACACGTGCCCGGTGCGGTCGGCGAGCGTCCAGGGGAGCTGGACCTCGGCGGTGAACGTCGATGCGAGGAATGCGTGCGTCTCGTGGACGTAGAACCGGGTCGTGCGGATCTGGAGGACCAGGTCGGACTTGTCGTCGAACTGGATCCCCCAGGCATTGAACCGGTCCTGCAGGGTCGTCTTCAGGTAGCTCGGGAGATGCCCGGCGTACCGGATGCGGAAGGTATCGTCCTTCGCCCCCGTGCCGTCCCCCACCAGATCCTTCGCCGTGACCGTCCGCGAATCCTCGACCACGAGCGCGACCGGCTTGCTGGAGACCCCTTCCTGGAGCGTCGCGCGCACCGATCCCGGCTTCGTCGTCGGGATGAACTTCAACGGGATGATGAGGTCCTCACCCGCGAGCGCCGGAGCCGCCGCGAGCGCGAGCGAGCAAACGAGGACGGGACACGCGAGACGAATGGTGCGCATGAAGCCCTCCCTTTCGTCCCGCGTCCTTGCAAGAACGGTGCAGGCTTCTTACGCCTCCGCGGACTTCGCGCGCGCTCGCCGCGGCGACGAATTGGTCTTCGGCGTTACGACCTTGTAAGGCTTCTTCTTCGCGGCCACCGCATGGTCCCGCCAGACGCGGAGCGCCTCGCCGACGCTCCAGGCCTGCGCCGGGCACCCTCGCGGCGTGTGCGGGGCGTCGCCGTCGAAGATCTCGGAGATCGTGCCGAGCCCCGCCTCGCGGAGGTGCGGCGCCAGCCCGTCGATCAGTCGCCGCGCCTTCGCCTTCGCGGGCGCGCCGCCGACGCACACGAGCGCGTCGGCGTACGGCCCCAGCAGCCACGACCAGACCGTCCCCTGATGGTACGAAGCGTCCCGGGACATCGGGCCCCCTTCGTAGCGGCCGCAATAGGCGGTGTCGTCCGGCGACAGGCTCCGCAGCCCGTACGGCGTCAGGAGCTTCTCCTCGACGACCGCGAGCACGCGCTTCGCCTTGTCCTTGGCGAGCAGCGGATGGGGAAGCGAGATCGCGAAAATCTGGTTCGGCCGGATCGACGCGTCCTTCCGGTCGCCGTCCACCACGTCGTAGAGGCAGCCCTCGCTCTCGTTCCAGAACGCCTCGACGAACCGCTCGCGCACCCGGGCGGCCTGCTTCGCGGTCTCGTCGGCCGCAGCAGGGCGCCCCGCGCGGCGGCGCAGATCCGCCAGGATCGACAGCGCGTTGTACCAGAGCGCCTGGATCTCGACCGGCTTCCCGTGGCGCGGCGTCACGACCCAATCGCCGAGCTTCGCGTCCATCCAGGTCAGCTGCACCCCCGGCTCCCCCGCGTGGAGCAGGCCGTCGGCGTCCACCCCGATCCCGTGGCGCGTGCCGCGCTCGTGCCAGGCGACGACGTCGTCGAGCACGGGGAGGACCTCACCGAGGACGAACGCCTCGTCCTTCGTCGCCTCCAGGTAGCGCCGGACCGCGACGAAGAGCCAGAGCGCGGCGTCCACGCTGTTGTACTCGGGGGACTCGCCCGAGTCGGGGAAGCGGTTCGGGAGCATCCCGCGGTCGGCGCTCTTTGCGAAGGCACGGAGGATCTTCTTCGCGTCCTCGTGGCGCCCGGTCGCGAGGCACAAGCCCGGGAGCGCGATCATGGCGTCCCGCCCCCAGTCGGCGAACCACGGATATCCCGCGACGATCGTCCGGAGGTCTTCCCCCCTGCGGACGACGAAGGCATCGGCGGCCAGCGCGAGCGCGCGCGGAAGCTCGTCCTCGGCCGCGACGATGTCGGCGACGATCGTCCGGCGCGCGCGCTGGCGCGCGAGCAGCTCGAACGGGTCGCGTCCGGCGACGTCCGCGGTGGACACGATCACGCCGAACCGCTCCCCGCGGCCGAGCTCCCTGTGGAAGGCGCCGTAGCAGAACAGGTCCTCGTGGAAGTCGAGGCCGCGCTCGCGCTCGCGTGCGTACTCGAACGAGTAATACCAGCCCGGGTTCGCCTCGAAGGCCGCCCCCGGCGTCGAGAGAATGATCTCGGGCGCCCCCGCGTACGGCCGCGCGCGGAAAATCCCGTCGCGGTACGACGCGTCGGCGAAGCGGATCCCGTCGTTCGCGCGCTGGACGCCGTGGTCCTCGCGGTAGGCGACGAGCGGCGCCAGCTCGAGCGTGAGCGGCCCCGGCGCGTCGAGGACCTCGTACGCGACGACGGTCGTGTTCTCGCCGTGGACGGCGGCGATCGTCTTGCGCAGGCGAACGCCCCCCGCCTCGAAGACGAAGGTCGGGAACGGGTCGAGCGCGAAGCTCGCCAGCCGCTCGAAGCCGCGAGGGTGGATCGTCCCCGGGTAGAGGTTGGTGTCCAGCTCGAACCGCTCCCCGCCGACCACGACGGTCTCGGCCAGCTTCGACAGCAGGGCCATCCGTCCGACCGGAGGGCGCGTCGCCGCGACGAGCAGCCCGTGATAGCGGCGGGTGTGCGCCCCCGAGATCGTTCCCGAGGCGTAGCCCCCCAGACCGTTGGCTTCCAGCCACTCGCGTCCGGAGGCCTGGTCGAAGTCATGCGTCACCGACGCGTCGAACGAGATCGGCATCCTGCTCCCCTCACACGTGATGCGGAACGAGTGCGAAGGGATAGCGGAAGGCTACGGATTCCGCCAGCTTCGCGCGTCGCGCTTCATCAGCTCGTCGGCGGCCGCCGGTCCCCAGGAGCCCGCGGCGTAGTTCGGGAAGTCGCGCGGCGGGATCGATCCCCACACGTCGAGGATCGGCGTCGCGATCCGCCAGGCCGCCTCGACCATGTCGGCGCGGTGGTAGAGGGTGGTGTCCCCGATCATCGCGTCGTAGAGCAGTCGCTCGTATCCCGTCGCCTTGTCGGAGGGGCCGAAATCCGAGTAGTTGAAGTCGAGATTGACGCGGGTCAGGTTCATCGTCGCGCCGGGTCGCTTCGCCTTGATCTCGATGACGATCCCCTCTTCGGGCTGGATCTGCAGGATCAGCCGGTTGGGCTCGAGGTCCTGGATCTGGATCTTGCCGAAGGCGAGCAGCGGCGGCTTCCGGAACTGGATGACGATCTCGGTGTCCTGCTTCGCGAGGCGCTTCCCCGAGCGGAGGTAGAACGGCACTCCCGCCCACCGCCAGTTCTCGACGTCGAGCTTCAGCGCGCCGTAGGTCTCGGTCATCGAGGTCGGCGCGACCGAGGGCTCGGCCCGATACGCGAGGAGCTTCTGCGAGTCCACGAACCCCTCGCCGTACTGCCCTCGGACCGTGCGCTGGAGGATCTCCTCGGGAGGCATCGGGCGGATCGCGTTGAGGACCTTCACCTTCTCGTCCCGGACCGGGCTCGCGTCGAACGAGGAGGGGGGCTCCATCGCGACCAGCGCCAGGAGCTGGAACATGTGGTTCTGGATCATGTCGCGGAGCACGCCCGCGGTCTCGTAGTAGCCGCCGCGCCCCTCGACGCCGAGGGTCTCCGCGACCGTGATCTGCACGTGGTCGATGTAGCGGCGGTTCCAGACCGGCTCGAAGATCCCGTTCGCGAACCGGAACGCCAGGATGTTCTGGACGGTCTCCTTGCCGAGGTAGTGGTCGATCCGGTAGATCTGGCTCTCCGACAGGCTCGAGAGCAGATCGCGGTTGAGCGTCTTGGCTGAGTCCAGGTCGCGCCCGAACGGCTTCTCGACGATGAACCGCCGCCAGCGTCCGGTCTCGTCCGCGAGGCCGGCCGCGGCGGCCTGCTTGACGAGGGTGGCGAAGGTCGCCGGCGGGGTCGCGAGGTAGAAGAGGACGTTCCCGAGCGTCTTGTGGCGCGCCTCGACGTCCTTGAGCAGGTCCCCGAGCCAACCGTACCCCTGCGGGTTGTCGAACTCGAAGCCGACGTAGTAGAGACGGCTCTCGAAGTCGTGCCAGATCGCCTCGTCCACCTCGGCCGTGGCGAACTCGCGGATGTCGGCCCCCATCTCCGCGACGAAGGCCTCGCGCGTCATGTCCTTGCGGCCGACGCCGACGATCGCGAAGTCCTTCGGAAGGAGGCCGTACCGGCGCAGGTTGTAGAGGGCCGGGAGCAGCTTCCGCCTCGTCAGGTCCCCCGTGGCGCCGAAGATGACGATCGTGCAGGGGTCGCCGGGGCGCTCCCCCGACTTGGGCTTCTCCTCGCTCACACGCGGCAGTCTACAACGCGCGCTCCGGCAGAAGCTCGTCGTGCATCGACGAGACGATGAACAGCAGGCAGCCGCCGCGCGTCCCCTGCACGCCGTGGGTGGTGCCGCCGTCGAGGCGCTGGTAATCCCCCGCCGTCATCTCGAAGTCCGGCCCGTGCAGGTCCCCCTCGAGGACATAGCACTCCTCGATCCCGCCGTGGCGATGCGCGGGGTACTCCGTACCGGGATCCATGCGGACCAGCATCGTGACCCGATCGTTGATCCGGTCCACGAAGAGGCGGCGGACGCGCACCCCCGCGACGGCGGTCGCCTGCCATTCCCCTTCGCCGCCCCGCACGATGATCGAGCTTTCCTCGGGGAGATCCGGAAGCCATCGCTTCCAGGCCTGAACGCCGTCCGCGTCGTCGGCCCCGCGCCGCACGCGCTCCATCAGCCTCGCCTTGAGCGAGGGGGGCGGCGGCTCGGGCGGGAGGGAGCGCGCGAGCGCCTCGACACCCGGACGGCAGGCGCTCACCGCCGCGCGGCAGGCCGGGCAAACCTCGAGGTGCGCTTCGTAGAGGCGCGCGGCGTCCGGCTCCAGTCCGCCGATCGCGTACTGCGCCGCCCTCTCGCGGTCGTCTCTCGAAAGGTGGTCGTGGGGCTTCATCACGCGACGTCTCCGTGAGCGGCGAGCTCGTGCTGCAACCGGATCAGCCCCGAGCGCATCCTGGTCTTGACCGTGCCCAGAGGCTGCCCGGTCGCCTTCGCGATCTCCGTTTGCGAGAGCCCTCCGAAGTAGGCCGCCACAAGCGCCTCGCGCTGCCCCGCGGTCAGCGTCGCGAGCGCCCGGCGGACCCGCGCGGCCTCCTGCTCCCCGGCGCTGCGATCCTCCGGACTCGCGCCGGCGTCGGGAACCAAGAGCGCCGACTCGAACGGCTCCTCACGCCCGGCCCGCCGCATCCGCGTCCGCCGCGCGTCGAGCGATCGCGTGCGCGCGATCGTCAGGAGCCAGCCCAGCGGCGTGCCCTTCGCCGGCTCGTACCGCTCCCCCTGACGCCAGACCTGGAGGTAGACGTCGAGCGTCGCTTCCTCCGCCGCCCCGCGGTCCCCGAGGATCCGGAGGACGAGCGCGAAGATCCGGTTGCTGGTCAGGTCGTAGAGCCGCTCGAAGGAGCGCTCGTCGCCGGCCCCGATCGCCGCAAGGAGCGGGAGGAGCTCGTCCCCTCGATCGGGGGACGGGCCGAGGGCATGGAGAGGCGCCGCGATTCCCATCTCGGGAATACTACGGCGGGTCCCATCGGAACGGATTGGCTAGCGGCCGGGTGCCGGGGAGTAGTTGACCGACCAGCGCTCGGACCAGTTCCGGAAGGCGGCGACCTTCCCGACGTTCTGGCGGCACCACCGCTCGACGTCGGGATCGCCCGTCGCCCGGCGGACCTCGTAGGACAGGGCTTCCATGTGCCCCGCCGCCCGGACCTCGTCGAAGTAGTCCATGACGAACGGCCCCCAGAACAGGTCCCGGGTCTTGCGGCCGTGGAGCGCCGAGACGAGCCGCAGCGACGTGTCGATCGCGTAGGAGAAGAAGCTCGCGTCCGACTTCCCCTTCCACGACGTGTCCTGCCGCAGGGCCGCGATCAACGCCAGCCCCTTCGCCTCCGCCTTCTCGGAGGCGTCCGAGTCCGAGACACCCGCGGCCCCCTGGAACAGCACCTGCCAGAGGTCGGCGGCGACCTGCTTCGAACGGGCCTCGTCGTTCTCGAGGGTCAGCGAGCGCACGTAGGCCGCGAACGCGCGACCCGGAGCGCCGGAGGTGGAGAGCGCGTCCCCGAGCGCGCGCCAGAGCGACGCTTCGTAGGGGGAGCGCTTGAGGCAGCCTTCGAGCTCGACGACCGCCTCGTCGAGGCGGCCGAGCCCTTCGAGGCTGATCGCGTGCTGGATGCGGAGCGCGAGGCTGTCCGGCCAGGCGGTGAGCCCTTGGGTGAGCACGGCCTCGGACTTCTCCCAGGCGCGCATCCGCCCGTAGGCGCTGCCGACGACGACGTACAGATCGGCCGGCGCGTCCTTCTGCTCGGCGAGCAGGGTCTCCCCGACATGCGCCGCCTCGCGATCGTCGCCGATCGCGTAGAGCGAGAGGGCCAGGCCGTAGATCACCTGCGGGTTGCGAGGGTCGATCTCGCGGATCTGCTCGAGGAGGGCGATCGCCTCGGCATGGTTCCCGGCCTCTTGCAGGCTGGCCGCGGCCAGGAGGCGATCCGAGGGGGTCTCGTCGGTGGCAGCCGTGACGCCCGCGAGCAAGGCCACGAGCGCTCCGCCCAGAATTCTCGTAAGGATCTTCATGGTCGACCCTCCTAGTACGAGAAAGGAATTTTGGTCCCGACGCCCGGAAAGGCCAGTCAACCTATAATCGGCCCGTCCCTGCTCCCTTTCTTGGAATGCACGAGCGCGCGGTTTTCCACGGCGGCCCTTCGCGGGCCCTGGCGCTCCTCTTCGCGGGCGTTGTCGCGTCGGCGATTTGGGGGTCCCCCGCCGAGGTCCGCGCCCTCATCGAGCACGACCGATGGGAGGAGGCGCTGTCCCGGGCGCGGGCGCTCGCGACGTCCGAGCCGGGGGACGACGCGACCGCGGCACTCGGCGAGGCGCTCTATCGCGCGGGGAGAATCGACGAGGCGGGCGAGGCCCTCGCCCCTCTGGCCCTCCGCGACGAGTCTCCGCCTCGCGCGCTCGCGCAGCTCGGCCTCGTCCGGGCGGCGCAGGGGAAGGACGCGGAGGCGGCGGCGCTCCTCGGCCGCGCGGCGGCCGCCGCTCCCGACGACGCGTGGGTCCTCTACCGCGCCGCGGGAGCCGCCCCGACGCGCGCGAAGGCGATCGAGATGCTCCGCGCCTATCTCGAGCGCGCACCCGCCGACGACCGCGACCGTCGCGAGGGAGCTCGGGGGACGATCGACCTCTACACCGCCCTCGGCGAAAGGAGGGTCTGGGTCGTCTCGGAGAAGCCCGAGCGGCTCGAGATCCCGCTGCAGCCGCTCGCCGGCTCCGATGCGGCCTACGTCGTCGAGGCGGCGCTCGCCAACAAGAAGAAGGTCCGGCTGCTCCTCGACACGGGAAGCACGGGACTCTTCGTCGTCGAGCGCGCGGTCCGGAAGGGAGGGCTGACACCGCTCTCGTCGGAGACGGTCTTCGCCGGAGGCGGCGAGGGGCGGACGAAGTCCTCGCGCGCGCTGCTCCCGTCGCTCGCGATCGGAGGGCTCGCCTTCCGCGACGTGCTCGTCACCACGACGACGAGCGAGTTCGATCCGCAGGGGCGCTTCCACGGCGTGCTCGGCGTCAACGTCTTCCAGGGGTACCGCGTGACGATCGACCTGCCGGGCCGACGCCTCGTGCTCGAGCCTCCCGGCGGCGAGGCCCCGGGCGCCCCGTACTGGGACGTCGAAGGGCAGATGCTGGTCCGCGCCGGCGCCGCCGGCGGCCCGGACGGGCTGTTCGTCTTCGACACGGGCGCGGTCCGCTCGATGATCGGGAGCGGGTTCGCGCAGGCGATGCCCGCGGCACGGACGTCGTCCGACGCCGCCGTCCGCACCTACGGCGGGAACGTCCGGGGCGCGACGCTCGTGCGCGGCGTCGAGCTTCGCTTCCTCGATCTCTCGGGGAGCAAGGCGGCGGGGGTCCACGCCGCGGATCTCACCCAGCGCAGCCGCCTGGGCGGCGTGGAGGTGTCGGGGTTCCTCGGAATGGACCTGCTCGCGGGGAAACGGATCGTCATCGACACGCAAGCCCGCCGCGTGGACGTCTCCTCTCCGGCGCCGCGCTGAACCGCATGGATCCGGCACCGCTGCGCGCGCGCCTCGGCCGGACCGCGGATCTCCCGATGAGCGCGGTCGTCCGCCTGGCGCGCGAGATCGCGGGCCTGGGGGGACGCGCGCTGCTCGTCGGCGGCTACGTCCGCGACCTCCTGCTCGAGCGGGACACCGACGATGCCGACGTCGAGGTGTACGGTGTTGCGGCCGAGCCGCTGGAGGCGCTGCTCGCGCGTCTGTTCCC
>Ga0075428_100003895_pt1 | contig 16401 bp, 17 predicted proteins | sample RhiMetdeltSRZDD2_FD_75291 | JGI IMG/M metagenome (GOLD analysis project Ga0075428, IMG submission 75291) | Populus rhizosphere microbial communities from Tennessee, USA - Rhizosphere MetaG P. deltoides SRZDD2 | ecosystem: Host-associated > Plants > Roots > Rhizosphere > Soil | place: USA... | reverse complement strand
GCACTGCGAACACTGCAGGGTGTTTCGGAAGTTCGCGAGACGAGCGACGGGCAGATCGACATCTACGCGAATCACGGCGGAACGCTCGTTCCGGAAGTCGTGGCCGCGGTCTCGACTGCGGGCGCGACGCTGCGCGATCTGCACATCTCCGAGCCGAGTCTCGAGAATCTCTTCCTGCATCACACGGGACGGAGTCTCCGCGAATGAACCTGAAGACCTTCCTGGCGATGCTCGCGCGCGATGCGCACGTCGCGCGCCGCAACTTCGTGCAGCTCGCGTTTCAGACGCTGCTGCAGCCGATGATGTTCACCTTCATCTTCGGCCGCGTGATGACCGAGAGCGGACTGATGCCGCCGCAATACAAATCGCTGCTGTTGCCGGGCATCATCGCGCTGAGCATGATCATGACCGGCACGTGGGCGGTGACGATGCCGCTCATCGCCGAGTTTCAATTCACGAAAGAGATCGAAGACCGGCTGCTCGCGCCGATGAACCTCGAGTGGCTCGCGGTGGAGAAGGTCGTCTCGGGAATGATTCAGGCGCTCATCTCGGGACTGGTCGTGATTCCGATGGCGTGGCTGGTCATGGGCGGCGTGTCGCTCGGCGATGCGCACATCGGTCTCTTCATCGCGATCGCGCTGCTCGTCGCGGCGTTGTCGGCATCGCTCGGCCTCGCGCTGGGATGCAGCGTCGGTCAGCAGCAGGTCGGCCTGATGTTCAGCATGGTCATGGCGCCGATGATCTTCTTCGGCTGCACGTACTATCCGTGGGCGGCGCTCGCGAAGTTTCCGATCATGAAGCGCATCGTGCTGATCAACCCTCTCGTCTACGCGAGCGAAGGTTTCCGCAGCGCGCTGGCGCCGAATACGCCGCACTTGCCGAAGCTCGCGATTCTCGGAGCGCTGGTGGGCTTCGACCTGGCGTTTTTCGTATTGGGGCTGAGGCAGTTCAAAAAGAAGGCAATCTCATAAAGGTCCTATCATCTTTCCTGTGATCCACGACTTCTGGACCCTCGCTCCCACCGTGGAGGACAACCCCAAACTCCCGATCGCGAACGCCTCGCTGCGCTCGCTCCTGATTCGGCGCGGAGTCTCCGACGACGAGTCGTATCGACGTTTCGTCGCGCCGGCGATTGGCGATCTGCACGATCCTTCGACAATCCATGGGATCGACCACGCGTGTGAGCGCATTGCGCGGGCGGTGCGCGACGGCGAAGGAATCGTCATCTACGGCGACTACGACGTCGACGGTGTGACCTCGATCGTGATGTTGCAAACGGTGCTGCGCTCCCTCGGCGCGGATGCCGGTTTCGTCGTTCCGCACCGGCTCGTCGACGGGTACGGATTGAAGATGGAAGTGCTCGATCGCGTGCTCGTCGAGCGCAACGTAAAGCTTGTCATCACAGTCGATTGCGGGATCACGAGCGTCGAGCCGGTGCGCCGCGCGATCGAGCGCGGCATCGACGTGATCATCACCGATCACCATCTTCCGCCCGGAACACTTCCCGATGCCGCAGCAGTGCTCAACCCGAAGCAGCCCGGCTGCACCTATCCGTTCAAAGAGCTCGCGGGTGTCGGCGTCGCGTTCAAGCTGTGTTGCGAGCTCATTCGACGCAATGGCAAAAAGATTTCTGTCGAGTCGCTGCTGAAGATCGCAGCGATCGGAACGGTCGCCGATGTCGCGCCGCTGATCGGGGAGAATCGCACCATTACGTCGCTCGGTCTCGCTGGACTCGCGGAAGTGCGGAACCCCGGATTGCGCGCCCTCCTGAAGCGCCTCGGGCTCGGCGGACGCGCTCTACGCGCCGTAGATGTCGGCTTCAAAATCGGTCCGCGCATCAACGCCGCGGGACGGCTCGCGTCCGCGAACACGGCCATCGATTTGTTCGCCGCGACGGACGAAAACGCAGCCTGGCAGATCTGCGGTGAGCTCGATCGGATGAACGTCGAGCGGCAGATGATCGAGCAGCAGGTGCGCGAGTCGGCCGAGGCGCAGATCCGAGGAGGGGAGCGGATCCTCGTGCTCGCCGGCGAAGGATGGCATCGCGGCGTTCTCGGCCTAACCGCGGGTCGCATCGCGCAGCGATACCACCGTCCCGCGCTCGCCATCACGATCGAAGGCGATCTGTGCGTCGGATCGGGCCGCAGCATTCCGACGATCGATCTCCATCATCAGCTCGAATCGGTGGGTGATCTCTTCACGCACTTCGGCGGACACGAGTTCGCGTGCGGCTTCTCGCTCGATCTCCGCAATCTCGACGCGCTGCGCGCGTCGCTGCACGAGCGTTTCGAAACGTTGGACGCGGCGCTCTTCCGCCGCGAGGCGTTCGTCGACGGTGCGCTTACCTTCGCGGAGATCGATGCGGAGTTCATCGCCGCGCACGAAATGCTCCAACCCTTCGGCGCCGGCAACACGCAGCCGCTCTTCCTCGTGCACAACGTCGACGTGAAAAGCACACGCACCTTCGCCGAGGATTGCACCGAGCTCGCGCTCGAAGACGCAACCGGCCACGCGACCGCTGTGCTGTGGCCCAGCGCAAAGGAGCTGCGCGACGAACTAACTGCTCCCGCAGATCTCCTGGTGCGCATAGAACCCCATCGCTATCACGGCTCGCGCCTCGAGATCATCGACGCTCGTGCTAGGACGTCCTAGGACGTCCTAAGACGTCGTAGGACGTCCTAAGAGGTCCTACCGCATCTGCAGCGCCGGTTTCACATACCCGCGATGGCACGTCGTGCAGTTCACTGTGGGATCGGAGTTGTCGATCTCTTTCATCTCGCGCAGCGAAGCGTTGATCTCGCCGACCATCTTGATCATCTCGCGCGCGGCGCGTTTCGGACGCTTTTCGTCCGCTTCCCACCGATCCTCGACGTGGCAATGATCGCAGTCGACGCCGAGGGAACGGCTGTAGCCGAGATCCATGATGCGCAGGAAACGCGCGGCGGGGATGGTCTTCATCATCTTCACGTTCTTGAAGACTTCGCCAGCCGGCTTGTTCTCCTTACCGGCGATCTGTTCGAGGAGCTCGGTCACGTGACCGTTCTCTTTCGGCGGCTCGTCCGAGATGGCACTGGTTGCGTATAGCAGGAGGAGGGCTGCAATCGCGGTCGTGGCTCGCATGCGCAGATCGTACGGTGGCGACGGAACGAATCCGGTCGCAAAGGTGTTACGTCCCAACAACATGCAGCGCACGATTCGAGCTCTCCGCATCGCGCTGCCGATCCTCTTCCTCGGATTCATCGCCGTTCTCGTCGCCAGCTGGAACAAAGCCGCCAGCCCGAACAAGAGAAAACCGAGTCCGCCCGTCGAGTCGAAACGACCCGATGACAAGCCGCTCGCCGAAGCGCGACAGTTCCGGGATGTGCAGACGATCGGCGGGCGCATCGTGTCGGAGATCGTGGCCACGCGCGTCGTCTCCTATGAATCGGAGTGGACGACGCTCGAGGGCGTCACGCTCACTCTCTACCGCGCCAACGGCCTCAAGTACATCGTGGCGTGTCCGCAGGCGCAGTTCAACAGCCAGACCAAAGAAGCGGACGCGAAAGGCGGCGTGCGCGTCACCTCGAGCGACGGCATCGAGATCAAGACCGCGGAGATCCGCTACGACGGCGCTCGACTGACGAACGACATCCCCGTCGACTTCAAAGTCGATCGTTGGATCGGAAACGCCGGCGCGCTCGATCTCGACGTGCAGGGCGAGACGCTGCGCCTGCACAAGCAGGTCACCGCCAACATGGTCGCGCTCCAGCCCGCCGATGTTCCGATGACGCTTCGCGGAGCGGAGAGCACGTTCAAGCGTCGCGACAATACGATCGAATTCCGCGAGCAGGTCGAGATGACCCGCGCGGCGGAGAACGTGCGCGCCGATTGGATGAAGGGCCAGTTCACGCAGGATCGCCGGCACCTCCTCGCGCTGGAAGGCAACGGTCACGTGGTCATGGTCATCGGCGCGAACCCCGCGCCGGGCGAAGACCTCGGCGGACGCAAGACGATCACCTGCGACGGCTTCTTCACCGAGAATGGTCCCGACGGGCAGATCGCCGCGATCAACGCGCGCAGCGCGGAAAACATCGCGCATGCGGTGCTCGATGGTCCGCCGCAGCGGGACATCGTCGCCCGCGGATTCCGAGTCGCGCTCGCGAATCGCGTCGTGAGCGAGATCAAAGCGGACTTCGCAGTGGTGATGAAAGAGCTCGGCGAGAATCCGCGGCAGATCAGCACCGATCACGCGACGGTGTGGTTCGATCAGGCGACGCGCCGCGCGCGCTCCGCATTTCTCGACGGCTCGTTCCGCTATTCGGATCCGAAGAACACCGCGACCGCGTTCCGCGCGAACTACGACATCGTCGGAGATCGCATCGTGCTCACGACCGACGCGGGCTGGCAGGCCACCGTCGTCTCCGATGGTCAGACGCTCAAAGCGAAGCAGATCGAGTTCTCGCCGCGCGCGCAGACCGCTCATGCCAGCGGCTCCGTGATCGCGCAGCTGGCGTCGAAAGGAAAAGGCGGCGGCGCGACGGTCGACGGCACGAGTCTCTTTCCCACGGGGAAACCGGTGTTCGTGAACGCCGAAGATCTGATCATGCGGCAGGCCAACAAGACCGCGGTCTTCAGCGGCAAGGTGAAAGCGTGGCAGGAGAGCAATACGCTTCTCGCCAGTGAGCTGCAGCTTCAGGGCAACGGCGAGATCGTGACCGCGCGCGGCAACGTGCGCACGCTGCTCTACAACACGACCGCGGAAGCGCGGAAGACACCTGTGCAGTCGCAGAGCGAGCAGCTCATCGCGAAGAAGGCCGATCGCCGCATCGATCTTCTCGGCAAAGTGTCGATCGTCGATGAGACGCGCACGATGAAATCGGAGAAGGCCACGTTCTTCTTCGACGACAAGAACAAGATCCAGAAGATGGAAGCGGAGCAGAACGTCAACGTCGTCGAGAGCGCGGCGAGCCGCAAAGGCACGGGCGAGAAAGCGGTGTATCAGGTCGAGAAGAAGCTCATCCTCATGACCGGCGCTCCCGCGACGGTGAGCGATCCGAGCGGCACGGTCTCCGGACAGCAGATCGTCTTCGATCTCGCGCGCAATCGCGTGCAGGTGCTCAGTCCTGAAGGGCAGACCAAGGGGACGTACAAGAACGAAGGGTGAGGGGCAAAATTGAAAATTGAAAATTGAAAATTGAAAAAGACCCAGCACCTCTTTTTTCAATTTTCAATTTTCAATTTTCAATTCCCTCCAGTGGTAATCTCCGCCCCGCATGGCTGATGCCACCGCAAAGGAACGCCTCCGACTCACTGCCACGCATCTCGTCAAGGTCTACAAGGGCCGTACGGTCGTGCGCGACGTGTCGGTGGACATTCAGCAGGGAGAGATCGTTGGACTGCTCGGACCGAACGGCGCGGGGAAGACGACCACGTTCTACATGATCGTCGGTCTCGTGCGGCCGGACGACGGCACGGTCACTCTCGGCGACGACGACATCACGCAACTGCCGATGTATCTCCGCGCACAGCGCGGGATCAGTTACCTGCCGCAGGAGCCGTCGGTGTTTCGCAAGCTCACCGTCGAGGAGAATCTGCTCTCCGTGTTCGAGACGATGAGTCTTCCGCTTGCGGAACGGGAGAGGCGCACGCACGAGCTGCTCGAGGAGTTCGGCATCACGCACATCGCGCGCAATCGCGCCTACTCGTTGTCGGGAGGAGAACGCCGTCGTGTGGAGATCGCGAGGAGCCTCGCGATAAACCCGGCATTCATCTTGCTGGATGAGCCATTTGCAGGAATCGATCCAATCGCAGTCTTCGAGATTCAGCGCATCGTTTCTCAACTGCGGGCCCGAGGGATCGGCATCCTCATCACGGATCACAACGTGCGGGAAACATTGAAGATCACCGACCGGGCCTACATCATCAAAGAAGGGGAGATCTTCCGGCAGGGGGTGCCGGAAAGCCTATCCGCGGACGCCGAGGTGCGACGAATTTACCTCGGCGAGACATTCAATCTAAACTGATCGCGGTAGGCGCCCAACAAGCCGACATGGCACTCGAACAGAAACTACATCTCAAGCTCAGCCAGAAGCTGATCATGACGCCCTCGCTGCAGCAGGCGATCAAGCTGCTGCAGCTCTCGAAGCTCGAGCTCCAGGAAGTTCTCAACCAGGAACTGCTCGAAAATCCGCTGCTCGAAGAAACCGCCGAGGAAGCGAAGGCGGAGGAAACGCCCGCCGAAGAAACCGAGGCGAAGAGCGAGACCGAAGAGCCGCCGAAAGTCGAGACGAAAGAACAAGAGAAGGAGAAAGAAAAAGACTCCTTCGACGAGATCGACTACGACGCGTATTTTCAGGACTACATCGAATACGGCTACAACCCGCGCGGGATGGGGGAGGAGCACGAAGAGTTCCCCATCGAGAACACGCTCACGCGGCCGCCGAACCTCTCCGATCATCTGACCTGGCAGCTCTCGATGTCGGATGCCTCGCCGCGCACCAAAGAGATCGCGCAGTTCATCATCGGCAACATCGATGAAGACGGCTATCTCCGCGCGAGCAACGAAGAGATCATCGCCTCGGGCGGGTACGGCGCGGAAGAAGTGGAAGTGGCGATCGAAGCCGTGCAATCGCTCGATCCGATCGGCGTCGGCGCGCGCGACCTGCGCGAGTGCCTGCTGCTGCAGCTTCGTTTCCTCGAGATCGACGAGCCTCTCGTCGAGATCGTCGTGCGCGACCACTGGGACGAGTTCATGCAGCGCAAGTTCGTCCCGCTGGCCAAGACGTTAGGCGTCGATCTGAAGACGCTCGAGAACGTCGTCGAACTGATCAAGCATCTCGATCCCAAGCCAGGGAGGAAATACTCCAATGAGCGAGCGATCTATGTCGAGCCAGACGTGTATGTGCACAAGGTGGGCGACGAGTACGTAATCGTTCTCAACGAGGACGGGATGCCGAAGCTGCGCATCAACAGCGGCTACCGTTCCATGCTCAACTCCATGGACTCGAAACAGGACGGCGAGACGGTCAACTACATCAAAGACAAGATCCGCTCCGCGGTCTGGCTGATCAAATCCCTCGACCAGCGCCAGCGGACGATCTACAAAGTGGCCGAGTCCATCGTCAAGCACCAGCGCGAGTTCCTGGAGAAAGGCATCGATTACCTGCGGCCGCTCGTGCTCCGCGACGTCGCGGACGACATCCAGATGCACGAGTCGACCGTCTCGCGAGTCGTCTCCAACAAGTACATGCACACGCCGCGCGGTCTGTTCCTGATGAAGTACTTCTTCCACAGCGGAATCGATTCCGACACGGGCGAGGACATCTCGTCCCTCACAGTGAAGAAGAAGATCCAGAGCTTCATCGAGAACGAAGATCCGCGCAAGCCCCTCTCCGATTCCAAGATCATGAAGATTTTGAATGATGAGGGGATTAATATCGCCCGGCGGACCGTGGCCAAATACCGCGACGAGCTGAACATTCCATCGTCCACGGACCGCAAGCAAATTTTTTGATTCGAGGTGTCGCCAATGGCAACCGAGATTTCCGGCCGCAACTACGACGTTCCCCCCGACGTCCGCGACTTGGTGGAAAAGAAACTGGCGAAGATTCAGGATCGCCTGTTCGATGACGTGATCGACGTTCGGGTCGTGCTGCAGGTCGAGAAGTACCGCAACATCTGTGAAGTGATCATCGTCGGCAAAGAGCACGACGTGAAAACGGTCCAGGAATCCGACGAGTCGATGCAGGACGCCATCAACTCGGCGATCGATCATCTGAAACGCCAGGCCCAGAAGAATCGCAAGAAGATCCGCGATCATCACCGCCGCGAGGGCAACGGCCGCAAGGTGAGCGAGTGGGCGGTGCAGGTGCTCGAGCCCTCGAACCTGCGCGAGACCGGCGATCACAACCGCCCGCGCATCGTGAAGACGAACAACCTCGCCATCCGTCCGATGTCGATCGAAGAAGCGGCTCTCCGTCTCGACGACTCGAAGAACGAGTTCATCGTCTTCCGCGACATCGATACCGACAAGGTGTCGGTGATCTACAAGAGGCGGGATAACAATCTGGGCTTGATCGCGCCGGAATTCTGAAGCCGATTTGTCATCCCGAAGCGTAGCGAGGGACCTGGTGGGTGGGAGGCGCGTTGACCGCGCCACCCGCACTCCCAGGTCCCTCGCTCCGCTTCGGGATGACAATGGCGGAGTACCATGAATCAGATGACCGACGAAGACTACATCGCCACAACCGTCGCCTCCCTGCTCGCGGGCGAGCTGGACGACCTTCAACTCAAGCTGGTCACGGGCGACGACGGCATGGGTCGCGCGATCGCGCGGCCGCGGGTGCAGAAGCCGGGGCTCGCGTTCGCGGGGTACTACGAGTACATCAAACCGTGGCGCGTGCAGATCATCGGCGCGTCGGAGATCAAGTATCTCGAGAGCTTGCCGCCTCGTTTGCGCGAGAAGCGCATCCGCGACGTGGCGGGCCTCGATGTCTCCTGCTTCATCGTCACCAAAGGCATCACGCCGCTCGAGGAGTTTCGCGTCGAGTGTGAGAAACGCTCCGTGCCGCTCTTCTCGACGCCGGCGATGTCGTCGACGACGATCACGCGCACGACGTACTTCCTCGAAGAGACGATGGCCCCCCGCATCACCATGCACTCGGGTCTTCTCGATGTCTACGGCATCGGCGTTCTTCTTCTCGGCGACAGCGGCATCGGCAAGAGCGAGTGCGCGCTCGATCTCGTCTATCGCGGGCACCGCCTCATCGCCGACGATCTCGTCGTCGTCAAGCGCCATCCGAACGACGTCCTCCTCGGCTACTCGAATGATCTGCTTCGCCATCACATGGAGCTGCGCGGCATCGGCATCATCGACATCAAGGATCTCTTCGGCGTCGCCTCGACGCGCGACGTGAAGCCGATCGATCTCGTCGTGAAACTGGAGAAGTGGGTGGAAGGCGCGGAGTACGACCGCCTCGGCATCACCGGCGAGTCGTACGATCTTCTCGGCGTGTCGAAGCCGTACGTGCGATTGCCGGTCGCGTCGGGCCGCAACCTCGCGCTGCTCGTCGAGATCGCGGCGCGCAATCATCTGATGAAGCTGCAAGGCTACGATTCGGCGCGCGAGTTCACGCGGCGCATCGACGAACAGATCGCGCGCGCCGGCGCCGGCATCGTCGAAGGGCTTCCGCCGACGAATCCCTCCGAGGTGACGAGCTCCGAGATGCGCAGCATCCATTCGCGGACGCGCTTCTCGCCGGACGTGATCGATCGGACGCGACGACAGCGATGAATGCACCCGAATACCTGGTCGTGATCACCGGCCTGTCCGGATCGGGAAAGAGCTACGTGCAGTCCACGCTCGAGGACCTCGGCTTCTATTGCACCGACAATCTTCCGATCGAGCTGATCGAGCCGTATCTCGACGAAGTGACGACGCACGAGAAGGCGAATCGCGTCGGAATCGTCGTCGACGTTCGCACGCACGACTTCGCGACGATCTTCCCCGCGTTCTATCGCAACCGGCTCACGAAAGTCGTCCCGAACACGGTGCTGATCTTCCTCGAAGCGAAGGAAGACGTGATCGCGCGACGCTACTCGGAGACGCGAAGGCCGCATCCGCTGGCAAAAGACCGTCCGCTCATCGAAGCCATCGAAGCGGAGCGCGATCAGCTCATCGAAGTGAAATCGCTCGCGAACCTCGTGCTCGACACCTCGCAGTTTTCGGTGCACGAGCTCAAAGCGGAAGTGATGCGCCGGTTCCAGATCCCGGGGCAGGAGCCGTCGATGCTCGTCACGATCATCAGCTTCGGCTTCAAGTACAGCCTTCCGGTGAATCTCGATCTGCTCTTCGACGTGCGCTTTCTGCCGAATCCGCACTTCGTCGAAGAGCTGCGGCCGAAGACCGGACTCGATCCGGAAGTGGTCCAGTACCTGGTCGAGCAGCCGGGATACGAAGAGTTCTACCAGCACCTGCTCGACTTCATCCTCTACGTGCTGCCCGGCTATCGGAAGGAGATGAAGAGCTACCTCACCATCGGCATCGGCTGCACCGGCGGCAAGCACCGCTCGGTGGCGATCGGGCAGCGGTTAGGCGAGGATCTCGCGCGCGCGGGATACAGCGTCGAGATCCAGCACCGGGACTGCAAACGGTGAGTCTGGAGTGCGGTAGCGCGTAGCTACCGCTTCCTACGCGACGGAGTCGCGCCGCCGCTCCGCGGCCGTGGGAAAGCGGTAGCTGGGCGCTACCGCACTCCAAAACGTCACTTCACCGCAATGCGAATCTGCTTCGGCTTGGCCTCATCGCGCTTCGGCACTTCGATCTCGAGAATGCCTTCGCGATAGGTCGCCGTGATCTTCTCCGGATCGACCGTGCGGGGGAGCGTGAACGAGCGGCTGAAGTTGCCGTAGATTCGCTCGACGCGATGCCACGTCAGTCCTTCGGTCTTCTCGATCGGACGCTCGCCGCGAAGCGTGAGCAGACCGTTCTCGAACTCGATCTGGATGTCTTCCTGCTTCATCCCCGGAACTTCGGCGCGAACCAGGATCTTGTCCTGCGTCTCCGCGACGTCCACCGGCGGAACCCAGGTCCCGCTCACGAGGTCTTCGTCCCCGGCCGTCGCTCGCGCAAACGGCTCGAAAAGACGGCTCAACTGCGTCTGAAGGCTCTTGAAATCCTGCGTGGGATACAGCACCCGTGTCATATCTTAGTCTCCTTATGTCATGTCACCTGTGTGACGCACGAACTATACGCATTTGATATGAGTCCGTCAATGTCAAATCAGTGATTCACGTGCACGAAGGGAGATTTGCCTTATGATTCCGCACCGCTGAGGGAGGTGCCCATTGATCGGGGCATTGATCGTGACCCATGGAAATCTGGCGTACGAGCTGCTCAACGCAGCGCGCCAGATCGAAGCCGACGTTTCGCACATCGAGGCCGTTCCGCTGGAGTGGAACGACACCGTCGACGAGGCTCGGGAAAAAATCGCGGCGGCGCTCGAGAAGATCGGGCGCGACCGCGGCGTCATCATCTTCACCGACATGTTCGGCGGAACGCCGAGCAACATCAGTCTCTCGTTCCTGGAGCAGGGCCGCATCGAGATCGTGACCGGCGTCAATCTGCCGATGATCGTGAAGTTCGCGATGGTCAAAGAGGAAGCGAAGGACGTGGCGACGCTCGCACACGTCATCAGCGAGAAGGGATCGAAAGCGATTCGCGTCGCCTCCGATCTGCTGACCGCGGAGAAGCGCGTGGGAGTGGTTGCTTGATCCAGCGGGACGTCGAGATCAAGAACAAGCTCGGACTTCACGCGCGCGCGGCCGCGAAGCTCGTGCACACGGCCGCGCGCTACAAAGCCGACATCAAGATCCGCAAAGGGGAGGAGGAAGTCGACGGAAAATCGATCCTCGGCATTCTCCTTCTCGCCGCAGGCCGCGGCTCGACCGTCACCCTCAAAGCGAACGGCGATGACGAGCGCGAAGCGCTCGACGCCGTCGAGCAACTGATCGACGCGAAGTTCGACGAATCCGAGTAGACGAGTCGACGAGTCGACAAGTCGTCGAGAGGACGAGTCGCAAAGTCTCAAAGTCTGAAAGTCTCAGGAGGCTCTGCTCTTGGCGAAGCTCTTTGCGACTTTGAGACTTTGAGACTCTCTCGTCGACTCGGAGACTCGGCGACTCGTCGACTAGAATGCCGGCAATGCCCGCCGCTCAAACGCGTTCCGACATTCGCACGTACAAAGGCGTCGGCGTCTCGCCCGGCATCGCCATCGGCCGTGCCGTCATCATCGAGAAGCGCGTCGCCTCGGTTTATCGCGTTCCGATCCGCGAGGACGAAGTGCCGGCTGAGGTCACGCGATTCATGGAATCGCTGGAGACGACGCGGGATGCATTGCTCGAGCTCAAGCAGAAAGTCAGCCGCTCGATGGGGGAGGAGTACGCGTCGATCTTCGAGGCCCACGCGCTCATCGTCAGCGACGCCTCGTTCGCCGACAAAGTCATCCAGAAGATCGAAAACGAACAGGTCAACGCCGAGTGGGCGCTCGCCGAAGTGCAGGAAGAGCTGCAGGCGCGATTCGCCAGCTTCGACGACGAATACCTGCGCGAGCGCATGGCCGACGTCAAAGACGTCGCCGAGCGCGTGCTCGTCAACCTGACCGGCATCGCCCATCACGATCTCTCCGAGATCAACCATGACGTCGTGATCCTCGCGGACGACCTGACCCCCTCCGACACCGTTCACTTCAATCGCCGCCCCATCGTCGGCTTCGCGACCGAAGTCGGCGGACGCACGTCGCACACCTCGATCATCGCCAAGTCGCTCTTCATGCCCGCGGTCATCGGCGTGCCGCGCCTCACGAAGATGGTCGACAACGACGAGCTGGTGATCATCGACGGCTACGAAGGAACCGTCGTCGTCAATCCGACGCCGGCGATGATCAGCGAGTACGAGAGCCGCGTCTCGCGTCACGTCGAGGCGGAGCAGAAGCTGCTCGAGAATCGCGAGCTCGCCGCGATGACGAAAGACCAGCATCGGATCTCGTTGCAGGCGAACATCGAGCTGACCGAGGAGCTCGACGATGCGCGGAAATTCGGCGCGGAAGGCATCGGGCTCTATCGCTCGGAATTCCTCTACATCTCCACCAGTCCCGACTTGCCGACGGAAGAGGAGCACTTCAACATCTATCGCAAGCTTGCCGAAGCGACGGCGCCCGATTGGTGCGTCATCCGCACCTTCGACCTCGGCGGAAAGAAGCTCGCCCGCGAAGTGATGGGGTCCAAGGAAGACAACCCGGTGTTGGGTCTGCGCGCGCTGCGCCTCTGCATGCAGCATCGCGACATGTTCAAGACCCAGCTTCGCGCGCTGCTTCGCGCGTCCGCGTTCGGCAAGATCAAGATCATGTTCCCGCTCGTCTCCGGCGTGCAGGAGCTGCGGCAGGTGAAGACGCTCGTGCGCGAGATCCGTCTCGAGCTCGATGCGGAAGGGATCCCATACAACCGCGAGCTGCAGATCGGAATCATGATCGAGGTTCCCTCGGCGGCGGTGATCGCCGACCTGCTCGCGACGGAAGCGGATTTCTTCGCCATCGGCACGAACGACCTCATTCAATACTCACTGGCCATCGATCGCGGCAACGAAAACGTCAGTTATCTCTACGAGCCCCTGCATCCCGCGCTGCTGCGACTGATCAAATTCGTGATCGACGCCGGCAAGCGCGCGGGAATCCCGGTCTCGATGTGCGGCGAGATGGCCGCGGATCCGATCTATGCGATCGTGCTCCTGGGACTCGGGCTCGAGATCTATTCGATGAATCCCTCGTCGATCCCGGTCGTGAAGAACGTCATCCGATCCGTCCGCTACAAAGACTGCAAGCGCATTGCGGAAATGGCGCTGCAGAAGAAAACCGCGCAGGAGATCGAGGAGTTCGTGATCGAGAGCGTGGCGATGCGTTTCCCCGAGGGATTGATCAGTGAGCGCCTGACATGAGCGAACAGTTTTTCCGGCATCGCCCCATCACGCAGATCCCCAAGCCCTGGGGCTACGAGCTGATCTTTGCCCAGACCGACCGTTACGTCGGGAAGATCCTGCACATCAATCGCGGCGAGTCGCTCAGCCTCCAGTACCACGAAATGAAAGAGGAGACGCTGTACGTTGTCGACGGCGAACTGAGGCTGACGATCGAGCACGACGGCGATCGCCGCGAGCTGTCCCTCCGCAAAGGCGAGGCGTTTCACATTCCGCCGCGCCTGATTCACCGGATGGAGGCCATCGTCGACACGGACGTCGCGGAAGTCTCGACGACCGAGCTCGATGACGTCGTCCGCCTCGAAGATCGCTACGGTCGCGTATGAAACGCCTCGTGCTCCTCGTCGTGCTCCTCGTCGCCGCGGCCATTGCCGCGGATGACCTGGTCGACGCCGCAAAAGCATCGAAAGCGAAGCGGAAGAGCAGCAAAGCGAAAGTCATCACCAACGCCGACGTGAAGAAGTCGAAAGGGAAGGTGGTCGAGACGGCGCCATCCACGACGACGACCGACACCGCGGCGACGCCGAGTCTCGTCGATCAATACGAGAGCGGCCGTCGCGATCGCGCCCTCGCCGAGGCCAAACGCGCCGCGGCGGAGAAGAAAGTGGCCGCTCTCGAAAAAGAGCTCGCCGCCATCGAACAGAGCTACTACGACGAAAACGATCTCGATCGACGGGACAAGGAGATCGTGAAGAGGTTTGCGGACGTAATGGAGCGGCTGGCAAAAGCGCGCGAAGAGCTCAAAGCCGCCAGCACCCAACACCCAGCACCCAACACCCAATGAAAACCTACTACATCGAAACCTGGGGCTGTCAGATGAACGAGCTCGACACGGAACGGTTGTCGGGCAATCTGAAGCTTCGCGGTTATGCCCGCGTCGAAGACGAGTCGCGCGCCGATCTCATTCTTCTCAACACATGCTCCGTTCGCGATAAGGCGGAGCAAAAGGTGTTTTCGCATCTTGGCCGTCTGCGCGAGATGAAACTCGAACGCGACATCAAGATCGGCGTGTGCGGTTGTGTCGCGCAGCAGGAAGGTGAGCACATCCTCCAGCGCGCGCCGTGGGTCGACTTCGTCATGGGGCCGGGCAACGTCGGTTATCTCGACGACGTTCTCGAGAACGGCAGGCGAGTGGCCATCGAGTTCCCCGAAGATCGCAACTACGACCATCTCGCGATCGATCGCACGTCGCCGACCAAGGCCTGGGTCACGATCATCGAAGGCTGCAACAAGAACTGCACGTTCTGCATCGTGCCGACTACGCGCGGCCGCGAGGCGTCTCGTCCGTTCGAGAGCGTGCTCTCCGAAGTCCGCGCCGCCGTCGACAGCGGCCGCATGGAGATCGAGCTCCTTGGTCAGACGGTCAACGCGTATCGCTGTCCCGCCACGGGAAACGATTTCGGCGCGCTGCTGAGCGCGGTCGCGCAGACCGACGGCGTCACGCGGCTTCGCTTCACGACGTCGCATCCGGCCGAAGTCAACGACTCGATGATCGCGGCGATGCGCGATCACGAAAACATCTCGCGCTATCTGCACCTCCCGGTGCAGTCCGGATCATCGCGCGTGCTGCGTCGCATGAAGCGCCTGTACACGCGCGAGAAATATCTCGAGATCGTCGCGCGCATCCGCGCCGCGATTCCCGAGATTCACTTCTCGACCGACATCATCGTCGGCTTCCCCGGCGAGACCGAAGAAGATTTCCTGGAGACGCTGAGTCTCGTTGAAGAAGTGCGATACGGCTCATTGTTCGCATTCAAATATTCGCCGCGACCGGGAACGCCTTCGCTGAAGATCGGCGTGGGCGTGGATGACGCCGTCGCCTCGGATCGCCTGCAGCGATTGTTCGAGCTCCACGAGCGCATCAAGCGCGAGCGTCTCGAGTCCTATCGCGGCCGCATCGTGCCGGTGATGGTCGAGGGACCGAGCCGGAATGACCCGGCCATGCTCTCGGGACGAACCGACGATTACTGGGTCGTGAACTTTCACGGGGACCCCGCGACGCCGCTCGGGAGTATCCTTGGAGTGCGCATCGATTCGGCGCAGCACCATACGCTGCGCGGGGAGGCCGTTGCATGACTGACGTAACGGGGAACGCCCTGATCGCGATGTCGATCAAAGGCCTGATGCTGGACCCGGTCTCGAACTCTCCGATCGTCGTGCTCAAGGACGACGAAGAGAAGTTCTTCCTTCCCATCTGGGTCGGCATCTTCGAAGCCAACGCCATCGCCCTGCAACTCGAGAACATCAGCACGCCGCGGCCGATGACCCACGACCTCTTGCGCAACATGATCTCGGAGCTCGACGCGCGCGTGACGCGCATCGTGATCAACGATCTGCGCGAATCGACGTTCTTCGCGCAGATCCGCCTTCTGGCCGGCGACAAGATGCTCGAGATCGACGCGCGTCCCAGCGACGCCATCGCCCTCGCGCTTCGCACCGAGGCGCCGATCTATGTCGCGCAATCGGTCCTCGACCAGGCCCACGTCGAAGCCGTCGATCGCCCCGACCTCGCGGGCGCCATCACGCCGGCGACGCCGGAAGGCGAGGATTCCGAGGAGAAGGTGAAGAAGTGGTTCGAGAACTTGTCGCCTGAGGACATGGGTAAGTACAAGATGTAGTCGCTGTTGAGCGCCAGCACCGAACACCCAACACCCAGCACCATTCTCCGACACCACCACGCCGTCCACTTCACCGCGAAGCGTCGTCGTTTCGAAATGCGCGCGCATGACGCGAGTGTACAATCCCCTTCGTCAGATGATCATTACGGTCGCCAATCAAAAAGGTGGAGTCGGAAAGACCACCACCGCCATCAATCTCTCCGCCGCGGTCGCCAACAAGGGATTCAAGACTCTTCTCATCGATCTCGATCCGCAGGCCAACTCGACGATGAGCTA
>Ga0075428_100003894_pt1 | contig 16401 bp, 12 predicted proteins | sample RhiMetdeltSRZDD2_FD_75291 | JGI IMG/M metagenome (GOLD analysis project Ga0075428, IMG submission 75291) | Populus rhizosphere microbial communities from Tennessee, USA - Rhizosphere MetaG P. deltoides SRZDD2 | ecosystem: Host-associated > Plants > Roots > Rhizosphere > Soil | place: USA... | reverse complement strand
ATGGACGGATATCAGGTTGCCGAACGGATTCGAGGGCAACCGCACGGCCGGACCATGCTGTTGCTCGCGCTGACTGGTTACAGCTGTGATGCCGAGCGCTCGTCCGAATGCGGGTTCGACCACCAGCTCCTCAAGCCGATCGACGCCGACGTGCTGGGACGTCTACTGAGCGAGGGCACCGAATCATCGTGAGTGGATTGGCCGTGATGACCACCGGTTGGCGGACTCAGGGCTGTGCAATCGGAGACAGCCTTGCGAAAGTCACCGCTGTACCTTTGGGCATGAAGGATGTGACGATTTCCGTCAGGCACTTGGCCTCGCCACGCAACCAACCGTGCGCCGTGTGTAACGCTCTCTTCGTTCCGGCCGAGGACTCCGGCTCCCGTGTGTTCTCGATGAAAGCTCTCGAACAGGATGTGTTCGAGGCACTGTTGTGCGGCGGCTGCTACTCGAAGTGGTCCCATGGTATGACTGTCACGATTCGGCAGCCCCTGCCGCAGGTGTAAACTGTGATGACGACGACGGATCGCTTCGCCGTGACGGAAGAATATCGGTCGCTGCATAAGTACTTGCGCGACCGATATGCGGACAAGGTCGTCCTGACGTTTGGTCAAATCGAAGATCTGCTTGGCTTCGTGCTGCCGAACGCCGCGCGGGTCGAGCAGGGGTGGTGGGCGAATCCAGATGCGCACAGTACTCCATCGCCACAGTCCCAGTCCTGGATGCAGGCGAACCGGACTGCTGCCGCGAGACTGCTGCCACAGGTCGTCGTATTCGAGCGCACAAAAGCCTGAAGGTCAGCGTCCGAAACATCGGGTTGAAGAGACTGCGATGAGTGCTTCGGTAGCAATCGCATCCGCAACTTGTTGAAGCCTCCGGTCGTCTAACCTCCCGTGCTCCTACAAGATATCCGCTACGCCTTCCGTAACCTGTCGCGCAGCAAGGGTTTCGCGACGGTTGCGATCCTCTGTCTGGGGTTCGGCGTCGGTCTGAATGCCACGATATTCAGCCTTGTTGACGGCGTCCTCCTGAAACCGTATCCCTACACCGATCCCGATCGCATCCTCGTCGTCGGCGAGCAGCGGCGAAACACCGATCAAGCCGGCCTGTCGTATCTCGACATGCGCGATTGGAAAGAAGCGAACTCGGTGTTCACGACGATCGCGGCGGTCAGCGGCAGGAGCATGACGATTGCCGACGCAAGCGGCGAGCCGGAACGTTATCTGGGCGCCGGCGTGTCTTGGGATCTGTTTCCGATGCTCGGCACCCACCCGATTCGCGGGCGCGACTTTACGCCAGAGGAAGACCGCGAAGGGGGCGCCGATGTTGTGCTGCTCGGATACGACGTGTGGATGCATCGCTACGCCGGCAGCGAGGACATCGTCGGACGATCCATCCTGGTCAACAGCAAGCCTCACACCGTCGTCGGCATCATGCCGCAGGGATTCTCGTTTCCGACTAATCAGAGGCTCTGGGTTCCCCTCGTCCCTCTGGTTGCGAAAGACCAGCGGACGTTCCGCGGACTGTTCGCCTTCGGCCGGCTGAAACCTGGAGTGACGATCGATCGCGCGCGCCAGGAGCTTGATGCCATCGCCACCCGTCTCGCCGCGGAATACCCAACCACCAACGAAGGCTGGGTGTCGCGCCTGGAAACACTGAGGGAAGCGTTTCTTCCGACCGAAGTGCCGCTCGTTCTCGCCTTGATGATGGCGGGCGTGACACTCGTTCTGTTCATTGCATGCTCGAATGTGGCGAACCTCCTGCTCGCGCGTGCGGCAGGCCGGCGCCGCGAGATCTCGGTGAGAGCAGCACTCGGGGCGGGTCGAGGGCGGATCATCCGTCAGCTTCTGACCGAAAGCCTGGTGCTCGGGCTCCTCAGCGTCCCTCTCGGCATCCTCCTCGCGGTTGTCGGAACGCGACTGATAGCGGCGGGCATGCCACCGGATCAAGTGCCGTACTACATTCACTGGGAAGTTGACTGGCGCGCGGTGACCTATACGATCCTGGTTGCAGCGGGCACCGCGGTGGTCTTCGGGTTGTTTCCAGCATTGCAAGTCTCGCGCGGAAATCTCCACGAGACCTTGAAGGAAGGCACGCGCGGCAACACGGTCACGAAATCGTTTCTTCGAAGCACTCTCGTCGTCTCGCAGATCGCGTTCGCGCTGGTGGCGCTTGTGGGCGCGCTCTTGTTCGTGCGGACGTTCCTCAACCTTGGCTCATTCAATGTTGGCTTCGACGTCAGGCCGCTGATGTCGATGCGCTTCTATATGCCAGGCGCATCGTATGAGCAGCCCGATGCGAAGCTGCGACGAGTCGAGGACATCGTGCGGCGAGTTGAAGCATTGCCTGCTGTGCGGGCGACGTTTGCCTCCAACTTCGTGCCGCTTAGCGGCGGCGGCGGAGGCGGGACGGTGATCATCGATGGACGGCCGACACAGAAGGGGCAGGAAGTCGGCATATCGGTCATTGGCGTGACACCGCATTTCAATCCAACGATGGGGCTGGCGATTCTCGAAGGACGCGACTTCACCGATGCGGAAGGGTGGTCACGATCGCCGGTGGCGATCATCAACCAGAACATGCGAACGCGTTTCTGGCCCGATACGACTGCGCTAGGACGACGTTTCCGTCTGGATGGTCCGAACGAAGACTGGTACACCGTGATCGGGGTCACGCCCGACATCAACCTCTATGGTGTCGACCCTGGAAACGAGCAGGCGCCCACGGTGGCCTATGTGCCATTCGCATATCAACAATTCCTCAACACCGGCCTCACCATCCGCGTTGATGGAGATCCTGCCTCAGTCACCTCTGCTGTTCGGGCGGCGATTCGCGCGGCGGATCCGAATCTGCCAATGGCACAGGTGCGGACGGTTTCCGAAGTCCGCCGCCTCAGTTTCTGGCAGTACGGTCTGTATGGGTGGATTTTCGGGACGACGGGAGTCATCGGGCTGCTGCTTGCCGCGATCGGCGTCTACGGCGTCCTGTCGTATTCGGTCACACAGCGCGCGCAAGAAATCGGTGTGCGTGTCGCCCTCGGCGCGCGCAATCCTCAGATTCTGAGGCTTGTCATCGGACAAGGATTGGTACTCGCCGCAATCGGGATCATCACCGGAGCCGTGCTGGCTGGGCTTGCGATGCCGGCAGCGCGGTCGCTGCTGTTCAAGGTCAGCCCATTCGATCCACTTACCTTTATTGGTGTCGCCAGTTTTCTCGCAACCGTCGCGTTTCTGGCGAGTTACCTGCCCGCAAGGCGCGCGATGCGGGTCGATCCGGTCATCGTGCTGAGGGGGGAGTAACGCGGAGTAGTATGTGTTAGTCTCTCTTCGCTGGGTCTAAAGACCCAGCGCTACACCGTTTTGAGACCCACGCCAAACGGATCGATGCAAGGTCGACACCTTCCGGGACTCGCGATTGCGACCATCGCGGCAACGTTGACGGTCTCCGTTGCCGCACAGAATCCTCCCGCGCCGTCAACAACGATCGATTTCACGCGGGACATCCAGCCGATCCTGCAGGCGAACTGCTACGAGTGTCACGGTACGAAGAAAACCAAGGCACGTCTCCGTCTTGATTCGGCAGCGGGAATCGTGAAAGGCGGAGAGACCGGCCCGATCATCGTTCCGGGCAAGAGCGAACAAAGCCTCATCGTCCGGCGGATACTCGGGTTGGACGGCGACGATCGCATGCCGAAGGACGAGGATCCGCTGCCGGCCGAGCAAATCGCGTTGATTCGCGCGTGGATCGATCAGGGTGCGAAATGGCCGGCAACTGAACCTGCGCCGACAACCGCGGCACAACAGACGCCAGCTGAAGAGCCCGTGCACTGGGCGTACCGGCATCCGGCGCGTCCCGCGCCCCCGGAGGTTCGAAACTCCGCCTGGGTACGAACACCAATCGATCGTTTCGTTCTCGCCCGCCTCGAGAAGGAAGGACTGTCGCCATCGGCCGAAGCGCCGCTCGAGATCCTCGTCAGACGCGTATCGCTCGACCTCGTAGGGCTGCCGCCGTCACTAGCAGAAGTCGACGCTGTCGTCGCCGATGCCGAGCGCAACGGGAAGGATGCTGCGTATGGCGCACTGGTCGAACGGCTGCTGGCATCGCCTCACTACGGCGAGCGGTGGGCGCGGCCATGGCTCGATCTTGCGAGATATGCCGATTCGCAGGGGTTCGAAAAAGATTCACCGCGCGTCATGTGGAAGTACCGCGACTGGGTGATCAACGCGCTGAACAAGGACATGCCGTTCGATCAGTTCACCATTGAGCAAATCGCTGGTGACATGCTTCCCAACGCGACGATCGATCAAAGGATCGCCAGTGGCTTTCATCGCAATGCGATGACGAATGAAGAGGGCGGAGTCGACCCGGAGGAAGCGCAGTACGAGATGCTCGTCGATCGCGTCAACACGACGGCGACCGCCTGGCTCGGGACAACCCTTGGATGCGCGCAGTGCCACAACCACAAGTACGATCCCTTCACGCAGAAGGACTACTACCGGATGATGGCGTTCTTCCAGAACAGCGACTACGACTCGAAGTCATTTGGCGACGGAACGCGGTACTTCGAAGCGACGATCGACTTGCCCACGCCGGAACAGGAAGCCAAACGCAAAACCATCCAGGAGGAAATCGACAAACTTCAGGCAAAGCTGAAGACCGATACACCGGCGCTCGCGCGTGCCCAGACCGGGTGGGAGCAGGAGATGCGGCTGGAGGCGACAACGGCGTGGCACGCCCTGACGCCGAAGCGGGTCAGCGCAGATCGCGACGTCGTCCTGACGCCACGAGACGATCGATCGATTCTCGCCTCAGGCCCGAATCCGGGAGAGGCGGTCTATATCGTTGAAGCGAGCACACTGCTGCCGTCGATCACGGCGGTTCGCCTCGAAGCGTTGCCGGATCCCTCGCTGCCCAAAGGCGGGCCGGGACGCGACCCATACGGCAATTTTCAGATCAACGGGATCGAGATCGAGGCCGGCGGAACGCGCGCGCCGATCAAATCGATTCGAGCCGATGAAGCCGTGGGCGGGACGAATTTCGACGCCTTCTTCCCAAAGACGCTGCCGCGTGGGGCGACCGCGCCACGGGGATGGCGCATCGATGCGAGCCGCGAAGAGAAACGCGTGCCACGGCAGATCGTGTTCACGCTCGAACAGCCGCTTCAGGCGGCGCGGCATCTGACGATTCGCTTGAAGCATCAAGGCGCGGCAGTTGGACAATCGCTCGGACATTTCCGCCTGTCGGTCACATCCAGTCAATCGCCGCAACGGATCGTTGAAATCCCAGCGAAGCTGCGACCCATCCTCGAAATCGCGGCGGGAGAACGCTCGGAGCAGCAGCGCAAGGATCTCGCGACGTTTTATCGCAGCGTCGCGGTGTCGCTCAAGCCGACGCGTGATCGGATCGCCGAGCTCGACAAAGATCTCAAGGCACTCGGCATCCCCACCGCCCTCGTGATGCGTGAGCGGGCCGGCTACGATCGCCCGTCGGCGTTCGTCAGACGCCGCGGCAACTTCATGGACAAGGGGGAGCAAGTCTACGCCGGCGTCCCGGCAACATTACACGCGCTTCGCGACGATCAGATGCCGAACCGTCTGGGACTGGCACGCTGGCTGGTTGACGAGGAGAACCCGTTGACCGCTCGCGTGGCAGTCAATCGTGCGTGGGAGCAGTTCTTCGGGCACGGTATCGTCGAAACAAGTGAAGACTTCGGGACACAGGGCGCCGCACCATCGCATCCCGAACTGCTCGACTGGCTGGCAACCGAGTTCATGCATCAAGGATGGGGCCAGAAGGCGGTCCACCGGATGATCGTGTCGTCGGCGACCTACCGGCAATCATCCGACGCCGCATCGACGCTGGTCGAACGCGATCCATACAACCGGCTGCTTGCACGCGGACCGCGCTTCAGAATGGAAGCGGAAATGGTTCGCGACAGTGTGCTGGCGGCAAGCGGCCTGCTCAGTCCGAAGATCGGCGGACCCAGCGTTTTTCCGCCGCAGCCGGACGGCATCTGGGACATCCCGTACAGCAGCGACAAATGGACGCCAAGTGAAGGGGAGGATCGCTATCGACGCGGACTCTACGTCTTCATCCGCCGATCGGCGACGTATCCGAGCTTCATGACGTTCGATGCGACGAGCCGCGAGCACACGACCGTGCGACGCGTCCGCACGAACACGCCGCTCCAGGCGTTGACCACGCTGAACGACGAGGCATATTTCGAAGCGGCACGAGCGCTGGCGGCGAAAGTATTGAAGGAAGCGACGGGCGAGGATAGCGGTCGAGCGATCTACGCGTTCCGTCTGGTCGCGACCAGGACCCCGAAGGCTGCGGAAGTCGACCGCATTCTCGCCTCGTACCAGCGTCAGCTCGAACGTTTCAAGAACGATCGCGCCGACGCACTGAAGACGATCAAGGGCTACGAAGTCACAGACGTTGACGCGGCCGAGCAAGCGGCGTGGACGCTCGTGGCGAACGCGCTTCTCAACATCGACGAAGCGCTCACGAAGGAATAATGATGGATCAGAAGCTCCTTCGTGCGATCACCCGGCGCCACTTCTTCAAGCAGTCAGGATTTGGCATTGGTGGCGTGGCGCTGTCGGCGCTGCTCGATGAACGGCTGTTCGCCGCGCAGGCGACCGGGCCGTTCGTTCCGCGTGCTCCACATTTTGCGCCGAAGGCCAAGCACATCATCTATCTCTTCATGGCCGGCGCACCGACGCAGCTGGATCTGTTCGACAACAAGCCGGCGCTCCAGAAGTTCGACGGCCAGGAGATTCCCGCAGAGTTCGTCCCGAAAGGGGAGCGCTTCGCGTTCATCAAGGGAACGCCGCGCTTGTTGGGCTCGCCGTTCACATTCAAGCGCTACGGTCAGTCGGGCGCCGAACTGTCCGAATTACTTCCACAGCTGGCAACGATAGCCGACGACATCGCGATCGTTCGATCCGTTCACACAACTCAGTTCAATCATGCGCCCGGCCAGATCTTCATGAATACCGGGAGCCAGGTATTCGGCCGGCCGAGCATCGGATCGTGGCTGACCTATGGACTCGGAAGTGAGAGCCGGGACCTGCCCGGATTCGTCGTGCTGCTTTCTGGTGAGAACGCTCCGGACGGCGGCAAGTCGTGCTGGGGCAGCGGATTTCTTCCGACGGTGTATCAGGGTGTCGAGTTTCGATCGAAAGGCGACCCTGTCCTTTACGTGTCGAATCCGGAAGGGGTCGATGCCGGCGCCCGTCGTGAAGCGATCGATCTGGTGACGAATCTGAATCGCGTACGGCGCGATGCGGTCGGCGACCCCGAGATCGACACTCGTATCGCGTCATACGAGATGGCGTATCGGATGCAGAGCAGTGTGCCGGAGCTGACGGATATTTCGAGCGAGCCGGACACCATCCACGCGTTGTACGGAACGGAACCGGGGAAGGTGTCGTTCGCGAACAACTGTCTTCTGGCGCGGCGCCTGATTGAGCGCGGCGTACGGTTCGTTCAGCTGTATCACCGCGGGTGGGACACTCATGGCGCGAGCGTCGGGACAGACATTGCGACGAAGGTTCCGGAACTCTGCCGGGAAACGGATCGCGCCGCGACGGCCCTCGTGCGTGACCTCAAGCAGCGAGGTCTTCTCGACACAACGCTTGTGATCTGGGGAGGCGAGTTCGGGCGGACGCCGATGAACGAGGCGCGAGGCGGCTCCAAGCTGATGGGACGCGATCACCATCCACGGGCCTTCACCGTCTGGATGGCGGGTGGCGGCGTCAAACCCGGCATCACGATTGGGAAGACTGACGATCTCGGCTACAACGTCGTCGAAGATCCGGTTGAAGTCCACGATCTTCACGCGACGATCCTGCATTTGATGGGGCTCGATCACACCAAACTCACCTACAAGTTCCAGGGCCGTGAGTTCCGGCTCACCGACGTTCACGGCAACGTCGTCCAGAAGCTACTCGCCTAGTTCCGTCTTGCGCACCATTCGCTGGGGCATCATCGGATGCGGCGACGTTACTGAAGTCAAGAGCGGGCCAGGATTTCAGAAAGCCGATGGATCGGCGCTCGTCGCCGTCATGCGCCGTGACGGCGAGAAAGCGCGCGATTATGCACGCCGGCATAATGTCCCCCGCGCCTACGATCGCGCCGAGGATCTGATCCACGACGCCGAGGTCGACGCTGTCTACATTGCGACACCGCCGTCCAGCCATGGCGATCTCGCGTTTCGCGTCGCTGCCGCGGGGAAGCCATGTCTTGTCGAGAAGCCGATGGCACTCAATCATGCCGAATGCCTGCGGATGATTGGCGCCTTTCAATCACGTGATGTCCCGTTGTGGGTCGCCTACTATCGGCGCGCGCTGCGGCGATTTCAGATCGTGCAGGAGCGGCTGCGCTACGGCGCAATCGGACGAGTCATTTCGGTTCACGTACAAGTCACTGCACCGCTCCTGACCGGGGCTGATCGGACGAATTGGCGAATCGACCCGTCGGTGAGTGGGGCAGGACTGTTTTTTGATCTCGGCTCACATTGTTTCGATCTTCTCGATTTTCTCGTTGGCCGAATTACCCGCGTCGATGGGCACTCGATCAACACTGCCGGTGTGTACCCGGCAGAGGATGTCACCGTCGCCGCCTTCGAGTTCGCGAACGGCGCGCTCGGCACCGGCGCCTGGAACTTCAATGCGGCTGAGAAAACGGACGTGATGACATTCATCGGTTCAGAGGGTGAATTGACGACGCCGATCTTCAGCGATACCGGCGTGATCGTGAAACGCGGCAACGTGAAGACCGTTGAAGAAGTGCGGAACCCGCCGCACGTGCATCAGCCGCTCATTCAGACGATCGTCGATGAACTTAGCGGCAACGGAACCTGCCCATCGTCAGCCGAGACTGCTGCGAGGACGTCGTGGGTCTTGGATAGGTGTGTCGACCGGTACTACGGGCGGCCGTAATCAAAACCGTCCACACTCGCGCTGCGACGCCGCCCACGGCTTTCACGTCGAAGATACGAAGATTCGAAGAAACGAAGCTGCAGCTACGGTCCGCCGCGGCCGGCCGCCGGCCGGCCACCAGCGAGTCCGAGAATCGCAAATACGAGCAGCACGCGATCAAACGCTGCTTGTATTTGCGATTCACGGACTCGCTGACGCGCGAAGCGCGTCGCGGCGGACACGCTGTCTCGTGCCCGGCTGGCGCACTGAGCGCCAGCCGGGACTTCTCTCTTCGTTTCTCCTTCGATTCTTCGAGTCTTCGATTCTTCGACGGAAATCGTGGTACGTGTCACCGTGACAGTGAACGGCGTCACAACCGAAACAACTTCTTCGCATTCCCGTACAGCAGCTTCCGCTCGACTGCCTTGTTTGGCGACAGCCGTCGGATCGTCGCGATCGTTTGCGCGCCCTGGCATGCCGTGCCCGATCCGTCGTGATCGCTGCAGTCACTGCCGTAGACGAGTTTGTCCTGATGCCGCGCGATGAAATCGCGCGCGAACGCCTCGTCGCGCGTCAACGCGTTCAGCCCTGACCCCGCCGACAGATCGCCATACATGTTCGGGTAGTCGCTCAGGTATCTATCGGTCAGCCCTCCTCGTGTGACCGGGCCTTTCGGGTACATGACGCTCTGATCGTTGTTGTTTCGATCGATGTTGCCCCACCACGTTTGTGCATGGCCGAGGAAATTGACCTTTGAATACTTCTCGAGCATCTTGTGAAACCGCTCGAAGCCGTAGTTGTACATCTGAAACTGCCAGTGCATCAGCACGGGTACGCGATGTTCGGCGGCGAGCGCATAGATTGCCTGCATCTCTGGGGAGTCGCACTCCACGCCGAACTTCTGTTCAGCAATCACAACTCCTCCGAGTTTCAGGTAGCGCTCGATTTCACGGATCGCTCCATCGGTGTCAGGCACTTCGTTCGACCCGAACCTGAATTCCTTCGAATGCGCCCTGGAGAACTGACGGCACGCCTCGTTCCCCAGACACTGCGCCTGCAGACCATTCGACACCCCGTCATGCGTCGAAGGCGTCTTCACGCTCCGACCGGCTGGCAGCAGAATCGTGGTAGCAATGCCCATTTCACGCTGATGACGGAGGAGCACGTCATCGGGTCGTCCGCTGTACCCGAGGTGCTGATGAATGTCGATGATCGGTTCCGCCTGCGCACTGGCAGACGCGCCAGCCGTCGCCACTCCCAGGGCGGTAGCCGTGACGCCAGCCATGAAGTCACGCCGGGAAATCACGGAAGTGCTTTCGAGTTCCTTCATGCCGAGATATTCTGCATCAGCCATGCTCCAAGCCGTGTTCCGAGTGTCGACTGTTGCCGTGCTGCTGGTCGTCAGCCTCGCGGGACAGGGTGTGCAGCGCTCGCCAGGCGGTCGTCCATGGCCGCCGGGAGTTCAGAAGATTTCCGCTGAATCGCCCGCACTCTCTCCGGACGAGGCATTGAAGACGTTCTACATGCCTCCCGGTTATCACGTCGAGCTCGTCGCGAGTGAACCGTTGATCCAGGAGCCCGTCGCCCTGGACTGGGATCTCGAAGGTCGGCTGTGGGCGGTCGAGATGCCGGGGTTCATGGCCGACATCCGCGGATCGAACGAGCACGATCCCATCGGCCGGGTTGTCGTTCTCGAGGATACGAACGCGGATGGCCGCATGGACAAACGCACCGTCTTTGCCGATGGCCTTGTTCTCGCGCGATCGCTCAAGGTGCTGGATCGCGGCGTGCTGGTTGCCGAACCTCCGAACGTCTGGCTGATGCGCGACACCAATGGCGATCTCCGTGCAGACACCAAGGACCGGATCACGGATCAATACGGCCGCTTTGAAGGAGACCCACAGAACAACGCCAACGGCTTCTACTGGGGCCTGGACAATCGGATGTACACCGCGGGCCAATCGACCATTCAGCTGCGATTGAAAGATGGCGTCTTCGAGGTCCAGCCGACGTTATCGCGCGGCGAATGGGGCGTCAGCCAGGACGACGCCGGCAGGACCTATCGCAACACGAACGAATCGGCACTGCACGTCGATCTCGTTCAGACGTCGTACTACGCGCGCAATCCAAGCCTCGTCCGGACCCGCGGGAGCTACGAACGGCTGGCCGACGACGACCCGGAGCTGAACATGGTGTGGCCGGTCCGGCCGAACCCAGGAACCAACCGGGCGTATCAACTCGGCATCGATCGCGAAGACGGCTCGCTTGCGAGATTCACTTCCGTATGCGCGCCTCTCGTATATCGCGGCGACCGCTTACCCGCGGACCTGAATGGCAATGTGTTCGTCGCCGAACCGGCGGCGAACCTCGTCAGCCGATTGATCCTCTCCGACGACGGGATGAGATTACGTGCGCGGAAGGCCTACGATCGCGGCGAGTTCCTCGCCTCAACTGACGAGCGCTTCCGCCCGGTCTACCTGACCAATGCGCCGGACGGCACCCTCTACATCGCCGACATGTACCGCGGGATCATCGAGCACCGAATCTCGGTGACGGAATATTTGCGCGACCAGATTCTGGCTCGAAAGCTGGATCAATTTACCGGCTACGGGCGTATCTATCGCGTGATGCACGATTCGACCACGCGTGATACCGCGAACCCGTTCGCGCGCGCCACGTCACGACAGCTCGTCGACGCATTGGCACATCCGAATGGATGGCGCCGCGACACCGCCCAGCGCTTGTTGGTCGAGCGCGGTGCGCGCACTGAAGTACCGAATCTGACGAAGCTCGCAACCGGAGCTGCCGATTGGCGAACCCGGTTACATGCGCTGTGGATCCTGGACGGTCTCGACGCGATTCAGCCCGCGACCGTGACCTCGGCGCTCCAGGACGCAAATCGAGACGTGCGGGTATCGGCGATTCGTCTCGCGGAACGCTGGCTGGGTGAGAACGGCCATGCGATTCAAGCAGCAGTGCTCAAGCGACTCGACGATGCGGATTGGGCCGTGCATCAGCAACTCGCCGCATCCATCGGTGCGTTACCGACAGGGGCAAGGGAATCTGCCGCGGTGGACCTGCTCGAGCGTTATGGCAACGATCCAGTGGTCATGGACGCGACGATGAGCGGCGTACGAGGGAGCGAATCGATCGTGCTCGAGCGTCTGCTGGCGCGAGGCCGCGATTGAGTCTCATGTACGAACACCGATCCGCCCCCGTGATTCCATGGCCGGCGTTTGTGCGTCGCATGCTGCGCCACGGCCGGTATGTAGTAGAGATTGCGGCGGCATCCATCGCTCTCGGCATGCTGGGATTTCATTTTCTGGCGATGCAGGGATGGGTCGATGCGTTTCTGAATGCGTCGATGCTGCTTGGAGGAATGGGGCCGGTCGGCGAAATCCACTCGACCGCAGGAAAACTCTTCGCCGGTGTCTTCGCTCTGTATGCAGGCCTGGTCTTTATCGCCGCCTTCGCACTCCTGACCGCACCCGCACTGCACCGTCTATTGCACATGCACAACGTGGAAAAGCGATGACGGCTACAATTGAGCGCATGCTGCCCGACGTTCCGGTACTCGAACTCGCCGACGCGACCGTCGTCAAGGACGGGCGGCCCGTGCTGGATCGACTGAGCCTGACGATTGCGGAAGGTGAACACACCGCGATCATCGGTCCGAACGGCGCCGGCAAGTCGGTACTCGTCAGCCTTCTGACGCTCGAGCAGCGGCCGATTGCGCCGTCTAACGGCACACCTCCAGTGCGCGTCTTCGGCCAGCAGACCTGGGATCTGTTCGAGCTGCGCTCGCAGCTTGGCATCATTTCAGCCGATCTCCATCAACGTTTCGTGAGTGGCAACAGCGAAGGCTCGATTACCGCTGAAGCTGCCGTGCTCTCGGCGTTTCTCAGTTCGTACGGGATTCTCCGCTACGGCACCGTGACCGAGGCGATGCGGACGCGCGCAGCGGCGGCGCTTGAAGCGGCAGGGGCTTCACCGCTTGCGGCGCGGACGCTGGACGAGATGTCGAGCGGCGAGGCACGACGCGTGCTCCTGGCTCGAGCGCTGGTGACCTCACCGCGGGCGCTCGTCCTCGATGAACCGACGACCGGTCTCGATCTCGTCGCTCGCCATGCCTTCATGGAGACCGTCCGGCAGCTGGCGCGCAACGGCACGACCGTCGTCCTCATCACGCATCACATCGAGGAAATCTTCCCGGAGATTCAGCGGGTGATCCTGTTGCGCGGCGGACGCATCGTCGCGGACGGCCCATCGGCGGCAAACCTGACCGCGGCACGGCTCACCGAATTGTTTGATTGCCCGGTTGCGGTGGAGATCTCGGACGGCTATCACTATGCGAGACCAACGGAGGCGCCGGCGCGCGCATGACGATTCGCGACGTTCTCGTGCCGATGCTGGTCGCGCGCTTCAAGGATCGTGGACTCACCCACGGTGAGCCGCCGGATCCGATCGCCGTTTTTCCTGCCGCTCATCCCCTCGTCGGAGAGGTCCGAATCTCCGACCGCGGCACCTCCGCCGATGTCGCCGTCGGCGACATCGCCTACGATCATTTCTTCAATCCGTACGATGAGGAGCGGGGCACGGCGGAAGCGGTCGAAGGCATTGCCAAAGACGTCGTGCGATTCCTCGACGAACTATTTGCCGATCGGCTGTTGATGTGGCGATCGGTTGATGGACGAACGAGAGGCTGGCGCGAACGGGGCGATGCCGGTCATTCCGCTCCGCTGGTGATCGACGACCGCGAGTATCAATTATTCGTCTGGTCGCAACCCCTCGGCGTCTGGCGAGCCACGCCCATCGTGCTCGCCAGGGGCTCGATTCAGGACGATCGCGAATACGAAATCGTCGTCCAGCGCGTCAACAACGAAGGACCGGACCGGCTGCAGGGCTCCGAACGTGACGCGCTTCGCCGCATCGTTGAAGAGTACGAGAAAAAGCGGACCAGCGGCTGACACTGCTGAGTAAACGCGGCTCAGATTCCCGTCGTTTACCCTTTAAGAGTCCATGCAAGACTAGAAGATAATGTTGTCAGCTCCCGCATGCCCATAACCGCCCGCTCCTGTTTCCTTCCTGCCCGAACCGTCGGGTTCGGCCTAATCTGTCTAGTTTTGGCGGGTTTTTCCAGCTCAGGGTGTTCGAAAAATTCTGGATCCAATGCCCAGCCGGCCGCTGGGGACACGGCTGGAGGGGGCGGAGCGGCACGGGGAGGTGGCGGTGGCGGTCGAGCCGGCGGCCGCGGGGCGGGTGGACCGGTCCCCGTCGTCACGACTCACGTCATTAGTAAGGCGATGCCCGTCACCATTCCGGCGGTCGGCACTGCCGAACCCGTGGCCACCGTGCAAATCCGCGGGCAGGTCACCGGCCAGCTGAGCGCGATTCATTTCACCGAGGGACAAGACGTCAAGAAAGGCGCGCCGCTTTTCACGCTGGATGCCCGTCCGTTCGAGGCGGCTTTGCGGCAAGCTGAAGCGGTGCTCGCGCGGGATACGGCCCAGGCCAAGAACGCGCAGTCGCAGCGGGTTCGATACGAAGACCTTTTCAAGCGGGGCCTGATTCCTCGTGATCAATACGAAACGCAGATGGCCACTGCGACCGCGCTCGAGTCGACGTTGGCGGCGGACCAGGCGCAGATCGAAAATGCCAAGCTGAATCTTCAGTACACAAAAATTGTGGCGCCGATTTCGGGCCGTACCGGCTCGCTGAACGTCCACCAGGGGGACCTCATTCGCGCCAACGATACGACCCCGCTTGTCGTGATCAACCAGGTCGCGCCGATTTATGTGACTTTCTCCGTGCCGGGACGATTCTTGCCCGACATTCGTCGATATCACGCACAGCATCCGCTTCGGATCGAAGCGCGAATCCAGCCGGGTGGCACTCCAGGCGCGCCGCAGATCGCACCTCCGAACCCCGGTACCCTGCCGGCCGAACCGACAGATGGTGCGTCGAAGGCCGATCCACCAGGGAACCCGGCGCCCCTGGCGATTGAAGCGGGCAACGTGAGTTTTATCGATAATACGGTCGATCCAACGACCGGTACGATCCGTTTGAAAGGGACGTTCGGAAACGAGGATCACGCATTGTGGCCGGGTCTCTTCGTGCAGGTCACGCTGGTTCTTCGCACCGACCCGACCGCGATCGTCGTTCCATCGGCCGCTGTTCAAGCGTCGCAGGCGGGGCAGTTTGTCTTCGTCATCAAGCCGGATAAGACCGCCGAGGTCCGCAACGTCGTGGTCGAACGGCAGCAGGGCGAGGAGAGCGTGATTTCGCAGGGACTCAAGCCTGGTGAAGAAGTCGTGACCGACGGGCAGCTTCGTCTCACAGCCGGGGCGCGTGTCATGACCGGGACGCGTGGAGAAAATGCCGGTGATGGTGGCGGCGGGCGCGGCAACGAGAACGGTGGCCGTCGCGGTGGTGGACGCCGCGGCGGAAATCGGGAGAATCAGTCATGAACTTCGCTGAGACCTTCATTCGACGCCCGGTCGCGACCACGCTGCTCGTCACAACGATTCTCATTTTCGGCATCCTCGGATATCGCCTGCTGCCGGTCAGCGACCTGCCGAGCGTCGACTACCCAACCATCCAGGTGCAGGCCAACCTGCCGGGCGCGAGTCCATCGACCATGGCGGCGTCGGTGGCGACACCTCTCGAGAAGCAGTTCTCGACCATCGCCGGTGTCACATCGATCAGCTCGAGCAATGGGCAGGGCAATACCAACATCACGCTGCAATTCGATCTGAGCCGAGACATCGATTCCGCCGCCCAGGATGTGCAGTCGATGATTGCGCGGGCGGCCCGATCGCTGCCCCCCGGCATGCCGTCGCCGCCGTCGTACCAGAAGGTGAATCCCGCCGACCAGCCGATTCTGTTTCTCACCTTGAGCTCGGCGACCATGCCGCTGTCGATGGTCGATCAATACGCTGAATCGGTTCTCGCGCAGCGGCTTTCGATGGTCAGCGGTGTCGCCGGGGTGAACGTCTTCGGCGCGCAGAAGTTCTCGGTGCGTATCGACGTTGATCCGACGCAACTCGCGTCGCGGCAGATCGGGATCGATCAGGTAGCACAGGCAATCGCTGCCGCCAATGTCAATCGACCGACGGGCACACTCTACGGTCCTCAGCGCAATTTCGTCGTCCAGACCAGTGGCCAGTTGATGGCAGCGGAGGAGTACCGTCCGATTGTCGTCGCCTACCGCAACGGCAGCCCGGTGCGACTCAGCGAAGTGGCCAACGTCTACGACGGGGTCGAGAACCCGCGCAATGCAAGCTGGTTCAACGGCACGCCGACCATTTATCTCGCCATCTCTCGACAGCCGGGCACCAATACCGTGCAGGTTGTCGACGCGATCAAGCAGCTTCTGCCCGAACTACAAGCGCAGCTGCCGGCCGCGCTCTCGCTCGGCATTCGCAGCGATCGCTCCGTTTCCATTCGAGAGTCGGTCGAAGACGTCAAGTTCACGCTG
>Ga0075428_100003890_pt1 | contig 16410 bp, 29 predicted proteins | sample RhiMetdeltSRZDD2_FD_75291 | JGI IMG/M metagenome (GOLD analysis project Ga0075428, IMG submission 75291) | Populus rhizosphere microbial communities from Tennessee, USA - Rhizosphere MetaG P. deltoides SRZDD2 | ecosystem: Host-associated > Plants > Roots > Rhizosphere > Soil | place: USA... | reverse complement strand
CTCCGAGACAACGTAGGCGGCCTGCGACGAAAAAGCCATGCCGAAATCCAGGACCCTTCCTCCAGTCTATTTTCTCGGAGCCCTCGTCCTGGCCGTGGCGTTGCACTACGCCGTGCCGCTGGCACAGGTCGTCCCGCGCCCGTGGCATCTGGTCGGTGTGTTGCTCATCGCGATCGGGCTCGTCTTCATCGTCGTCCCTGCTCGCACTTTCAAGGCGCGCGATACGGCTATCAAACCCTCTGACGTGTCGTCCGTGCTTGTGCAGGACGGCTTTTTCTCCATCAGCCGCAACCCGATGTACCTTGGCATGGTGCTCCGTGCTCGGCGTCGCGACGCTCCTGCGGAGCGCCACGGCGTTTGTGGCACCCGTCCTGCTCGCCGTCATACTGCAGACACGTTTCATACGACATGAAGAGCAGGCGCTGGAAAGTACGTTTGGAGAGGACTATCGCTCGTACAAGAAACGGGTGCGCCGATGGCTGTGAGGGAGCCGGCCCGCAATGCGCCGTCGCGGACCGCGGGCAGCACAGCGAAGCTCATTCCTCCCGACAGTCGCTGGACGACAGACGCGGAGTACGAGGCGATCACCGCGTACTTTCAGCTGCCTGCTGCGGATAAGGGGTTCAACGTTGTCCGTCACGAGCGCGCCTAGTCACCCGTTCGAGCGGGCCGCACGGTCACTACGCGCCCGCTTTCGCTCGCGTCGCGAGGCGTGAACGACGGGGCGCTTGCGTCTGGGTTCGCGCACATGCACGTCTCGATCGTTGGTGGCACGGGCTTCATCGGTCGGCACGTCACGTGCCGGCTCGCCCGAGCGGGCGCCGACGTAACGACCATCGAGCGCGGCAACACCAACAGGCCTGCGTCGAATACGCGGTTCATCGATGCGGACCGCAGTGACGCTGCAGCTCTGGCGCGCGCTCTCGCAATCGCGTCGCCCGCGGTGGTCATCGACATGATCGCCTACCGGCGAGAGGACATCGATCGCCTGCTCGAGGCGCTGCCGCCTTCCGTCGAGCGGCTGGTGGTGATCAGCAGCGGCGATGTCTACGCGACGTATGGCGTGTTTCTGGGCCTCGAGCCCGGTCCTGCCGGTGCGGAACCATCGGATGAGCAGGCGGCGCTGCGTGCGGCGCTGTTCCCGTATCGCCGGCAGGCCCGAAGGCCGGATGACCTGCTCTACTCGTACGAGAAGATCCTGGTTGAACAGGCAGCGAACGCCTGGACGCACGGCGCCACGACCGTTCTGCGCCTGCCAATGGTCTACGGTCCGAACGATCGGCAACGTCGCGTAGCGGGCTACATCGAGCAACTTCGAGGGAGCACCGGCCCGGTGCGCCTGAATGCTGCGGAGGCGTCATGGCGCTGCACGCGCGGTTATGTCGAGGATGTCGCTGCCGCGATCTCGTTGGCGGCGCTGAACGAAGCCGCGGCCGGACAAGTCTTCAATCTCGGCGAGCAGGACGCGCTCACCGAACTGGCGTGGGCGCGAGCCATCGCGGCAGCGATCGTCTGGGACGGCGAGCTGCTGGCCGATCCTGAGGTGCCTCCATCGCTGGAGGCGAACTGGAGTGCGGACCTCATCGTCGACACTGGCCGGATTCGGGAGGTGTTGCGGTACGATGAGCCCGTTGGTCGCAAGGAAGGACTTCGCCGCACCGCCGCAAGCGTTGCACTCGAAGGCGGAAAATGAAACCCAGGATCACGCTCATCACACTGGGGGTCGACGATCTCGAAAGGGCGATCGGCTTCTATCGGAGCCTCGGCCTGTCGACAGAGGGCGTCGTCGGCGCCCAGTTCGAGTACGGCGCCGTCGCGTTCTTCGATCTGCAGCCGGGTCTCCGCATGGCGCTCTGGCCGCGGAGGAGCCTGGCGCACGATTCCGGCTTGCCGGTCGACGCGAAGAGCAGCACGGAGTTCTGCCTCGCGCACAATGTCGCATCGAAGGCCGAGGTCGACGCTGTCATGGCCCAGGCGAAGGCCGCCGGTGCGGTGATCGTGAAGCGCGCCCAGGACACGTTCTACGGCGGCTATGCAGGGTACTTCCAGGATCCCGATCAGCATCTGTGGGAGGTTGCGTGGAACCCGCAGATGCTTCCTTGACCTTGAGCGCAGGCGGGTGCAGCGTGCGGGCTCAAGCGGCCCTGAGAGGAGCGCGCGATGCACAAGGGATCCTGCCTTTGCGGAGCGGTGAGCTTCCAGGTCGCAGGCAAACTGCCACCGCCCGTTGCCTGCCATTGTTCGCAGTGCCGCAAGCAGTCGGGTCACTTCTGGGCGGCCACGGACATTCCCCGCACTGCACTGACGATCCAGGGTGCCGATAAGCTCACCTGGTACCGCTCTTCCGAGAAGGCGCAACGAGGTTTCTGCTCCATCTGCGGGTCCTTTCTGTTCTGGGACCCGATCGGAAGAGACAGCATGAGCGTCGCGATGGGCGCGTTCGATCAGCCAACCCATACGCGGCTCGCGCTGCACATCTACGGGGCCGACAAGGGCGACTACTACGACATCGCGGACGGGTTGCCGCAGAACCAACACTGACCGGTCAGGTCGACTATGCGCATCGCGGCAGCCGTGTTCACCGTTTTCGGCCTTGCCTACGGGGCCTGGTGCATCGTCGCACTGATCGATCGCGGCCCGCACGTCGGCACCCTTGGCATGTTGCTGCTGTCGGCTGCGCTCTGCCATCAGGCCCTGATGTTGTATCGGGGTCAGAGATACGCCCGTCGGGCAGGCATCATCGGCGCGGCCGCGCTCGCACTGGGCAGCGGTGCGAGTGCCACACTGGTCGCGCTGCCCTGGCTGTCGACCGAAACGGAAGCCGCGATTCCAGGCGCGCTGCGGCCGACGCTGGCGCTGCTCATTTCGAGCGCCGCTGCCTTCGCCCTGGCCGCGGCAGCCCTCATCCAGGACCGGCGCGCTCGCCCGGAACACGGCACGCAGCGCGCGCGTGATCGCTAGGATGCTCGAGGACGCAAAGAAGCCACCGGCGGCCTTCTGGGCGATCTCCGTCGGCTTGCTCTTGTGGGCGCTGGGCGGCGCCTCGATCTATGCGGCATATTTCGTGGAAACACCGGAGGAGTTTGCCGAGACCGCGGAAACGGCGGCCAACAGCGCGGCGTATGCGCAATACATCGCCGACATCCCGGCGTGGGCGATCGCAGCCGGCATGCTGGCCGCTCTCGCCCGGCTGTTCGGCGCCATCTGCCTGCTGCTGCGACGAGCCTGGGCGTTCCCGCTCTACGTCGCTTCGACAGTGTTCTTCCTGGTTGCGCTGTACCGGGCGTTCATCCTTGCCGATGTCGCCGAGGTGATGAGCCCGGGACACATAGGAGTCGAGGTCATATTCCTGGTCCTGAGCCTCTTCTCAGTCTGGTTTTCTTACTGGGCGAGGTCAAAGGGCATACTCCAGTAAACCGCCCGCACTGGGTCTATGCACGAGACGCCGACGGCGGGTGGAAGTTCTCGCGGGTCATCTGGAATGGGGACTGAGGGAGGTACAGATGAAAAGAGTCACCGGTATCGGCGGCATCTTCTTCAAGGCGAAGGACCCTGCCGCGCTCATCGCCTGGTACAAGAAGCATCTCGGCATCGACGTGCAGGAGTGGGGCGGCGCGGCGTTCACCTGGACCGACGACGCGGGAAAGCCAACCAAGGGCACCACGATCTGGTCGGTCAGCGGCACGGGGGGCGACTACTTCGCACCCAGCACATCGACCTTCATGATCAATTACCGTGTGGCGGATCTTGCCGTCCTGCTAGAGGCATTGCGCGAGGAAGGCTGCAACGTTCTGGACAAGACCGACGACTCGGAGTACGGGAAGTTTGGCTGGGTCATGGACCCGGAGGGCAACAAGGTCGAACTCTGGCAGCCGCCCGCCGGGCGGTAGGAACGCGTTATAAGGCGATGGCGCACGGAGGGCCACATGACTACGAGACTCGAGAAGCCATTGAAGCGCGAGATCGACGTGAATCAGGAGACGTACACGCTCACGATCGCCCCGGAGGGCCTGAAGCTCGTACCGAAGGGAAAGCGCAACGGCGTGGAACTCGCGTGGAAGGACCTGGTGAGCGGGCAGGCCGCACTAGCGGCCGCGCTCAACGCGTCGCTGGAGCAGTCCCGCAGCTGACCGGCCCGAATCGAGGGCGTGATCGACGGAGGGGGGCGATCATGACGACACCCGTTTGGGCGCTGCTGGGCTTCGCCGCGTGGACGCTCTTTCTCCTGCTCGCGACGGTCGGTGTATACCGGTGGAGCCTCATCCTCACCGGGCGGGTGCCGATCCGTAATTTCCGCGCCGATCAGATCGAGGGATCGGACTGGTACCGGCGCGCGATGCGCGCGCATGCGAATTGCATCGAGAACCTAGCTGTCTTCGGCGCGATCGTGTTCGCTCTCTACGTCGGGAATGTCTCCGGCGATCCCGTCGACAAGCTCGCCATCGCCGTGCTCATCGCCCGCGTCGCGCAGTCGCTCGTGCATGTCTGCCTCGTCCAGAGCAACACCGTGGCGTCGATCCGTTTCGCTTTCTTCTTCGCGCAGATCGTCGCTTTCTTCTGGCTGATCGGAATCATCGTCGCCAGGCTCGCCTGACGGGCCGGCGAGCGCGCTGAGCGCGGCTCACGCCGCGCGGCTAGCGCACCGACTCGAAGCGCTCGCTCGCCTCGCGGAACCGGCGGCGCGCGCCTTCCAGGTCGAACGGCCGCTCCTGGAGCGTCTCGGCGTCCCACTCGCTACGGCCCGGCTTGAAGAAGTCGCCGCCGTAGATGTGGATCGCACCGGTGAGGCGCTCGACGGGATTGGTGACCGAATGTATGGCGTCGCTCGCGAGCCCGAACACCTCGGTCTCGGACAGCGCCGCGGCGCGGCTCGCCTCGATTGCGCGGCCCGAGCGCTCCCAGATGATGTTGTCCTCGCGGCCGGTGTAGATGCCGATCGAGGCCCACATGTTGTGGTTGTGCGGCAGGAGCACCATGAGCGGGGCCCACACTACGTTCAGAATCGTGAGGGCGTCACCGCGGTAGAGTGTGTGGATCCCCGCCTCGGTCGGTTCGCCGAGCCCATGCAGGACGGCCTTCGGGTTCGACACGGTGCGTCGCAGCACCTCCTCGACCGCTTTCTGGCCGTCGGACTCGAGCCGCGCGCGCTTTACCTCGTCGATGAAGCGCTCGACATCGAGGCGGGTCGCCGATTGCGCAGTGCCCTGCGCCGTGGAGGACACACCGCTCAACGCGGGACACCCGCCAGAAACGTCCGTCGTGACACCGAGGGAGGGACGCGTCGTTTCATGGAGCACCTCCGTTGCCGGGGCGATCGTCCCTCCAGCCGATCCTGTCGGTCAAGTTGAAACCGGCCAAGCCGCCGCACCAATGCGACAACTGGCTTCCGTTCGCGGAGGTGGCCGTCGCGCCACGCCGGCGATACCATCACGCCCCCTATTGCTGGGAGGGAATCGAAATGGAAGGCAGATTGAGCCTCACGCTGTGTATCGGACTGCTTGGCGCGTCGTTCGCGAGCGCCCAGGAACCGGCGGCCCCCAAGCCCGGTCCCGAGCACCAACGGCTGGGATATTTCGTCGGGAATTGGACCACCGAAGGCGAGATGAAGCCGAGCGAGATGGGACCCGGCGGCAAGATGACCAGCACCGAGAAATGTGAATGGTTCGAAGGCAAGTTCTCCGTCGTCTGCCACGCCCAGGGACAGTCACCCTGGGGTCCGGGCAAGAGCATCGGGATCCTGAGTTACAGCCCGGAAGAAAAGGCCTACACCTACTACGGCGTCGATAACACGGGGATGACGATGACCTCGGTGCCGCATGGCACGCTCAAGGGCGACACCTGGACCTACGACGACGAGAGCTACATGGGCGGCAAGAAGGTCAAGACCCGCGTCACCATCAAAGAGCTCTCGCCGACGGCGTACACCTTCAAGATGGAAGCGCAGGGCGCCGACGGCAAATGGGCCCCGCTCATGGAGAGCAAGGCAACGAAGACCAAGTAGCGAGCTGCGGCGTGCCGGGCCTCGTCCCGGCACGCCGGAGCCGCGTTTCCGCGGAGCACCACCGGAGGCTCATGTTCGCGCGCGCGCTGCTGGCATTTCTGGCGCTGCCCGGTGTGGTTGCGTTCGCGGTTCCCGTCGCGTGGCTGTACTCGAGTGGCAACAGGACGCTGGTGCACCCGCTCGGTCTCGTGCCGCTCATCGTCGGGATCGCAGCACTGTTCTGGTGCGTCCGGGATTTCTATGTGTCCGGCCGCGGAACGCTTGCGCCCTGGGCGCCGCCGACCAACCTGGTTGTCGTCGGGCTGTACCGGTACTCGCGAAACCCGATGTACCTCGCCGTTACGCTGATCCTGATTGGCTGGGCCATTGCGTTCGCGTCGCGAGGGCTCCTCGTCTACGCGGCGGCGGTGGCGATCGCGTTTCATCTGCGGGTCGTGCTCGCCGAAGAGCCGTGGCTCGCGCAGAGGCACGGGACGGCCTGGCAGGAATACTCGCAGCGCGTGCCGCGGTGGCTCGCCGTGCGGCGTTCGAGGGCCACCGGGTCATCGTCCGGATAGCGACGTTGTGGAGACGACCATGGAGATATTCGTGTTCGCCCGGATGCACGCCCGTCCGGGCATGCAGGACGCCCTGCGTCAGGCCATGTTCGAGGTGCAGGGACCGACGCGCGAAGAGCCCGGTTGCCTGAGCTATGGCGGATTTCACTCCGTGCGCGATCCGGACGAGTTCTACATCCACACCCGCTGGCAGGACCGGGCGGCCTTCGACCGTCACGCGGAGCTGCCGCACACCATTCGCTTTGTCGAGAAGGTCGAGCCGTTGCTCGATCACCCGTTCAAGGTCACTCTGGCGGAGCGGCTCTGGTAATGACGACGACGCAGACCGACACATTCCATGGACGGTTCGTGAGGCTCGTGCCAAACGAACCCGCCGGGGTACCTGATCGATCCGTGGACGAGGGAGCGTGATGGGCGTCAAGCGGCTGAACGATATCCCGGGGTTCAACATCGACCGCGTTGCCGCGGCCGCGGGAACCGACTGCGACGTGCTGCGCCTGGAGAATCTCGATACCGATATCCCGCCGCCGATGGTGGCCGTGGAGGCTACCCGCGCGATCATCGGCGACGACGATACGAACAGCTGGCTGCCGTTCACGGGCCGCGACGATCTCAAGGAAGCGGTCGCGGCGCACGTAGAGCGTCGTGGCGGGCCACGATACGACGCTCGCCGCGAGATCGTGATCACGAGCGGCGAAGGCGATGCGATGCTGGACGCCCTCTTCTGCCTCACCGACCCTGGTGACGAGGTCATCCTCACCGATCCGACCTACGCCGGCATGCTGAACCGCGTGCGACTGGTGGGTGCCGTGCCGCGGCTTGTGCCGCTCTACGTCGCGGGCGGCGAATGGCGGCTCGACGTTGACGCCCTGGCCGCGGCCGTGGGCGCGCGCACGCGTGTTGTGTTCCTCAATAACGCGTCGTTCCCGTCCGGGTGGGTGGCGAGCGACGCGGAGTGGGACGCCGTTGCCTCAATCTGCCGCGAGCGCGACCTGTGGCTCCTGTACTGGGGCGGGTTCGAGGGCGTCCTGTACGACGGTCGCGCGGTTCGTCATCCAGCGGCCCTCGCAGGCATGCGCGACCGCACAGTCACGGTCGGCTCGCCGGCGCTGGAGCAGCGCATGATCGCGTGGCGCATCGGCTGGGTCGTGGCGCCGGGTGAGCTCGTCAACGACGTCTCGCGCGTCCACATCTACAACGGACTGGTCCCGAGCGGCTTCGCACAGGTCGGAACGCGCGTCGCGCTCGGCCTCGCCGACGGACACATCGCGAACGCGAACGAGGAGTACCAGCGACGGCGCGACGAGACGCTGCGTCAGCTGGCAGGTCTGCCCGTGGTGCGGCCCGCCGGGGCATGGTCGCTCCTCCTCGATGTCGCTGCCCTCGGCCTCGATTGTGTCGAGTTCTCCAACCGCCTGCTCGAGCAGAAGGTCGCCGCCACGCCAATGCGCGGCTGGGGCGGCCCGGTCGCCGATCGACACGTCCGCTTCGTATTCAGCAACGAGCCCGTCGAGAGGCTGGCGCTGCTCGGCGATCGCGTGCGCCGGGCGCTTGCCGGCTCATGATCTCCATGAACGCTTCGAGCCATACCGATTTCGATTTCTTCATCGGCAGCTGGGATGTCGCGCATCGCCGGCTCAAGGAGCGGCTCGCCGGTTGCACCGAGTGGGACGAGTTCAAGGGCACCACGGTCGTGCGGAAGGTGCTCGGTGGCTTCGGCAACGTCGACGACAACGTGCTGGAGCTGCCCGCCGGACACTACCGCGCGGTGACGCTGCGCTCGTTCGATCCGGTCAGAAAGGTCTGGTCGATCTGGTGGCTCGACGGCCGCTACCCGGGCACGCTCGACACGCCGATGGTCGGGCAGTTCAGCGACGGGGTCGGTGTGTTCTATGCCGATGACAGGTTCAACGGCATGCCCATCCGCGTTCGCTTCGTCTGGTCGGTGCCGCGACCGGACGCGCCGCGCTGGGAGCAGGCGTTCTCTGCGGACGGCGGCACGACCTGGGAAACGAACTGGACGATGGACTTCGCGAGGCGCCCATGAATGCATCCACCCGCCCTTCGACCACTCTCACCCGCCTGCTGGTGCCGTGCGTGCTCGCGCTTGCCGCGGCTGACGCCGCGGCGCAGGCGACAGCTCCGCCCGAGGCGCGGCTGAAGGCCCTCGGCATCGAGCTGCCGTCACCCCCGAAACCGGTGGCGTCGTATGTGCCTGCCGTGCGGACCGGCAACCTCGTATTTCTCTCTGGACAGGGTCCCGTCGCGGGCGGCAAGCCGACGGTCACCGGCAAGGTGGGCGCGGATCTCACCGAAGAGGAGGGCTACAAGGCCGCCCGAGCCACGATCCTGAACTCCCTCGCGGTCCTGCGCGCCGAGATCGGGTCGCTGGACCGGGTCCGCCGCATCGTCAAGCTCGTCGGATGGGTGAACAGCGCGCCCGGGTTTGCGCGGCAGCCGTGGGTGATCAACGGTGCGTCGGATCTGCTCGTCGAGATCTTCGGCGAAGCAGGCCGGCACGCGCGGAGCGCCGTGGGCGCCAACGAGCTGCCGCTCGGAATCCCGGTGGAGATCGAGCTCATCGTGGAAGTCGCACCAGAGGCCTGACGGTGACGCGAACTCGCGTCTCGAGTGGCAGCCCATACGAACCAAAGGTGGGCATTTCGCGCGCCGTGCGGGCGGGCCCCATCGTCACCGTCGCCGGGACAGCGCCGCTGGAACCCGACGGCCGTACGGTGGGACGAGGCGATCCGGCCGCGCAGGCCCGGCGGTGCCTCGAAATCATCGCGATGGCGCTTGCTGACGCCGGCGCGTCGTTGCAGCACGTCGTGCGGACGCGGATCCTGCTTACCCGCATCGAGGACTGGCAGGCCGTCGCGACGGTCCACGGAGAGTTCTTTCGCGACATCCGCCCCGCCAACACGATCATGCAGGTCTCGCGCTTCATTGACCCCGACTGGCTCGTGGAGATCGAGGCCGACGCGGTCGTCGACGAAGCCGGCGACGCTCGCTGACCCACGCCCCGCCGCCCGGGCAGCCATCGCCGGTCGATCGACGACGAATTCAACGAGGGGCGGCTAAAATACCGGCATGACCGTCCAGCTCAATCACACCATCGTGTGGTGCGGCGACAAGCAGAAGTCGGCGTCGTTCCTGGTCGATATCCTCGAGCTCGAGAAGCCCGTCCGCTTCGGACCGATGCTGGTCGTGCGCATGAGCAACGCCGTCTCGCTCGACTTCTACGAGCAGGAAGGCAAGATTGCCCTGCAGCACTACGCGTTCCTGGTGAGTGACGCCGATTTCGTGCGGATCTTCTCCCGCATCCGCGGGCGCGAGATCCAGTACTGGGCGGATCCGGGCCGGCAGAAACCCGGGGAGACCTACGAGCACAACGGCGGACAGGGATTCTATTTTCTGGACCCCGACGGTCACCTGCTCGAGGTGATGACGCGGCCGTACGCAATGGACGAATAGCAAGAAACCACACGGCGCAAGCCGCCATGAACAACAAGCGACGACAGGGGTAGCACGATGGGCGCGATGGTGAATTGGCCGGTGAAGACCCGGGAGATGCACAGTCATCACTTCGACTCGACCATCTGGAACGATTTCAAGTTCCGCGACGACGACATCATCATCTCGACGTATGCGAAGTCAGGCACGACGTGGATGCAGCAGATCATCGCGCAGCTGCTTCTCGGCCCGAATCCCGACCTCGAGGTGGCGGAAATGTCGCCCTGGCTCGACATCCGCGTTCCCCCGAAGGCGGTGAAGCTGCCGGTCGTCGAGGCGCAGACGCACCGCCGGTTCATCAAGACACATCTCCCGGTCGACGCCCTCGTCTTCTCGCCGCGTGCCAAGTACATCTACATCGGGCGGGACGGCCGCGACGTCGTCTGGAGCTTCTACAACCATCATGTGAATGCCAACGAGATCTGGTACTCGGCGCTCAACGACACGCCAGGCCGCGTCGGTCCGCCCATCGAGCCACCGCCAAGCGACGTCCGGCAGTACTGGCGCGACTGGATGGATCGCGACGGCTTCCCGTTCTGGTCCTTCTGGGAAAACGTACGGACCTGGTACGCGATCCGCTCGCTGCCCAACGTCCTGCTGGTCCACTTCACGACACTGAAGCGCGACATGCCGGGCGAGATGCGCCGTATCGCGGCCTTCCTCGGCATTCCGATCGACGAGGCAAAATGGCCGAAGATCGTCGACTACTGCTCCTTCGACTGGATGAAGGCGAATGCCACCCGAAGCGTCCCGCTCGGCGGCGCGTTCTGGGACGCCGGCGCGCAGGTGTTTATCAACAAGGGGGTCAACGGACGCTGGTCCGACGTATTGACCGCCCAGGAGAAGGCCGAGTACGAGGCGCGCGCGGTGAAGGAGGTCGGGCCCGAGTGCGCGCGCTGGCTCGCGACCGGTGAAGGAACCGACTGAACAGCGATGGCAGGCAAACGAAAGACGCCTCGCGACATCGACGACTACATCTCCGGTTTCGCCCCGGACGTCCAGCGCGTGCTGCAGCGCATCCGCTCCACCGTGCGCAAGGCTGCGCCGGCCGCCGAGGAAATGATCAGCTACCAGATGCCGGCGTTCACGCAGAACGGCGTCCTGGTGTACTTCGCCGCGTTCAAGACGCACATCGGGCTCTATCCGCCCGTCGGAGGCGATGCCGCGATCCAGAAGGCAGTGGCGCCGTACGCGGGCGAGAAGGGAAACCTGCGGTTCCCGCTCGATGAGCCGATCCCATACGCTCTGATCACGCGGATCGTGAAGCTTCGGCTGAGGCAGAGCCTCGCGAAGGCCGCGGTCCGAAAGCGACGCCCACCGAAGCCGAAGTGACAGTAGACCGACCCAAAGTTGCCAAACGGAGGCCCCGACCCATGAGAACAGCAGTCGCCGTCGCACTGATGCTGTTTGCCGGCACGGTCAGCGCGCAATCGGCGCCCCAGCCCTCGGTGGCCCTGCCGGTCGAACTGGCGCGTGTGCTCCGCGACTATGAGGCCGCGTGGTCAGCGATGGAAACCACGGCACTCGCGAACCTGTTCGCAGAGGACGGGTTCGTGCTTTCGAACGGTCACGAGGCCGTGCGCGGCCGTGCGGCCATCGAGACATTCTACCGGCATCAGGGCGGCCCGCTCGTCCTCCGGCCGTTTGCCTTTGGGATGGATGCGCAGGTCGGATACATCGTCGGCGGGTTTGCCGCAATGACCGGGCAACCCGACATCGGCAAGTTCACGCTGACGCTGCGCAAGGACGGGGACGGTCGCTGGCTGATCGTGTCCGACATGGACAACTCGAACCGGCGCCGTGAGTAGTCGGACTCGTCGCACCCCACGCAGGCACCACCGAGAGCAGAAACGGGCGCGTTCAAAGGGAGCCTCGCGATGGTGACCCCTGCAGTTACGCTGCGTCTGTTCTCCTGGTACCTGTTCGTGCTTTCGGCGGCCCTGGTCCTCGTGCCGAACCATCTGCTCGGGCTCTTTGGAATCCCCGCCACCACGGATGTGTGGATCCGCGTCGTCGGCATGCTGGTGGGATGTCTCGCGTTCTATTACCTGCGGGCCTCGCACGCCGCGCTTGACACGTTCATCGCCTGGACGGTGCCCGCGCGCCTGTCCGTCATCGTGTTCTTCGGTACGTTCGTTGCGCTCGGACTAGCGCCCGCCGCGCTGCTCCTGTTCGGGGTCGTGGATGCTCTGGCGGCGCTGTGGACCTGGCATGCGCTCAGGCGGTCGCCGCGGCGCGCATGACTTCGATGCCGGTCGAATTCGACAACCCGGGGCATGGCGAAGCCTTCATACGGCTGAACGAGCAGTGGATCGAAGAGCACTTCGGGCTGGAAGAGGCGGATCGGAAGCTGGCAGCCGATCCGTACCGCATCGTCCGGGAGGGCGGACATATCCTGAGTCTTGTCGAAGGCGGCCGGGTCGTCGGCGTCTGTGCGCTGATCCGGGAGAGTCCGGATCGCTACCAGCTTGCGCGCATGGCCGTGGACCCGGGCGAACGCGGCAAAGGTTACGGCGAGGCCCTGCTTACGGCGGCACTGCGCAGGGCGCGTGAGGGCGGCGCCAGGAGCGTCTACCTTCTCTCCAACAGCAAGCTTGCGCCGGCGATCGCGCTCTATCGCAAGTACGGCTTCGAAGCGGTCTCCGAAGGCTCGCACCCCAGGTATGCGCGCTGCAACGTCGTCATGGAGCTGCGCTTCTCGGAGCCGGACTGATGCTCGTGCTCGAGTCAGCTCGACTGATTCTGCGGCACTTCGAGCCGGACGACCTGGATCCGCTCGCGGCGTTCTACGGTGACCCGGACATCCGTCGCTACTATCCGGACGGCGTTCGTACGATCGAGGAAACGCGCGAGGAGCTCGAGTGGTTCCGGAACGGTCATCCGGACCGCCCGGAACTGGGGCTCTGGGCGACGATCCACAAGCCCACGGCACGACTCGTCGGCCGCTGCGGATTGCTGCCGTGGACGCTCGACGGTAGCGATGAAGTGGAGGTCGCGTACCTGATCGACAAGGCATTGTGGGGCCAGGGACTCGCGACGGAGGCCGGCGCCGCGATCGCCCGCCATGCTCACCGGCGCCTCGGCCTGCCTCGTCTGGTCTGCCTCATCCTTCCGGGCAATGCAGCGTCGCGCCGCGTCGCGGAGAAGATCGGCATGCGCCGCGAGCGGCAGCTCGGCGCCGAGCACGGCCATGCGTCGCTGTACGCGCGCTCTGCGTCGTCTGCCTACACCGCCGCGCCGTCGTGAGCGCTCGGAAGCAGGATCGCCGACGGCGCACCGCGCACCCGCGGCCGCCGGATGCGCCCACGTTCTTTGCGACGCCGGCGCACTTCCGCGCCTGGCTGGCGAGGAACGCTGACCAAGCCTCCGTTCTGAACGTGGGCTTCTACAAGGTGGGCACCGGCCGGCCGAGCATGACCTGGCCCCAGTCGGTAGACGAGGCGCTCTGTTACGGCTGGATCGACGGCGTACGCCGGCGCATCGACGATGATGCCTACCAGATCCGCTTCTCCCCGCGCAGGAAAGGCTCGGTCTGGAGTGCGATCAACATCGCACGCGTGCGGGAGCTGATAGCCACGGGATGCATGCGGCCACAGGGCTTGCGCGCGTACGAGCGGCGTATCGAGCGCCGATCAAGGATCTACTCCTACGAGCAGCGACGTGCGGCGGCGCTCACGGACCAGGAGCTCCGCAGCTTCAGGCGCAACAGGCAGGCGTGGAGCTGGTTCGAGAGCCAGGCGCCCAGCCGCCGCCGTGCCATGCTTCACTGGATCGCCAGCGCGAAGCAGCCGTCGACGCGGGCCAGGCGGCTCGCCAGGCTCATCGAGAGCGCCGCGTCCGGTATACGCTTGATGCCGTAGCGGGAGGGAAGCCATGGGCATGGTGTTCGTCGACGTCGGCATGTCGCTCGACGGCTTCATCGCCGGTCCGAACGCGGGACCCCGCAATCCGCTGGGCGACGGTGGCACGTGCATCCACCAGTGGGTATACCCGCTGGCCGCGTTCCGCACACGTCTCGGCATGGAGGGCGGCGAGTCGGGCAGCGACAACGATCGGCTCGAGGCGGTGTTCGCGCGCACGGGCGCTTACGTCATGGGACGCTGCATGTTCGACGAGGGCGAGGTTGGGTGGCCGGAGGATCCGCCGTTTCGCGCGCCGGTCTTCGTGCTCACCCACCGACCGCGCGAGCCCTGGGTGCGCAGGGGTGGCACGACTTTCACTTTCGTCAACGAGGGCGTCGAGAGCGCGCTCGAACGTGCGCGCGCCGAAGCCGGCGATCGTGACATCCGCATCTCTGGCGGCGCCGACGCGATACGGCAGTGCCTCGAGGCCGGCGTCGTCGACGAACTCACGATCCACCTCGCGCCAATCCTGCTTGGTCGCGGTGTGCCACTGTTCGAGCGCCTCTTGGCGGAGCGACTGGCGCTCTCGATTGCGGACGTCGAAGGCTCACCGCTGGTTACGCACCTCACCTACCGGCTTGCGGGCCGCTAGCTAGCGCGTCGTGGACGAGGAGCTCATCGATGTCTTCTTCTACGGTCTCTTCATGGACCCGGACCTCCTCGTCGGTAAGGGCATCCCGCCGCGTGATCCGCGGCGCGCGATCGCGGAGTCCTACGCGCTGCGGATCGGGCAGCGCGCCACGCTGGTTCCGGAGAGCGGCGCGCGGGCCCATGGAATGGTCTATGCGCTGACGCGAGCCGAGCTCGATCGGCTCTATTCGCAGCCGGGGCTCGAGGACTACCGTGCTGAACCCATAGCGGTCCGAGGTTACGACGGGTCGACGCGGACGGCGATGTGCTACAACCTCGCGGCGGCACCGCGACCGGGGCACGCGAGCGCGGACTACGCGGCGCGGCTGCGTGAAGTGCTGAACCGACTGGGATTTCCACCGGAGTACGCGTCCGGTGTCGGCCCTCCCGCGGCCGATTGACGCCACGCGCGGACGAACGTCCACGGGAGTGCTCTGGACATGACCCTTTTACCCTCGGGGCCACTGCTCTCCGCGTTCGTAGTTGCAAGCCTGGTGCTCGCCATCATCCCGGGGCCCGGGGTCCTCTACATCGTGACGCGGAGCCTGGTGCAGGGACGGCGTTCCGGGTTGACCTCGGTGGTTGGCGTCGCGCTCGGCAACTTCGGCAACGCGATCGGCGCATCGCTCGGCCTCGCGGCGCTGTTCGCGGTTTCGTCGGCCGCCTTCACGGTAGTCAAGTACGCAGGCGCGGCGTACCTCGTGTATCTCGGGATCCAGGCGTTGCGTGCCTCGGTGACGGAAACCCAGGCCGAGGCGCCGCCGCCGGTGCGGCTGCCGCGGATCTTCCGCGACGGCTTCGTCGTCGCCCTGCTCAACCCCAAGACTGCGGTGTTCTTTGCGGCGTTCCTGCCGCAGTTCATGGACCCGGCGTTGCCTGCGATACCGCAGGGCATCGCGCTCGGCGCGCTGTTCGTCGGGATCGCGGCCATTACGGACACCGCGTATGCGCTCGCAGCCAGCAGCGTCGCACCCGTGCTCGCGCGTGCCAGCCGGCTGCGCGCAGCCGGGCGTTATCTATCCGGTGGGACGTTCATCGGACTCGGCGTGTTGACTGCCTTCGGTGGCCCACGCACCCAGGGAAAATAGTCAGCTTCCAGCTGCAGCATCGGCGGAATCGCCGGCCTCTTCGTCCCTGCCTGCGAACCTAACCCGATCGCCTCCGCCAAATCGGTACGTGTAGCGCAGCGACACGAAATCCATCCCGGGATTCGGCTCGCGGATCCCCGCGTTGGAGAAGTGCTCGATGCGAAGCGCCAGGTCGTGCTCACCGTGCGCGCCCAGCGTATGTCCGACGGCGAGATGACTCTGGAAGTTGAACTCGGTCGAGAACGACCGGCTACGGCTCTGAAAAACGGGCATCAGCACGCTCGGTCCCGAGCCGATCTCCGCGTACCAGCCGCGCGAGGCCGGGCCCGAGAGGCGCAGGCTCGGGACCGCGCTCAGTTGCGTGACCCAGAACTCATCGCTCGCGTCGTCCTCATCGGCTCGCCAGCGCCCGACAGCGAACTCCCACCGGCCGCGCAGCAGCAGCGAATCCCGGATCAGCCAAGCGCGCCTCCAATGCCACTGCGCGCCAACGGACCACGAATCCGTCGCCGTCCCCGCGCCCATCTGCGAGAACACGGCGTCGGGCTGCCAGCCGCGCTCGCCGCCCATGGCCGAGGCGGCCCCGAGCCAGAGCACGGCGAAGAGCGCGGCGCGCTTCACCGCGCGCTCACCTGGATGCGCTGCGGCGTCCGGGTCGGCCAGCCGCCCGCGAGCGCGCGATACAGGCCAACCAGCGCCGTCGCGGTGCGCGTGCGCGC
>Ga0075428_100003887_pt1 | contig 16417 bp, 11 predicted proteins | sample RhiMetdeltSRZDD2_FD_75291 | JGI IMG/M metagenome (GOLD analysis project Ga0075428, IMG submission 75291) | Populus rhizosphere microbial communities from Tennessee, USA - Rhizosphere MetaG P. deltoides SRZDD2 | ecosystem: Host-associated > Plants > Roots > Rhizosphere > Soil | place: USA... | reverse complement strand
CGCATCATTTACAGAAGTTTTTTCTGCAGATGGGTTGTCAAAGCTTTCAGGAACTGACATTACTGCCATTACCATTTTATTATTCGTAGGTGCTACCGGTAAAAGTGCACAAATACCACTTTATACATGGTTGCCTGATGCGATGGCTGGTCCCACGCCTGTGTCAGCATTGATCCACGCAGCTACGATGGTGACCGCGGGGATTTATATGATAGCAAGAAGCAACGAGCTTTACTCGTTAAGTCATATTACACAAAACATAGTTGCCTATATCGGGTTAGCTACTGCGTTACTGGCGGCAACGATTGCTTTAAAGCAAAACGATATTAAACGGGTACTGGCATATTCAACCGTCAGCCAATTGGGCTATATGTTCCTGGCATTGGGTGCAGGAGCGTACACAGCCGCAGTATTTCATGTAATGACACATGCATTTTTCAAAGCATTATTGTTCCTTGGTAGCGGGAGTGTAATTCATGCCATGGGTGGTGACCAGGATATCAGGAATATGGGTGGCTTAAATAAAAAATTAAAAATCACGGCATTTACTTTTCTTGTTGGTTGCATAGCCATCGCAGGTATTCCACCGTTGAGCGGATTCTTTTCCAAGGATGCTATTTTATTAGCGTCATTTCTTAAAAACCCGGTGTTGTACGGCATTGCTTTATTCACGGCATTGCTTACGGCTTTCTATATGTTCCGGTTGTATTTTGTAACATTCTCCGGGAAGTTCAGAGGCACACATGAACAAGAACATCATTTGCACGAAAGCCCGGCATTAATGACGGTGCCATTGATAATTCTTGCCATCTTATCGATCATTGGCGGCTTGGTTGGAATCCCTGAAGTATTTGCAAAAGGCGGAGATAAGATCGGACAATTTCTTTCGCCGGTTATTAAAGAACACCGTGAGCATGAAGTGTCTCATGCTACAGAATATTTATTAATGGGATTGTCCACGGGGTTAGTCGTTCTCACGATTGTCTTTGCCTGGTTCCGGTTCAAAAATTATCAACCAAAGGAAGAAACCGGGTTGGGAAAAGTGTTGGAGAACAAATGGTATGTGGATGAGTTGTATGACAGAATAATTGTAAACCCATTGAGCAGGTTTGCAGCATTTCTGAATGATGTATTCGAAAGGTATATTGTTGACGGAGTTGTAAACGGGGTAGGAAAAGCGGTAAACTATGGGAGCCGCCAGTTGAGACTATTGCAAAGCGGGCAGGTTGGAAGTTATGTGTTGCTGATGGTGTTGTCGATATTGCTTTTGCTCGTCTACCAGTTTTTTTTAAAGAAATAAAAGCCCCAAACCCCTGAAGGGGCTTTGGCAAGATTCTATATGATCGCATTGTTGTTAATATTAATTCCTTTATTAAGCGGGCTTATTGCATTCTTTTTAAGAACAGGAAATGCCGCTAAAGGCTGGGCATTGCTTTCTTCCTTTGCAACTGTTGCTGTGTCGATACTCGGATTAACTATTTTGAGCAAACCGGAATTGCTGCAATTCAAAGCAGCATGGCTACCCGGTTTGGGTAGCAATTTTTCTGTTCGTCTTGATGGCATGGGGCAGCTGCTTTGCTTACTTACCGCTATTTCATTCCCATTGATCTTTATTGCTACCTGGAGTCGCCAATATAAAAATGCTCATAACTTTTTTGGATTGATGCTGCTTTCGCAGGCAGGCCTAATGGGTGTATTTCTTGCCATGGATGCATTGTTGTTCTATTTCTTTTGGGAATTGGCTTTGATCCCTGTCTATTTCCTTTCGTCTATTTGGGGAGCGGAAAGAAGAATTGCCGCTACATTCAAATTCTTTATTTATACATTCATTGGTTCGGTGCTGATGCTTGTTGGATTGATCTACCTGCAATCCCAAACCGCGGATAGATCTTTTGATATCGATGCATTCTACAAGATTGTTCTGGACAATAAAACACAGAACTGGGTATTTTGGTTAATGTTTATTGCTTTTGCGATCAAGGTACCTGTTTTCCCTTTTCATAGCTGGCAGCCCGATGTGTATGAGCAGTCGCCAACAGCAGTTACCATGGTGCTTAGCGGTATTATGGTAAAGATGGGACTGTTTGCGATCATTCGCTGGCTATTACCGGTATTGCCATACAGTTCATTTGCATACGGGGAAAAAATGATCGCGATGTGGACCATTGTGGGTATGATCTACGCATCATTGCTTGCGTGGCGCCAGGATGATATGAAACGGCTGATCGCCTATTCGTCTATTGCTCACCTTGGGTTGATGGTGATTGCGATTTTTTCAGAAACTGAATTGAGCATGCAGGGCGCCATGTTACAAATGTTCAATCATGGCATCAATATACTGGGGCTTTGGGTTATTGTTGAAATACTGGAAAGAAAATACGGAACAAGAAAACTTTCTGAATTAGGTGGTCTTGCACAAAAGGCCCCGGCAATGGCGCTGCTTTTTGTTGTTGTGGCATTAGCCAATATCGCCTTACCGCTCACCAATGCTTTTGTTGGTGAATTCATGATGTTTACGGGGATCTTCACATCGCCTATTTCAGAGTATGAATTATTCACGGTGCCTGCAGCAGGAATCACGATCATTCTTGGAGCGGTCTATACACTTCGGATGATCCAAAAGGTGATCTATGGAAACACCAATCCATTAACAGAAACAGGAACCGATATTGGTTATAATGAGAAATTGGTTTTAGGAATAATTGTGATCATGATCATTGCGGCAGGCGTTTATCCAAAACCATTTTTAGATCTGACAAAAGATACAACGGACCTGATCTTAAAAGAAGCGAATATTATTCCGGTTCTGGTAAAATAAAAACGGGCTGAGAAGATGAATGCATTAATTATATCGGCGCTAATGGGAGTAGTGATGATGTTCAGCGGTATTTTGCTGAAACAGCGGTCGGCTATTCGTGGCGTGGCGCTGGCAGGACTTTTCGCTGCAATAGTTTTGAATATTGCGGAAACTTATGGCTTTCATTTGTTCAAAGTTGACATCAAAAACATGATGCACTTTGACAGGTTTGCACTTTTCTTTAATACGGTAGCGATGATCTGCACTTTTATTTTCTTTTTGCTTTCAGCAAAAGAAATGGAAAAGGTCGGGTTGAATTACGCTGATTATTTTGCCCTGATATTTTTTATTATCTGTGGTATTTTATTGAGTTCTTCATTTAGTTCATTACTGATCCTTTTCCTGGGTATTGAAATAATCTCTATACCATTATATATCTTAACAGGAAGCGATAAAAAGAATTTGAAGAGCAATGAGGCATCGTTAAAATATTTCTTGTTGGGCTCCTTTTCTACAGGTCTTATGCTGATGGGTATTACTTTTATTTACGGTGATGCAGGATCATTCATCGTAGAGAATATTACTTCACTGTCAACGCCTGATGCAAAGCCGTCAATACTATTGATTGCAGGACTGCTATTATTGATGTTCTCTATGGCATTTAAGGTTTCGGCAGCGCCATTCCATTTTTGGACACCTGATGTTTATGATGGGGCGCCGACGGTATTCACTTCCTTTATGGCCACGATCGTGAAAGCTGCGGTCTTCATCGCTTTTATTCGGTTGTTCAACTACGGTTTCTATGGAATTCATGAATCATGGAAATTTATTATTGCGATAATAACAGCACTTACCTTGTTCATCGGCAACATCACGGCAGTTTTTCAGCAAAGCGTAAAAAGAATGCTGGCTTATTCAAGCATCGCACAAGCAGGTTTTATGTTGATGGCGGTACTTGCACTAAACAGTTTTGCTTCTGAAGGAATAATATTATATACCACCGCATATAGTTTGGCAACAATTGGCTTGTTTGCTATTTTGGTTAAAATGAAAGACTATACGTTCGAAGGGTTTAACGGATTTGCGAAACACCAGCCATTACTTGCGGCAGCGGCAGTTATTTTTTTATTGTCATTAGCCGGCATTCCGTTAACCGCAGGATTTCTTGCCAAGTTTTATATGATCAAATCTGTGTTGGATAGCGGCGGCTTCCTCTGGCTGGTCATACTTGCTGTACTTATGGCTGCAGTAAGCGTTTATTATTACTTCCGCGTAATACAAGCTATGTATTTTAAAGATGGCGAAGCACAGGCGATGGAGATCAGCGTTTCTTTTAAGGGAGTGATTATCGCTGTTGCAGCATTGGTTATATTACTCGGAATATTTCCCCAGCTTTTACTCAATTGGTTGTATTTCTGATCTCTTCGGAAAAATAATCTGATCATTGCAGATTTTCCATTCATATATTCAACTTTGCTGGCAACAATACACTCCTATCTTTGTTGACTTTAAAATTTTCATTATGCATAAAGCTACCTACCGGACAGGTTTCGGCATTATGATCCTTATCCTTAGCCTGGCTTCTTCCGCACAAGTAAGACCGCAACCATCGGGTGATACTACAAGACCGGGTGGACAACGACCGGCAGCAGGCGTACGTCCTTACAAAGAGATCATCACTGATAAAGCCGTAACGAAAAATGGATTTTTTAAAGTGCACAAAGTAGACGACAAATACTATTTTGAAATTCCCAATGATCTTTTGTGGAGAGATATACTTGTTGTAAATCGTCTTTCAAAAACACAAGCAGGCACTGGTTATGGTGGTGACCAGGTAGGGCAGAATGTTATTCGTTTTGATAAGGGGCCGAATAACAAAATGTTCCTTCGCACTATTTCTTATGCTGTATATGCAAAAGATTCTACCTCGCCAATGTTTTCGTCTGTAGCCAATTCCAATTTGCAAGCCATATCATTTGCATTTGATATCAGAGCATATGGAAAAGATTCTGCAACATCTGTTATTGAGATCACGGACTTTGTTAACGGCGATAATGATGTGCTTTTCTTTAGCGCAGCTGCAAAGTCATCCAGAAGACTCGGGTCATTGCAAACCGATAAATCTTATATCGTAAGCGTAAATCCTTTTCCGATCAATATTGAAATCAAAGCTGTAAAAACCTATGGCAGGGCCGCCGCCCCGTCAATCGGTGTTGTGGGATTTGGAGCACCGCAACCCCAGGGTAACCTGACGGTAGAAATGAACAGTTCTATGGTGTTACTTCCAAAAGTTCCAATGCAGGCAAGACATTTTGATGCAAGGGTTGGTTATTTCACCGTTGGCTATATGGACTATGATGCAAATCCCCAGGGTGTCAGAGATATTACAATTGCAAAACGCTGGAGACTGGAACCCAAAAATGCCGAAGACCTGGAAAAATATAAGAGAGGAGAATTGATAGAGCCAAAGAAGCCGATCATCTTTTATATCGATCCCGCAACACCTAAGAAATGGATTCCTTATTTGATACAGGGTGTTAATGATTGGCAGGTAGCATTTGAAAAAGCCGGTTTTAAAAACGCAATTTTTGGAAAGATGGCTCCGACTAAAGAAGAAGATAGTACATGGAGTTTGGAAGATGCCCGTAATTCAGCTATTGTTTATAAACCTTCGGAAACGCAAAATGCAAGTGGTCCAAGTATTTCAGATCCGAGAAGCGGTGAGATCATCGAAAGCCATATCAATTGGTATCATAATGTAATGGAGCTGGTACGCAATTGGTATTTGATCCAGGCTGCGCCAAATGATGCCCGTGCAAGATCTATGGAATTTCCCGATGAATTAATGGGCAGGCTTGTTCGTTTTGTTTCTTCGCATGAAGTGGGCCATACTTTAGGGCTCCGTCACAATTTTGGATCAAGTTCATCAGTACCTGTTGAAAATTTAAGAAATAAGGAATGGGTCGCTAAGAATGGGCATACTCCATCGATCATGGATTATGCACGTTTCAATTATGTAGCACAACCCGAGGATGGATTAAGTGGTGAAGAATTGCAGGCACGTATTGGTGATTATGATAAATGGGCGATCGAATGGGGTTATCGTCTTTTTCCGGAATTCAAATCACCGGAGGCTGAAAAAGGAAAATTAAATCAATGGACAAGGGAGAAATTAAAAGATCACCGTCTTTGGTTTGGCGATGGAGAAACGAATTTTGACGATCCTCGTTCGCAAAGGGAAGACCTGAGCGATAATGCCGTTAAAGCAGGTGAATATGGAATAAGAAATCTTAGGAGAATTCTTCCTGAACTCATGAAATGGACCAGGCAGGATAATGAAGATTTTACAAATCTTGGTGATATTTACAACCAGGTAACAGGGCAGTTCAACCGCTATATGGGTCATGTAGCAAGATATGTGGGAGGTATTTATAAAACTCCAAAAGTTGTGGAAGATGCAGAACCTGTTTATGAATTTACGCCAAAAGCAAAACAAGCAGAGGCGGTAGCATTTCTAAATCAACAATTATTTAATACGCCAACATGGCTCATCAGTAATGAAATTTTTTCAAGAACGGGTAACAATCCGCTAACCGTTATAGGCAATGTGCAGGATAACATGCTCGGCGGGTTGCTTAGCGCCAACACACTTAATAAATTGATAACGGCAGAAGCCACGACAGGGAACACCTATAAAATGTCTGATCTCTTCAGTGATCTCAAAAAAGGCATTTGGTCTGAACTAAGCACAAGAAAGACGATCGATGTATATCGAAGGAATTTGCAGAAGTCGTACGTAAGCATGTTGAGCAATCTGCTGAACCCGGCAGAAATCACGATTAATCTTGGAGGCTTTAATATCTCGTCGTCGGTTAATACCGATAAAACAGATATTAAGAGCCTGGTGAGAGCACATCTTACAACTTTAAGAGCAGAGGTGAATGCAGCAGCAGCTGGCATTACAGATCCCATGAGCAAATATCATTTACAGGATGTATCAAAAAGAATTGAGGATGCATTAAATCCCAAGAAATAAATAAAAAGAAGTTGAGAACGGGCTCCGATTAAATCGGGGCCTTTTTTATTTCCTGCGCCAGTTATCAAATTCTATACCTTTGAGTACAGGACTTTATTACATTCGGTTTGCAATGAGATACCGCGATATTTTTGCACTTGCGCTCCGTTCTGTTCGCAGCAATATGCTTCGTACAGTACTTACCGTTATAATTATTGCATTGGGCATTATGGCCCTTGTCGTTGTTAATACCGCGATCAAAGCGATCAGTCAAAAATTTTCAGAGAGTTTTTCTACTATGGGAGCCAATGGTTTTACCATCCGGTATAAACAAAGAAATATTCAATTTGGTGGTGGCGATTCAGAGCTTAAAAAAGAAAAAAAAGGAAGTAAAAAAGAAAAAAAATCAAATCTTAATAAGATCATCCGGAAAGAGGAAGCCGAGCTTTTTTTAAAATACTATACATTCCAATCTTCAAAAAGCATCTCAGTTTTTGGAACCCGCAACGCGATAGCTTCGTTTGAGACTAAGAAGACCAGTCCCAATGTTTTTTTATTTGGTGGCGATGAAAACTGGGCCATTTTAAATGGATTTAAAATAAGAAGCGGCAGAAACCTGAACAAGGCTGATGTACAATCAGGAAGAAATGTGTGCCTGCTTGGCTATGATGTGGCCAAGATCTTATTCAAGGCTAATCCTGATAAGGCGGTCAATCAAATCATCCGGGTACAAAATATTCCTTATCGTGTGGCCGGAGTGCTTGATAGCCGCGGTTCATCATTTGGCATGAGCTGGGATAACAGGATCGTGACAAGTTATACAAATGTTCATCGCCAGTTCAGTTCGGGCTTTAGTTATGTAATTGCTGTCATGACCGATGATATCAAGCTGGTGCAGGTAGCCATGGGTGAAGCAGAAGGTGTATTTCGTTCGGTTCGCAAACTGGCAACTACGGAGGAAAACAATTTTGTGCTCGACCGTAATGATAGTGTGGCTGAAAAAGCGATGAATAGTTTAAGCATGATATCACTCACGGCATTAGTTATCGGGTTTATTACGCTATTGGGTGCGGCGATCGGGCTGATGAATATCATGCTCGTTGCCGTAACCGAAAGAACTAAAGAAGTAGGTCTTGCAAAGGCCATAGGTGGAAAAAAGAAAACGGTCATTTTACAATTTCTGTCAGAATCTATCATTATAAGCGTGTTAGGCGCATTGTTCGGCATTATCCTGGGTATTTCGTTGGGTAATTTCTTTTCGCTTCTTATCAATACGGGCTTTGTAGTTCCCTGGAATTGGGTGATACTTGCTATAGTGATCTGTTCAATCACCGGTTTGCTGGCTGGTCTATATCCTGCGTTAAAAGCGGGTAGGTTGAACCCTATTGAAGCGCTTCGCTATGAATGATCTTACCTCATGATAAAAACGGAAAAATCTTAGATCCAAAGTCCATGTACTAACCCCTGTTTGTGTAATCTTGAAAATAAAACACCGTCTTGTTTCGGATTAAAAAATCATTAACTTGTAACGCTCTGATTAAAATTTTTGCAGGGGCATTTTGAGCAGTTAATTATTTTTTCCTTAGAATTGTATCCCTGAAAGATTTAAAATTTACTTTTTAAAAATTTAAACACTAAAAACTAAGATCATGGCTGAAACAAAACCGACTGCAACAGCAAGTGTGAAAGCAACTTCAGTACAAGCAAAGAAAAGCAGTAACGCCATTTCATGGCTTGCCCCAATCATTTGTATCATCGCTGGTTATTGTATCTGGCGTTTTATTCTCGGTAGTCCTGACGGGTTTGAAAAACCTGATCCCAAAGGTGGATTTTGGCCTCATCACCAAAAACCAAAAGGCGCTTTAAATGCGATTTATGAAGGCGGTATCATCGTTCCTCTTCTTATCGGTATGTTCCTGATGGTACTTACTTTTTCGATCGAAAGATTATTGACGATAAGTAAAGCTTTAGGCAGCGGTTCAATCGCTGATTTTATCCGTAAAGTGCAATATCATCTGGCAAACAGAAATGTAGATGCAGCGATTGCAGAATGCGACAAGCAACGTGGTTCAGTTGCAAACGTTATGCGTGCCGGTCTTCGTCGATATAAAGAAATGACAACAAACAATGAGCTTTCGACTGATCAGAAAGTTTTAGCCATTCAAAAAGAAGTTGAGGAAGCAACGGCATTGGAACTTCCAATGCTTCAGAAGAATCTTGTGTTCCTTTCAACGATCACTTCAGTTGGTACCCTTGTTGCCCTTCTCGGTACGGTTATGGGTATGATCCGTTCGTTCTCTGCACTTGGTGATGCAGGTGGCGGCGCAGGTGCTGCAACTGAATTGGCGGTTGGTATTTCCGAAGCTCTTTATAATACAGCACTCGGTATCGGTACATCGGCGGTTGCGTTAATCATGTACAACGTATTTACAACCAAAATTGACGCTATTACTTATGGTATCGATGAGTCAGGTTTCACGCTTACCCAAAGTTTTGCTTCTCTTTACAAATAGGAGACAATTCTTTTATGGAAAACATGAAACATTGAATCTCAACTTAAATTAGTAAAAAATGCCCAGTGTCAAAATACCAAAGAAGAGCACATTTGTGGACATGACCCCGTTTGTGGATGTGGCCTTCCTTATTCTTACATTCTTCATCATGGCTACCAAGTTCAAACCGCAGGAGCCTGTTGAAATAAAAACTCCCAACTCTGTTTCTACTAAGGATATTACAGAAGATGATGCGTTACAGGTAACTTTTGATAGTTCAGGAAGAGTTTTCTTTGCGATAATGCCTAAAAGCGATAACACCATAAAGTATAATATCATCAAGAGCATAAACACTGCAAGGGGTTTGGGATTATCAGATATTGATATGAAGAACTTTGCTCAAACCCCGGCTATTGGCGTACCATTTTCAGGCTTGAAACAATTATTGGCGCTTCCGGTTGAAAACCAGGGAAGTTTGAAACAACCCGGCGTACCTGTTGATACATTAGGCGGTGAATTGTACTGGTGGATCAGGGAGTCTGTAGCTGCATTCACAACAACTGGTAAGCCACTTAAGTATTATATCAAAGGTGATAACAATGCTAAGTTCCCGACTTTCAAAAATGTGCTCAATGCTTTCAAAAAGAATGAGATTTTGAAGTTCCAGATGATCACGATGCTGGAAGATGTGCCAACTGGCACGGAACTTTCTGCAATTAGAAGCAGGCAAAAGGCATCCGGTGGAGGAACGGCACCACCCAAATAAAATATTAACTTATAAAATTTAGACAATGGCTAGTATTGATGAAGGCGGTGGCGAAAGCCATAAAAAAGGACCGGGTGTAAAGAAGGCCAAAAAACTTTCTACCCGTGTCGACATGACACCAATGGTTGACCTTGGATTCTTGCTTATAACATTCTTTATTTTTACCACGACTATGAGCAGCCCGACAACCATGGACCTGTTCATGCCGAAGGATACTGATAAGGATGAAGAACAAAACAAGGCTAAAGAATCCGGAGCATTGACGCTCTTGTTGGGAAAGAACAATGTGATCTATTATTATGAAGGTCAGCTAAAGGATGACGCATCAAACTTTTTGACAACTAACTTCAGCGGTGTTCGCAAGATCATTATTGACAAGAAGAAATCCGTGATCGAATCACACGTGCATGATGCCGGTTGTCAAAAAATCCAGGAAAAGGCAAGAGCGGGCGACCCGGCCAGAAAGATCCCAGGCGACCCCAACTGGCAAAAGGCATGTTTAGACAAAGACCTGGTTATTGTCATCAAGCCTGATGAAGATGCAACTTATAAGAATACAATCGACATCCTTGATGAAATGGCGATTAGCGATATTAAGCGTTATGCCATGGTTGATCTTTTCGCGGTTGAAAAAGAGCTGATTAAGAAGACCGAAGGTGGCAATTAAAATCAAATTAGCAATGTGGAATCTTCCCGGTTCTGCATCTAACTAAAAAAGAAACTGCAATGGAAATAAATAAAATCCTGTCAAGCGATATTCTTGATCTTCTTTTTGAAGACAGGAACAAAGCTTATGGCGCATATGATCTGCGTAAGACTTATAAGAAAAGGCTTACGATAGCCTTGCTTATTACTGCTGCCGTGGCCCTGCTTGCATTGGGCGGTTCTTTGCTTGCCAGCACTTTAAAACAAAAAGAAGGTAAGGTGCAGGTAAGAGAAATGACTCTTACAGAGTTGAAACAGGAGGAAGAGAAAAAACCTGAACCTCCCCCTCCGCCCCCGCCAAAACAGGAGCCTCCAAAAGTGGAGATGACAAAATTCACTCCTCCCAAGATCGTAAAAGACGAGGAAGTAAAGAAAGATGAGATCCCGCCTGAAACTAAAGAGCTCGAGGATACAAAGATCGATGTAGTGAGCCAGGAAGGTGTGAAAGATGAAGGCGTACCGGCGGTAGTTGATGAAGGGAAACAGGTAGTGGAAGAGAAGAAAGAAGAAGATGAGAACAAAGTATTTGAAAAAGTGGAAGTAGAAGCAAGCTTTAAAGGCGGCGAAAGGGAGTGGACGAAATATCTTCAAAGAAATCTTGATGCTAACGTTGCGATTGAAAACGGCGCTAACGAAGGAAGTTACACAGTAGTGGTTCAGTTCATCGTGGATAAAGAAGGTAAAATAAGTGACGTAAGAGCATTGACAAGTCATGGTCATGGAATGGAAGACGAGGCAATCAGGGTAATTAAAAGAGGACCGGATTGGGTACCTGCTATTCAAAACGGACGTAATGTAAAAGCTTATCGTAAGCAGCCAATCACATTTATCGTTGCTTCAGAATAATAGGGTTTAGATGAAATAATTTAAGTCCCCCGATTTATCGGGGGATTTTTATTTTTGAATATCTATGCTTGGAAAGTTAACGGGATGGGATGATACGATTGTTGCCCTGGCTACACCGCCCGGCATAGGAGCTATTGGTGTAGTAAGACTAAGCGGTAATAAGGCAATTGAGATAGCAAATGATCTTTTTCCTTCAAAGGATCTCGGGAAGCAACCATCACATACAATTCATGTAGGCATTTTAAAAAGCAATGAAGTTGTTCTTGATGAAGCTGTGGTTTCACTTTATAAAAATCCAAAATCATATACAGGTGAAGATGTTGTAGAAATTAGTGGTCATGGGTCGCCATTTGTTTTACAGCAAATTATTGGCGCATGTATAGAACGTGGTGCCAGATTGGCGAAACCGGGAGAATTTACCCAAAGGGCTTTTCTAAAAGGCAAGCTTGATCTTGCACAGGCGGAAGCCGTGGCTGACCTGATTGCTTCGAATACTGCTGCTTCCCAAAAAACGGCTCTGCATAATATCCGCGGAGGGTTCTCGCATAAATTAAAAGAATTGAGAGACCAGTTAATAAAGTTTTCTGCCCTCGTTGAATTAGAACTTGACTTTAGCCAGGAGGATATTGAGTTTGCCGACCGCAAACAATTCTATCAATTGATAAACGAATTGTCATTGGTTACTGATCAGCTTACCAATTCGTTTAAACTGGGAAATGTAATTAAAAACGGCGTCAGTGTAGCCATCATTGGGAAGCCAAATGCTGGTAAATCAACTTTGTTAAATGCATTATTACAGGAAGAAAGGGCAATCGTAAGCGAAATACCCGGAACAACAAGAGATACGATCGAAGAAGTGATCAATATCGATGGAATTCTTTTTCGTTTAATAGACACAGCAGGAATTCGCCAGCATACCAGCGATATCATCGAAACATTAGGGGTTGAAAGGAGTCTTGATAAAATGAAAACTGCAGACCTTGTTTTATACCTTTTCGACGTTGATGAACAAAAGTCCGAGATTGCTGCTATGAAGGGGGAACTGGAGAAACTACAATTAAATTATTTATTGGTCGGGAATAAAATTGATGAGCAGGAAGAACAGGAAGTAAGAAATAACTTTTCTTCAATAGATAGTATTGTATTTATTTCTGCAAAAGCCCATAAACATTTGGAAGTATTAAAAGAGAGAATGGTTGATAAAGTGATCCTGGGGCAAGTGCAGGCAGAAGATACAATAGTTACGAATGCACGTCATTACCATGCATTAAAAGAAGTTGATAAATCGCTGGCAGACATTAAAACCGGATTGGATAATAAACTTGCCGGCGATCTCCTTGCATTGGACATTCGCAGGGCACTTCATTATCTTGGTGAAATAACCGGTGAGATCACAAACGAAGACCAGCTTGATTATATATTCAGTAAGTTCTGTATCGGAAAATGAAATGCATTTCAATGATTAAAAAAATCTTTTACAGTATTCTTTCTTTACTGATCTTTCTGAATGGTGCTGGCCAAACAACTTTGTTTGATGCCGACTGGCGGTTTCATCGTGGCGGTGCACAGCGTGCCGAAATGCCCGCATTCGACGATTCAAAATGGCGAAGGGTTGACCTGCCGCATGACTGGAGCATTGAAGACCTTCCGGGAACGAGTTCGCCTTTTGATCCTGATGCAGTCAGCCAGGTGAGTGGAGGATTTACTGTTGGCGGCTCAGGCTGGTATCGCAAAACATTTTCTGTTCCTGCAGAACAAAAAAATAAACGCATCCATATCCAGTTTGATGGTGTGTATATGAATGCAGGATGCTGGCTCAATGGCGAATATCTCGGTGATCATCCTTACGGGTATACAAGTTTTTGGTTTGATGTGACGGATAAAATAAAATTCGGAGCAAAGAATACGATTGCAGTACAGGTAAAGAATGAGGGACAGAACAGCCGCTGGTATTCCGGTTCCGGCATCTATCGTCATGTTTGGTTAAAGGTGTTGGAACCAATACATGTTGCACAATGGGGATCTTACATAACAACGCCTGTTGTAAATACTTCCTCCGCAAAAGTGAATATTAAAACGAACATTGTTAGCCCTCCCGGTAGCATTACACAGGTTAAGGTCTTAACAAAAATCGTAAATGCAAAAGCTGTAGAAGTAGCAAAAGCTGAGGTACAACAGCCGCTTAATCTGAATACATCGACTGAAGTCGGTCAGGAAGTCACTGTAAACGCTCCTGAATTATGGTCAATTGAATCACCAACGCTTTATACAGCGATAACAGAAATTTATCTTGGGAATGATCTTGTTGACCGCAGTGAAACAAAATTTGGCATTCGTACTATTTCATTTGATACAACAAACGGTTTCAGGCTGAATGGAAAAACAGTCAAGCTAAAAGGAGGTTGTGTTCATCATGATAATGGTCCTCTTGGTTCTAAAGCTTACGATCGGGCAGAAGAACGACGTGTTGAATTGCTAAAGGCAAGCGGGTACAATGCAATCCGATGTGCTCACAATCCGCCATCACCTGCATTTTTGGATGCCTGCGATCGTTTGGGAATGCTGGTGATTGATGAGGCATTTGATATGTGGAAAATTGCGAACAATCCCCATGACTACCACTTATATTTTAATGATTGGTGGCAAAGGGATATTGAAAGCATGGTAATGCGTGACCGCAATCATCCATCTGTTATAATATGGAGTATCGGAAATGAGATCCGCGGTATGGAAACACCGGAAATAGTAGCTGTTGCTAAAATGCTGGGTGATCATATTCGTAAACTGGAACCAACAAGACCTGTTACAGCCGCTGTGAATGGATTGAACCCGAAAAAAGATCCATACTTTGCTACGCTGGATATCGGTGGTTATAACTATGCAACCGGTGGCGATCATTTGCAGGGCACGATGTATTCGATCGATCATAAACGAGTGCCGGGACGAATAATGATGGGCACCGAATCTTATCCGTTGGAAGCTTTCAGTGCCTGGATGGATGTGATCGATCATGATTACCTCATCGGTGATTTTGTATGGACGGCATTTGATTATATCGGTGAAGCCAGTATCGGTTGGCGTGGTTACTGGCAGGAGAGTAATTTTTATCCATGGAATCTTGCCTTTTGTGGTGATATAGATATTTGCGGATGGAAACGGCCACAATCCTATTATCGTGACGCGCTTTGGAAAGAGAATGCAATTTCTGTTTTTGTAAAACCACCCAAACCTTCTTTTCCACTAAACCCCAATAAACAATACTGGAGCAAATGGGAATGGCATGATGTCGTGGCAGATTGGAACTGGCCTGGCTTTGAAAACAAGCCACTGGATGTATCAGTGTATTCTTCCTGCGATGAGGTTGAACTTTTTCTCAATGGTAAATCGCTGGGTAAAAAGAAAACCAACCGTGAGTCAAAATTTACTGCTGCATGGAGTGTTGCTTACCAGGCAGGGATTTTAAAAACTATTGGCTACACAAATGGAAAAGAAGTGGCGTCGTCACAATTACAAACAGCAAAACAGGTTTCAAAGATCAAATTATCTCCTGATCGTTCAGTTATTAAGGCTGATGGACAGGACTTGAGTTATATTACTGTTGAGTTATCCGATGCAAATGGAGTCCGCAATCCTAAAGCAGAAAATTTAGTAAAATTCAAAGTGGACGGCGGGACTATTGTAGGAGTTGGAAATGCAAACCCAATGAGTTTGGAAAGCTATCAACTACGGCAGCGCAAAGCATGGCAGGGCAGGTGTTTGGTCATCGTAAAGTCTTCAGAAAAACCAGGAAATATCAAGCTGACTGCTTCGGTGGCCGGGTTACAATTACAGCAAATTATCATCCAGGCAAAATAAACTATTGTTGTTTAGTAAATGAAGGGTTTCTTGATGCTATCCTTTTGCGAGCCTTGATCTTCACAGTAAAATCTTCCATCATTACAGTAAAAGCTGGCATTGAATACCCTTCAGGTCAGAACTAATTTCATACTTAAAAACCGGGATTACTGTGTTAAAACCGGTCATTGCGATTGTTTAGTTCTGATACACGCCATTTGAAAATAGCTTCCTCGCTTTTCCTTCGGCCTTTCAGCAACGATCCCGATGATCCCTTCAATGCCCAAGCCCGGTATACTTAAATATCATGGGAAAGTCAGCAACAATAGCGTTCAAAAAAATAAAAAAATACTTTGAGGATTTTGAATTGAATGAAGGCCGAACGACTGCAAAGCGCACAATTACCGGCGAGGATATCGATCTGCACGCAGAAGAATCCGGAGATTATTTCCCCCACCATATGGATGCCGAATGGTGTAGCACACAACCCTTCAAAAAAAGAATGGCCCATGGCACCTTAGTGCTAACTGTGGCTATCGGTTTGACAGCCGATGTGATCAATGAAGCATGCATGACCTATGGCTATGACCGCATTCGATTTATTAAACCTGTTTTTATCGATGATACAATTCACGTGGTGACAAAGATCAAAGAAAAGAAAGATCATAAAAAGCCCGGCTTTGGATTGATAACTGAACAGGTTGAAACTTTTAATCAGAACAATGAATTGGTGATGGTCTGTGAACATATTTACCTGGCAGAGAAAAGAGAAAGTTAAGCATGGCAGCGATCATTTTAAACGGAATTACATGGGGACATAGCAGGGGCATCACTCCCTTGCTGGCTGCTTCGCAACGGTATACCGAACTGCATCCGGAAGTGGAGATAAAATGGAAGAAAAGAACATTACAGGAGTTTGCCGATTTTCCTATTGAAAAGCTTACACGGGATTATGATCTGCT
>Ga0075428_100003885_pt1 | contig 16418 bp, 14 predicted proteins | sample RhiMetdeltSRZDD2_FD_75291 | JGI IMG/M metagenome (GOLD analysis project Ga0075428, IMG submission 75291) | Populus rhizosphere microbial communities from Tennessee, USA - Rhizosphere MetaG P. deltoides SRZDD2 | ecosystem: Host-associated > Plants > Roots > Rhizosphere > Soil | place: USA... | reverse complement strand
TGCCTGAGCGCGCGAATCGGGTCCACTCGCGATGCCCGGAACGCCGGCACGTATGAGGCGCCGAGACCCGCGATTGCAAGGATCGCTGCGGCGAGGCCGAATGCCGCCGGGTCGAATGGGCTGATGCCGGCGAGGAATGTACTGAGAGCGGGCATCACCACACTAGACGCTGCGGCGCCCGCAACAACGCCGATCGCCACGACCGAGCCACCACGTTGCAGCATCTCCACGCGAATACGGTTCGCTGATGCGCCGAGCGCCATGCGCACACCGACCTCCGCCGTGCGAGACGCCGCGATATACGTCATCACCCCGTAGAGTCCGACCATCGCCAGGAGCAGCCCGACGAGGCCGATGCCGCCGACCATGGTGGTTGCGACGCCACGCATCGTCATCTCCAGGCTCGCCGACTGACGGCGCGTGTCTACGCTCACCGGCGCACTTGGATCGACATCGTCAATCGCTCTCGCGATCGCAGAGATGAGTGCTTCCGAATCCACCGTCGTCTTCGCATGCACGATGAGACGGCCGGGCCGTTGCGCGTACGGATAGAACACCACCGATTTCGGCGCTTCACCGATCGTGTCGATGCGGTGATCTCGCACGACACCGATGATCGTCGCGTCCGGTTCATTGGCGGTCTGAACCCGCTGTCCCAGCGCCTGCGTGTTTCGGAAGTAGGTTCGGGCATACGTCTCGTTGACGATCGCAACGACAGGTCCGCCGGCGACGTGGGTTCTGTCGAAGTCCCGCCCTTGCACGAACGGCACTCCGAGCGCCTGGAAATATCGCGGACCGACACTGAAGGTGGAGGGCCGTGTCCCGGGGATGTCGGTGCGGCCGGCAGGGTGGAAGCTGCGGATCAACGAATCACCGCCTAGCGGGACGAGAGTGGCGGCTGAGGCAGACGACACGCCAGGAATCTGCTCGATGCGCGCTACGATGCGATCCGCGAAGCGCGGCCGCTCCTGATCTGGATATCGAACCGAATCAAGTCCAAACCGAGCGACGATCCCGTGCTCGAGATCGAACCCGACGTCTACCTGCGTGATGTGCTCTTGACTTCTAACGCAGAGCAGCGTCGCGACGACCAGAACGAGCGAGATCGCCAACTGGACGACGACCAATATCTGGCGCAGGCCAAGGCGTGGCGTTACGGCATCCGTGCTGGAACGAACTCCTGCGGTGCCGTCGATACGCGTCGATCGCAAAGCAGGGACAAGGCCGCACACCACAGTCGCACCGACGATGATCGCCAGAGCAAAAGGAATGAGCCGGCCATCGATCGCCATCGCATCCTGCATCAGTGCCATCTGGTTGACGAACGGGATCCGATTGAGCAGGAAAGCGAGTGGGAGGCCCACCGCTGCGCCCGCGAGCACGACCAGGAGCGCTTCGACGAGCATCGCCTGAACCATGCGCCTTCGTCCCGCTCCCAGCGCGATGCGAATCGCGATCTCCTGGCTCCTCTGCGCCGCGCGCACCATCAACAGGCTCATCACGTTGATGCACGCGATCATGAGTACCAACCCTGCAGCCATGAGCGCCATTGTGGCCGCTGCCCGGAAACCGACGGGCGTGCCGCGGAACTGCAGTTCCGCGGCAGGAAAGACGCTGGCCGGCTGCGCCATGCGCTCGTTCGCCGCAGGGTAGGCGCGTTCGAGCGATGCTGCGAGCGCGGTCACGGCAGCCTGTGCCTGCAGTGGGGTTGCGTCAGGCGACAACCTGGCCAGGACCGTGAGGCTCGGACTGCCTCGTTCGTTGAGCGTCGGCATCGTCAGGCGGCTTACGGGAACGTAGAGTTGCGGTGCCATCCAGCCCGTGATTGCCTTGAACCTCTCGGGCAAAACGCCGGCGATCATGAACGGCTCGCCATTGAGTGTCAGCGCGCGACCAACGACGTTCGGGTCCGCCTGCAGGCGCCCTTGCCAGAACGCGAAGGTCACGACGACGAGACGCGGCTCGCGCTCTGCGGCGGCTTCGGCGGCAGAGAAGGTGCGCCCCTGCATGGCCGTGATGCCGAGGACTTCGAAGAAGTTCGCGGTCACATTGAGAATGCCGACCGGTGTCACGCGATCGCTGGAGCCCAGATTCAGGGATGACGTCCTGAATCCAACGACGCCATCGAAAGTGTTGACGCCCTGCAGGTCGAGGTAGTTCGGGTACGAGAACTGATTCGCGTTACCCGGTTCGACGCCTACGACACGATCGGCGCGCGCGATCGTTGGCTGGTGGAAGTAGATGGTGCTCACGCCCATGTAGAGCAAGGCGTTTACGCCGATGCCGAGTCCGAGGGACGCGGCACTGACGGCGACGAGCCCGGGGCTGCCGCCCAGCCCGCGCAAGCCTCGACGGATGTCCTCCCCCAGGCTCTCAATCCAGATCGCAACACGTCGCATATCCACCATCGCTGAATGAGCTATGTCAAAGATGCTTGACATCATGAAAGACGCAGGCATCATATGTCAAGAATCTTTGACACGCCGTTGGAGCGGGAGACTGAGACATGGAGATGTCGTTTCGAGAGAAGAGCGCCTGGATTTCGCTGATGTTGATTGTGCTGGTGTTCGGCCCGTACTTCTGGCTGGTCGGCCGATCGTTCGCGGGCCAGACACACGTCCATGGCGGGACGCAGTTTGCGCTCATCCTGCTCTTTGTCGTGCTCGAGATCGTCCTGCACATCGCGGTTGCTATCCAGTCACCACGCGACGCAGAGGCACCGAGCGACGAGCGCGACAATCTCATCGACCTGCGGGCGACGCGTGTGGCCTTCTACGTCCTGTTCGGAGGCGCGCTCATCTCGATTTTCACACTGCATTTCCCGGTGAACGTGTGGACGCTGTCGCAGTTCGTGCTCTTCTCGATTGTGGTAGCCGAGCTCGTCAAATTCGGCAGTCAGATCGTCTTCTACCGCCGGGGCTTCTGAGATGGGCAGGTGCGCGATTCGCAACAAGATTCGTGAGCTGCGTTTCAACCAGGCTGAGATGACGCAACAGGAGCTCGCCGATCGCATCGGCGTCACGCGCCAGACCGTCAACGCCATCGAACTGGGCAAGTACTCGCCATCCCTCGAGGTCGCATTTCAGATCGCGGCCGTCTTCAATGTGCCGCTCGATCAGGTCTTTCAGTACGAGAAAGCCAGGAAGTGAGGCGATGCGTGTCAAGGCAATGCGAACACGTACACGGCGCCGCCCTCTGGCACTTCAGGGTACTGGCCGGGGAAGAGGCGGTTCAGTCCGTTGTTCATGCCGCGTGGGTCGCCGCCCCACCCGCTGTGAACGGCCAGATACTGCTTCCCGTCGACAGAAAATGTGGAAGGCGGCGCGACGATGCCCGATACCGTCACGAATTCCCACAGGAGCTTTCCAGTGGTCGCATCGAAGGCGTGGATCTTCCGATCGTTCGTGCCACCGGTGAACACCAGTCCGCCGGCCGTTGCGAGCATCGAACCCCAGGTCGGACTGGTGGGGTAGGGATATGTCCAGACCTTCTCGCCAGTATCAACGTTCCACGCTTGAACTTCACCGATGTGATCCACACCCGGTGCGGTGAACTGACCACCGGACTGTGAACCAGCAAACGATCGTCCCTTCTGGTACTTGATCGGCACGCCCGTCAGGATGCCGCACAACCCGTTGTTCGCCGGGATGTAGATCATGCGGGTCTGCGGGCTGAAGGCGATCGGCGGCCAGTTCTTTCCACCGTGCGGACCAGGACAGAAGTCTGCCTGCTTTCCAGTTCCTGGTTTTCGAGCAGGGTCGACGTCAGGTCGTCCGGTCACCGGGTCAAGGCTTCGAAAGACCGTTTGCGTTACGAAGGGTTTACCTTCGACGAAGCGGATTGGTCCGGTGCCGCGCTCGAGGAACCAGAGGTATCCATCTCGCGCCACGTTGACGAGTCCCTTGATCGTTCGTCCGTTGCGCTGGTAGTCGACGAGGATGGGCGGAGAAACTTCGTCCCAGTCCCACGATTCGTTCGGGTTGTACTGGAAGTGCCCCTTGATCTGTCCGGTTGCAACATCGATCGCAATCGATGACGCAACATAGAGGTTATCGCCAGGCCGTTGATCGCCCATCCATGGCCCGCCGTTGCCCGTTCCCCAGTACGCCAGGTTCGTCTCGGGATCGTAGTTACCGGTCACCCACACCGGCGCGCCACCGGTCTTCCATTGATCTCCCTTCGGCCACGTCTCGCTGCCCGGTTCGCCCGGCGCGGGCACGGTGTAAGTGCGCCATGACTCCTTGCCGGTATCCAGATCAAACGCGGCGACGAATCCGCGAACGCCGAACTCACCCCCTGATGCGCCAACCATCACCTTGCCCCCTGCTACGAGCGGCGCGAGTGTGATGTAGTACGCGGACGTGTTGTCGGCCACGGTCCTGGTCCAGATCTCTTTTCCCGTGCGCGCGTCCAGCGCCACGAGTACCGCCTCGGCCGCGGCATAGAACACCGTGTCGTTGTAGAGCGCTACACCGCGATTGGTGTCGTGCAGCACGAACACGTCCTTGGGCCGTGGACGTCGATATCTCCACAACATTTCGCCAGTCACGGCGTTGAGAGCCATCACCTGATTGTTGGGCGTCGAGACGAACATCACGCCGTTGTTGACGACGGGCGCCGCCTCGTGCACTTTGGGCTCATCCGTCGGCACCATCCAGACTTGTTGAAGCTTGTCGACGTTGTCCCGGGTGATTTCGGTGAGTGGACTGAAGCCCCACCCATCGTATGTCCGGCGAATCATCAGCCAGTTCCGCTCTTCGGGCGCGAGCAGCCGTTCGGCCGTGACTGGCTGATACTCGCGGAGCACTTGTGGAACGACCGGCTCCGATGACGTCTCGCGCTGAGCAAGCAACGGCGACACGAGCAGCGCCGCCGCGAGCGTGGCTGCGCCGATCCGCAGAATCAGACTAGACATGCGTCGAGTCTATACGGTTCCAGGTTCCTCGTTCCAGGTTCCTCGGTCGTGTTTCGCGGTTCGGGTTGCTGGTTCTGTGTGTTCGTGGTTCTAAATTCGTGGTTACCCTTCTGGCTCTTGCGACAGAACATGAAGCGTGGGCGCCACGTTCACAAACGCGTCGACCACGACGGGGTCAAAATGCGAGCCCTTGGATTTCACGATGTGCGCGACAGCCTCTTCATTAGACATCGGCGTCTGATAAAGCTTGCGAGTAATGATCGCGTCATAGACGTCGACGACGGCCATCACTCTGCCCGGAATCGGAATGGCATTGCCGCGCAGCCCTTCCGGATATCCTGAACCATCCCACCACTCATGGTGGGTGTAGACGATATCCTTCGCGATCGCCAGCGCGACATCGTCGCGAACGCCAGCGGCGCGCTCGGCGTTTTCGATCACGTCGCGGCCGTATCGCGGATGGCGACGCATCTCGGCGAGTTCCTCCGGCGTGAGATGTCCTGGTTTATTGAGCACGCGGTCCGGTACACCCACCTTGCCGATGTCATGGAGAGGCGCGAGGCTCGCCAGTAATTCCACCCGTTCAGGCGTGAGGTAGTCTCGATAGTTGGGATGCTTCGCCAACTCCTCGGCAATGACTTGTGTGTACTTCTGCGTACGCTTCGAGTGACGTCCCGTCTCCAAATCACGGATGCCCGTCAACGACAACAGTGTCTGCACCATGAGGCGATGTGACTTGGCGGTCTCGACGCCAGCGCGTTCGGCACGGCGACGCTCAACGCCAAAACCGGCCACCGTCATCGCGGCGAGGCTGGCCAGGAGACTCAGGGAGGGGTAGAGCGGCGAGAAGTACGCGCCGTCGGTCGCCAGCAGCGATCGCGACCCGGTCCAGGTCGCTATCAGGAACGAGACAGCGGCGATCGCGCCCCACACGAGACCGAACCGGGCAACGATGAGCGCGGTGAGCGTGCCGAGGCCGATCACGGCTTGGGTTTCGAGAGTGACCCCATGCTCGGGCCGATACATGAAATCCCGTTGAACGAGGTTGTCAGCCACGGTGGCCTGCACTTCGACTCCCACGAATAACGTGTCGAGCGGCGTGGCGACGACTTCGCGTGTGCCCAGCGCGGTGGTCCCAACGAACACGATTCGATCCTTGAATTCAGAGGGATCGACCTCGCCGTTGAGCACGTCCACTGCCGATATATAGGGGAACGTGCGTTTCGCGCCGCGGTACCGAAGAAGCAGATTGCTCTTACCGTCGAGTGGGACGTCCTGCCCGTCGAGACCCAGCGACGCGGTGTTGACGTTCGCGATCCGCAGCACGAGGTTGTTCGCGTCTGTCAGCGCGCGCACGGCGGCAAGCGCCAACGCCGGGTAGACCCGATCGGCGTACTGCATGAGCAGCGGGGCGCGACGAAGGATGCCGTCAGGATCCGGCGCGGCGTTCAAGAACCCGGACGCCTGGGCGGCGGCTGTCAACATCGAGATGTTGCAGACCGCGCTCGTTGCCTGAAAGAACGGATCATCAGCCTGTACCCCCGGGCTGCGGATGATTGGGAGACCGAGCGCATGCTGCACACACGGCTTGAGTCTTTCTTGCGTCTGATCGAACAGCAGCCCGTATCCCAGAATCACCCGGCCGCGCCGAAGGCTATCGGACAGGACCGCGTCTGGAGATCGACCGGCTCCCTCATAGCGATCGCTTTCGGGGAACATGATGTCGAGCGCAACCGTCGCGGCGCCGCGCTCACGCAGGCTGTCGATCAATTGACTGATGATGTCGCGGCGCCACGGCCATTGGCCCACACTGGCCAGGCTTTTCTCGTCGACGTCAACGATGACGATCTTCCCGCTGGGCAGACGCGTGGGCGTCCAGCGCACGAGGGTGTCGTAAGCCGAATATTCGAGTTTGACGAGAGGGGCGGGCCTGGTCAGCGACAGTACGGCCGCAACCAGTGTGGGAAGGAGGCCGCAGAGCAGCAGGATCCTGCGATAACGTGGGCTCATCGCACCGTGATATCGACTCGGCGATTCTTCGGCTCGTTGACGTTGTCGGCAGTTGGGATGAGGGGCGTTGCCTCGCCATGTGAAGTGACGACGATCGACGAACGATCCACGCCCGCCTCGATGAGGCGCATGCGAACGACCTCTGCCCGCCTGAGTCCGAGTCCGATGTTAGCAGTGGCATCTCCCGTCGTGTCCGTGTGTCCGACGACGGCGACCTGCGGTGCGGGATATCCCTTGACGGATTGCTGAACCTCGCCGACGAGCACGCGACTCTCAGCGGTCAGTTCGTCGGAATCGAATTCGAAATACAGCGTGAAATGAGCCGGGGCTGGCGGTTGTGCGCCGATGGCATCGCCGAAAAGACGCATCACGTCCGCTTCGCTCATCTCTTTTACGACTTCTGGCGCCAGTCCCGGTACGACGCGCGTCGACGCCCGCGGCGTGACGAGCTCGACGTTACCGTTCGGATTGGAAACCGTGGCGCGTCCGACACTGCCGTCGGACTCTGGCAGTAGAACGACGGTGGCTTGTCCCTTTGGCTGCGGAGTCCGCGACCGGAGGGGGCCGCAGGCCATTTGCAGGCCCACGGCAACCCCTACCAGTACGTAGACTCGGCGCGCGTAGATCATTCGGATACGACGTGGAGCGCTAGTGACGTTCCTCGGACGCCCACGATGGCCGAAGGCGTTTCGAGACGGATGGAATCCGGTGCGAGCTTCGCGATCTGACCGGAGACGTACACCGCGATGCCTCTGAGGAAGCTCATTGCAAGACCAACCGAGCCCTGCGCCGGGGCATACCGAAACGAGTTCAGACGAACCTCGCTGCTGGGACCAAGCGACACCCGGGTATCGTCATCGAGCGTGATGCCGATGCGACCGTCGTCACCTGTCCGGAGGCCATCCGATTCGAACACCGTTTGACCGACTTCGGCTGGGATCGTCCCCCCCGATCGGACGATGAAGGCGGATCCAGAGACCACCTTGATGCGCCCCGCGGGAGACGGCTGCTGAGCAAACGCCGGCGCAGCCAGCAGAAGGAGTCCGATGGCAGCGAGCCAGTGTTGTCGGGCCTTCATATGACGCTCCATACAGGGGGCTGAACTCTACTGTGCCAGAGACGGCGGCTCAGAACAAGGATGACGTGCGAGGTTCAAATCGTGCGAATTCGGGTCGACCAATATTGAATCTTGGTCGCCGAATCTGTAAGGAAGACCGCGGCAGGTGTGGGCAAACCGCTGGCCGGCGCGGTCAGCGGCTTGGCGCCGCCGATCGCGCTCGCACGCACGCCGACACGACGAGTGGATGAGTGAGACGCTCGCCTTCAGCGGCTGATTCGGAATTGCGGCGTGGGCGCATCACGCCACAAATACACGTCGCCGATCCGCCGCAGGAACCCTTCTTCGAGCAGTGCGTCGAACACCTCCGTACAGTGGGTTTTATCGAGGGACCAGCGGCGTTGTGCCTGTGAGAGCGTGACGGCGATACCGGGGTGTTCCTGGAACTCGCGGCGGATGCTGGCTAGCAGGCGAGCGGTCGACATACTGACTCCAGTCTCCACGCAGCAGGCGCTCGAGGGAGACGAGCGACCGGTGCTGCGTAGGCCGCGGGTGAGCAAAACTGTGTCCAGTGCAGATCTGCGCAGCCGTCGTCTTGGACGATTCCTTGCTATGCCACGCAGTGGTGGATACGCCAGTTCGTTTGCTCGTTGTCGATCTCGATGCCGGCCACCCTACGGCGATGACAGACATCGCCGACGAGGATGGCATCGATATCCGTACGGCAGTAGATGCCAACGGTGCCATCCGCCACTGCCGCCTCGAGTATCTCGACCTGGTGATGATCAACGCCAGCATCGATGACGATTCGGGTGTCAGCTTGCTGGAGAGCATCCGCACGCTGCGCCCGACGGTTCGCGCCGTCTTGATGAACGGCACGCACGTGCCCATTCGTCAATTGCTTCGAGAGCTCCGCAGTGAGCCGAGGCACGTTCCCTGTTTCGACGAGTTCCAGCAAATCGGCCCGCACGCTTTCGCCCTGCCTGCCACCGCGTAAAGACGAAGACGAGAAGAAGAACGAAGATCACGAAGACTGTTGCTCTTCGTGTGCTGCGCACTCTTCGTGGCCTTCGTGTGTGTCGTGTGTGAGAATGCTTCCGCCCTGAACGGCTGAGAGGTTGCGAGATGAGTGTCGATCGGATCGATCTGAACACCGAGGACGGTGTCCTGGACCTGCATGTCTTCACACCCGAGAGTGGCGGTGGTCCATGGCCGGCGGTGGTGCTCTTTATGGATGCCTTTGGCGTCAGGCCGGAGTTGGCCGGCATGGCTCAACGGCTAGCGTCGAATGGCTATGTCGTTGCCCTTCCGAATCTCTACTACCGTACGCCGTTCGCGCCATTCGCACCCAACGTCGTCGCCACGGAAGGACCCGAGCGCGAGCGCTTCAAGGGCATGATCGCGTCAATCAATCACGCGATGGTGATGCGCGATACCAGCGTGGTGATCGCGGAGCTCGATCGACGCTGGTCAGTCAAGCGAACAGGCCTGGGCGCGTTGGGCTATTGCATGGGCGGCGGCTACGCGCTCAGCGCCGCTGGCACGTTTCCCGACCGGGTCGTCGTGGCGGCCTCGTTCCATGGCGGCTCGCTCGCGACCGACAAGCCGGACAGCCCCCATCGCCTGGCTCCCCGGATGCGCGCCCGTGTCTACGTTGGCGCGGCAGAGATCGACGCGAGTTTTCCACCCGAGCAGCAGGTCCGCCTGGAGCAGGCGCTGACCGACGCACACGTACTGCATAAGATCGAGATTTACGAGAAGGCCAAGCACGGGTTTGCGGTGACCGGCCACATCGTGTTCGACCAGGAAGCAGCGGAGCTCCACTGGCGTCGTCTGCTGGAGCTGTTGAAGGAAACGTTATAGGACAGCGTTCGCAGGAGGTTTCATGAAACGTGCACTCGTAGTGACCATGGGCGCGATTGCGGTTTTCAGTGCCGCAGCAACGGCACAGGCGCAGGGGCGGGGCAGAGGTGCGGCGCCGGCATGTACCACGGTGCAGTGCGACGTACTCGGTGACTGGGGAAGAAGCTATGCGTTGCTGATCGGCGAGGCCGAAGCGATGCCTGAAGACAAATACGGATTCAAGCCCACGCCACCGCAGGAGAGTTTCGGCCAGCGCTTGATGCATGTGGCCGGCATTGACGTGAAGCTGCTCAGCACGCTGGGCGGGAAGACACCCGCCCCGATGGTCAATGTGCAAGCGGCCTCGAAGGCCGACATCGTCGCCGCGCTTCGTCAGGTGAACGATTACGGCGCTGCGGTCATCAAGGAGTTCAACGACCAACAGCTCGCCGAGCGCGTGGCGTCACTGCCGTTCATGGGACCGACAGCGAGCCGCCTGCGTGTCATCAACTTCTCGATGTCGCACAGCCAGGATATCTACGGCCAGCTGGTCGTCTATCTGCGGCTCAGCGGCATCACTCCGCCTGCCAGCAACCGGCCTTAGAAAAGGGGGTCGGGAGTCTATTTGGGCTGATCCTTCGCCTGGGAGTTGGATCACCATCATAGCCGACATGTTCGAGGAAGAGTCCCGAGGCTGGTGCCGTTAGCCGCGCGGGCAATTCCGAATCGCTCGACAGCATTCCGATTGCCTCGTCCGGCGACAGTCCACCGCGGCCGACTTCGACGAGCACGCCAACCAGCCGACGCACCATCTTCCAGATGAAGTGCGAACCCTCGACGCGGAAAAGAATCAGGTCCCCGAACTCGTGGATCTCGAGGGCGTTCAGGCGGACGGTCGTCGACTTCTGCCGCGGGTCGTCGTCGGAAAACGATCGAAAGTCATGAAAGCCCACGAGCCGTTCCGCCAGGGTCCGCATTCGAGAGACGTCGAGATCCTCCTTGACCCACCAGACGAACGGCTTCGCGAACGCCGTGCGTCGACGCGCGACCTGATAGAGGTACGTCCGTGATCGTGCGCTGTGGCGGGCATGGAACGTGTGCCGGACTTTTTGAATGCCCAGGATGTTGATGTCCGAGGGGAGCTGGTCGTTGATGCGGCGCATGAGCGTGTCCGGAGGCACGGACGTCGTGAGATCGAGATGCGCCACCTGAGCGAGCGCATGGACTCCGGCATCGGTGCGCCCCGACCCGTACAATTCGAACTCGCGCGTCCCGGTCACCTCAGCGATCGCCCGTTCCAGTTCTCCCTGCACGGTTCGGGCGTTCTTCTGCACCTGCCAACCGCTGTAGCGCGTGCCGGCATACTCGATCGTCAGCTTGAACCGCACTCAACAAACTCCCTGCTGCGCGTTCGTCCTCCGGTTCTCCGTTGCTCCGTGTCGATCCGGTGTCTCCGCCCAACTCCGTTGTCGGCGCACCGATCGCCTTGGGAGTATCAGCGAGCGCGCATCTTGTCGAGTACCTGTCCAAGTTGTCGCAGCTCCTCACCGTACGTGGCCCAGTCGCCGCTTCGTTGCGCCGTCACTGCGCGCTCGTAATGCGCCTGGGCCTGGGCCGCCAACGCACTGAGGTCCGGACCCGTCGCCGCTGGGCGCGTCCCGTCCGCGGCGGGAGGACCGGGAGCCGGGGCAGCGGTGGACGTCGAGGTACTAGGAGAAGCCGGTTTCCCACCAAAGAGCTCCGCGAGCCCCGCCTCGAGCGTCTCCTGCATCACGATGCGGTTCTCGTAAGCGACGATCACGCGCGTCAGCTCAGGTATCCGGCCGCCCGATGCGCGCAGGTACAGCGGGCGGACGTAAATGAGCGACTCTTCGATCGGGATCACCATCAGCGTGCCCCAGATCACCTGTGAACCCTGCTGATTCCAGAGCGTGATCTGAGGCGAAATGACCTGATCCTGGGAAATACGCGCCACCACCTGACGCGGACCGAACACGAGCTTCTGCTTCGGAAACTCGAAGACAAACATCTTGCCGTAGTGCTCACCATCGCTGCGCGCCACGAGCCACGCAGCGAGGTTGTCACGCCGCCGCGGTGTGAAGGGCAGCATCTGAATGAACTCGGCCTCCGATTCGCCGGGCAGTCGCATGATGGTGTAGTACGGCTGCATCGCCCGGTTCTCGCTGCCGTCGTCCACGCTCGGGACCTCCCACTGATCCTCGCGGTTGTAGAAGACCGCGGGTTGCGTCATGTGGTACGTCGCGAACACCTGCGCCTGCACCGCGAAGATGTCCTCCGGGTAGCGCACGTGAGAGCGGATGCTTGCAGGCATCTTGTCGAGCGGTTTGAACGTGTCAGGGAAGATGCGGGCATACGTCGCAGCGATTGGATCGTCCGGGTCCGCCAGGTACGCCGTCGTCGTGCCGTTGTAAGCGTCGATGACGAACTTGACGGAATTGCGGATGTAGTTCACCTGGCCCGCAGGAGTCGAATACGGGTAGAAGGTACTGGCGGTGTACGCATCGTACAGCCAGAAGAGGCGTCCATCAGCGACGACCAGATACGGGTCCAGATCGAGGAACCGAAGGAATGGCGCCAGCCTCGTGATGCGCTCGCGGATGTTCCGGTTGAAAAGAATCTTGCTCTCCGGCCCGATGTCGTCGGTGAGGATGATTTGATACGACCCGAAACGAAGGGCGAACAGCAGCTTACGCCAGAAAGACCCGAGCGAGACGCCACCGGTTCCCGCGTACTGCGTGAACTCGTTCTCGTCACCCCTGGGGTAATGGAATTCCCGGGTCCTGGTACGCACGATGACGTAATCGTTGGTGAGCTCGCCAAAGTAGATGCTCGGTTCATCGACCTTCAAGTCAACCGTCGATTGCGGAGGAAGATCGCGTACGAACAGCACGGGCAACCCCTCGGTGGTGACCTGGTTCACTGGTCCAAGCGTCAGCCCGTAGCCATGCGTGAACGTCAGACGCTCATTCACCCACGTTCGATTCGGCAGGCTGGCCGAGTTCAGTTCCCGCGCCGACAGCATCACTTGGCGGAGCGCGCCGTTGATGCGATAGCGGTCGTTGTCGACCGACACGAAATCGTAGTAGGTGCGGATCTCCTGGATCTGCCCGAAGGTCTCCAGCAGCGGCTGGTGATCCCAGAGCCTGACATTCTCGAGGGTGGCGGCGTTGTTGGTAATGTCCGCGCGCGTCAGGAGCGCATCACCAGACAGCGGTCGCTCCTCGACCGTCTCGAGTCCGAACGCTCGTCTCGTTGCCGCGATGTTGTGCTCGATGAACGGAGTCTCGCGAACCTGCTCGTTGGGAGTGACGATGAAGCGTTGGAGAACGGAACTGTAGACCTCGCCGCCAATCGACACGAGGAGATAGAGGCCGATGGCGAGAGGAATTGGCCAGTTGCGAGAATCGAACGCTTGCCACGCGGCAAGCGCGGCGCCGATGACGGCGACGGCCATCAGCAGCAATGCTGCCGGCATCCGGCCGTACACGTCGGCGTAGCTGGCGCCGTGAATGAGCCCTGATGACTCGATGAGGTGTTCCGTGCGTTGAAGCCAGGCACCCCAGGCCAGCAGAAGGAAGAACGTGCCGGCGAGAAGAATCAAATGCCGGCGCGCGGAGGGTGACACCGAGAGCCGTGACGGGAAGCCGGACGTCAGATGACCTGATACGAGGTAGATGGCGGCCGAACTCAAGGCCGCCAGCACGACCAACGTCTGCGAGCCGCGTTGAACCAGCCGCAGAAAAGGCAGCGAGTAGACGTAAAAGGCCACGTCGCGGCCAAGGATCGGGTCCTGAACCCCAAACGGCACCCCGTATCGCCAGGTAAGCCATTCCTCCCATCGTCCCGAAAAGAAGAGGCCGATGAGCGCTGCCAGGAGCACGGCAGCACCGCGCGCCAGGGTCCGAAGCTGCTGTCCTCCGGGCAATGTGACCTGAATGCCCTCACGGGTGGTGAAGACGGGGCGCACATTGCCGATGGCGGACAGCGCCACGTTCAGATTCAGGACGAGCCACGCGGTCGCGACGATGAAGGTAAGCGAGAAGAGCGTCCCCTGACTCCGGAAGATGGTGAGGAAGACGGTCTGGTAACCGACTTCGCCGAACCACAGCCAGTCGGTGTAGAAGCGCAGAAGCGACGGGCCGCCAAGAAACAGCAGCAGGGCGAGCGCCGCGAGGGCAAAACGAAGTGGTGATGTCATAGGCGTCCGCAGTCGCGGGTCACGGAGACGACGCCACATACCGTGCGCCCGCCGCCTCCAAATCGGCGTGAATCTCCTTGGCTAGTCGTGCAGGCGAAACCACGCGCGCGAATGGGCCCCAACTGAGGATCCAGCTTCGCAGCCCCCAATCGTGGCACACGTTGAGCGTCACCGCGACACCCCCGTCGCGAGCGTCCTCGACCTGTTGCGACGGGTGCCAGACCCGTGCTCGAACGTAAGGAGCCACGCGCGCATCGAATTCAATCTCTACTCGCTCGGCCGGTCCGGTGTTTACACCGAGTGAATTCGCGAACACATCGTCACCAACCGCGTGGGTGACCGTGAACGTCTGTTTTTCGAGTGAAACCGATGCGATCCGATCGACGGCAAACGTGCGAACCGCTTTGTACTCGGGGACATAGGCCAGCAGGTAGATGCCTCCCTGCACGAACGCCAGGCGGTAGGGATGGACGAGGTAGTCCTTGCTCCGTCCGCTCGATACCGAGTGGTAGCGCATGGTGGTCACGCGGTAGTGCAGCGTGGCCTCGAGTAGCTGCGCCACGAAGGCGGGCGAGCTCGCGCCCGCGCGTGGGCCGGGCTTGGCCACGAGCACGCTGGGCAGACGGTCGAGAAACAGCCGCATCCGTGGCGACAACATCTTCGCAAGCCGCTCGAAGGCGTTGGTCAGATCACGTTGAAAGGGCGTACCGGCGACGGCTTCCAGAAGGTTCCGGCTCAAGTACAGCGCACAGAGCTCGGAAAGCGTGAAACCGGCATCGATGCCCTTCAGGACCTGGCCGTCAAGACGCCACTTGACATGGCCGTTGTCGTCGCGCTCGTCGTAGAGCGCGAAACCGGCTTCCTGAAGCGCCGCGAGATCTCTTCGGATCGTGCGGGTCGTGACCTCGAGCTCCTTCGAAAGGGCATCGATGGAGGCACCATGGCGCGACGACTCTAGTGCGTGAAGCAGCTTCCATTGACGGATGACTTCCTGGTTGCGGGGCACGGAAGCGATCGTAACTTGGCTTAGGGCTCGAAGATCGGGGCTTTCTAACCACCTTCTTTGAAGCGGCGGATCTCGCGGCGTCGTCGGCGGTCGGGAGTGCCGGCCGCCTGGGCGACCGCACGGTAGATACGCTCGATGCGGCGGGCTTCGATCTCTTCAGGGGTTGGCTGCGGCGTGACATCATCGTAGAGCGCGCGCGCTTCAGCCTTCCTGACGTGCTGATCGATCGCGATGCGTACGATGATGTCCTGGTAGCGTCCGAGGCCACGGCTGATGCGAACGCGGTCGCCCTCGCGGAGCGATCGATGCGGCTTGGCGCCGTCGCCATTGACTTCGACCTTGCCGCCCTCACACGCCCGTTTGGCCTCGGATCGCGTTTTGAACAGACACGCGACGTCGAGCCACACGTCGAGGCGTACGGTGTCTGAAGATTTCTCGTTCACGTCTACTTCAAATCAGGACCTCGATTTTTCCCTTCGCCTTGAGTCCGTTGACGAACGACTCGGTTTCCTGCTGCCGGTTTACGCGCTCGAGATACTGCTCGACCTGCGGTCTGACCTCTTCGAGCGGAATCGTCCGGCCTTCCTTCTTCTCGACCACCTTGATGATGTGAAATCCGAAATCGGTCTCGACCAGATCGCTGATGGCACCGGGTGCGAGGCTGAACGCGGCGTCATTGAATGGACCCACCATCTGGCCCTGCTGGAAGAACCCGAGATCGCCACCATTGGCCGCACTGCCCGGATCAGCAGAATGCTGCTTTGCCAGCGCCGCGAAGTCGCCGCCGCCCTTCACGTCTTTGAGGACCTGCTCCGCTTTGGCCTTGGCCTGCGCTTTTGTTGCCGCGTCGGCGCCCTTGGGCACGGTGATCAAAATGTGGCTGGCGCGGACGCTCTCGCCCTGTTTGAACTGGTCGGGGTTCTTGGCATAGAAATCGGTTACCTGTTCGGGCTTCACGGCAACCTTCGCCGCGATCTCTCCCTCGATCAACTTCGCGATCGCCATGTCCTGCCGCGCGTCGGATTTCACCTGCTCGAGTGTCAGTTTTCGCTGGGCGAGCATCTGTGTGAACTCCGTCTCTGAAGGGAACTGCTTCTGAATCTGTCCAATGCGTGCGTCGACATCTGCGTCGGGAACCGTCACGTTGCGGGCACGCGTTTCCTGGATGAGCACCCTATAACCAATGAGTTGATCCAGCACACCGCGAAGAACCTGGTCGCGTTGCTCGGGCGGAATCGGACCGCCGGCACGAGCTTCGAGAGCCTGCACCGCGCGATCGAAGTCCGCTTTGGTGACGTCTTCGCCATTGACGTGCGCGAGCACATCGGGAATCTGTGCCGGAATCGGCTTCGGTGCTGCCGGGGCTGCC
>Ga0075428_100003883_pt1 | contig 16425 bp, 13 predicted proteins | sample RhiMetdeltSRZDD2_FD_75291 | JGI IMG/M metagenome (GOLD analysis project Ga0075428, IMG submission 75291) | Populus rhizosphere microbial communities from Tennessee, USA - Rhizosphere MetaG P. deltoides SRZDD2 | ecosystem: Host-associated > Plants > Roots > Rhizosphere > Soil | place: USA... | reverse complement strand
GATCCGCGCGATCAACCCCCAGCGCCAGCAGCTGATCGTCGAGCGCCTCGTCGCGAGCTACCTCGAGTCGGCGCCGGCGCAGGTCGCCGAGGCGGCGCGCGCGGTCGCCCGGGGCGACGCCGCGGCGCTGCGCGAGTGCGCGCACGCGCTCAAGTCGAGCTCCGCGAACCTCGGCGCACTCGCGCTCGCCGAGCTCGCGCGCGAGCTCGAGGCGCTCGGGCGCGCCGGGTCGACCCGGGGCGCCGGCCCGCTGCTGCCGCGCCTCGAGTCCGAGCTCGGGCGCGTTGCGGAGGCGCTCGACGCCGAGCGCAGGCGCACGGGATGAGCGGCGCGGGGCCGGAGCCCGGGCGCGTCGCGGCGGCGCTCGACGCCGAGCGCAGGCGGACCGGATGAGCGACGCGGGGCCGGAGCTGCGGCGCGCGCGGCGCGTGCTCGTCGTCGACGACGACCCGGCGATGCGCATGCTCGTGCGCGAGGCGCTCGAGCCCGAGGGCCACGTGGTCGAGGAGGCCGCCGATGGCGAGGCCGCGGTGACGCGCTTCGCCCACCGCGCGCCAGACCTCGTGCTGCTCGACGTGCAGATGCCGCGCCTCGACGGCTTCGCGGTCTGCGCCTGGATCCGCGCGCACTCGCGCGCCCCCGACACGCCCGTGGTGATGATGACGGGCAACGACGACGTCGCGTCGATCCGCCGCGCCTACGAGGCCGGCGCCACCGACTTCGTCACCAAGCCGCTCAACTGGCTGATCCTGAGCCACCGCGTGCGCTACCTGCTGCGCGCGAGCGACGACACGGGCGAGCTGCGCCGCAGCCGCGAGCGCCTCGCCAGCGCGCAGCGCCTCGCGCGCATCGGCAGCTTCGAGTTCGACGCCGAGACCGGCGCCCTGCTCGCCTCGGCGGAGCTGCGGGCGATCCTCGGCCTCGCCTCGGAGGACAAGCCGGTGGCGCCGCCGGAAGTGCTCGAGCTCGTGCACCCGGCCGACCGCGCCGACGTCGAGGACGCGGCGCGCGCGTGCCTCGAGAGCGGCAGCGCGGTGCGGCTCGAGGCGCGGCTCGTGCTCGCCGACGCCTCGCAGCGCATCGTCCACTGCCAGGCGCAGTCGCTGCGCGACGCCGCCGGGGGGCCGCTGCGCATCGAGGGCACCGTCCAGGACGTGACGGAGCGCAAGCGCGCCGAGGAGCAGATCCGCTACCTCGCCCACCACGACGGGCTCACCGGCCTCGGCAACCGTCCGCTCTTCCAGCAGCGCTGCGAGATCGCGGCCGCCCAGGCGCGGCGCAGCAGCCTGCCCTTCGGGCTCCTGCTGCTCGACCTCGACCACTTCAAGCGCATCAACGACACGCTCGGGCACTCCCTCGGCGACCGGCTGCTCCAGGGCGTCGCGGACCGGCTGGTGACCAGCGTGCGCGACAGCGACTGCATCGCCCGCGGCGAGCTCGGCACCGCGATCTCGCGCCTCGGCGGCGACGAGTTCACGATCCTGCTCACGCAGCTGCGCGACCCGCAGGACCTCGGCCGCGCGGCGCGGCGCATCCTCGACGCGCTCTCGCGCCCCTTCCGGCTCGGCGAGCACGAGGTCGTGATCAGCGCGAGCATCGGCATCGCCGCCTGGCCCGACGACGGCGCGGACGTCGAGACGCTCTCGCGCAACGCCGATGCCGCGATGTACCACGCCAAGGAGCGCGGCCGGAACAACTACCAGTTCTACGCCGAGTCGATGAACGCGGTGGCGCTCCGGCGGCTGATCCTCGAGGGCAAGCTGCGCCGCGCGCTCGAGCAGGACGAGCTCGCGCTGCACTACCAGCCGAAACTCTCCGCCCGCGACGGCTCGCTCGCCGGCGTCGAGGCGCTGCTGCGCTGGCGCGACCCCGAGCACGGCTTGACGCTCCCCGGCGTCTTCATCCCGATCGCCGAGGAGACGGGCCTGATCGAGCCGCTCGGGCACTGGGCGCTGCGCGAGGCCTGCGCGCAGGCGGTGAGCTGGCGCGAGCGCGGGCTGCCCGCCGTGCCGGTCTCGGTCAACCTCTCGGCGCACCAGTTCCGCGGCGGCTCGCTGGCGCAGAAGGTGTTCGCGGTGCTCGAGGAAACGGGGATGGACCCGCGCGGCCTCGAGCTCGAGATCACCGAGAGCGTGCTCCTGAACGACGGCGGCGCCGTCGCCCGCGAGCTCGCCGCGCTGCGCGAGCGCGGCGTGCAGGTCTCGCTCGACGACTTCGGCACGGGCTACTCGTCCTTCGCCTACCTGCGCCGCCTGCCCGTCGACGCGCTGAAGATCGACCGCTCCTTCGTCGCCGACATCGCGAGCGATGCCGACGCGGCCGCGCTCGTGGCCGCGATCGTCTCGATGGGCCACGCGCTGCGCCTGCGCGTGATCGCCGAGGGCGTCGAGACGGCCGAGCAGCGCGAGCTCCTGGTGCGCATGGGCTGCGACGAGTTGCAGGGCTTTCTCTTCGCGAAGCCCGCCGACGCCTGGGAGGTCGCCGCGCGCTGGATGGTCGCCGGCGACCGGGACTGAGCAGCGCCGCGCCGGACGCGCCTTGCGACTCCCGCCCCCACGTCGCCGCCTCGAAGTCGGCCGACATCGTCCCGGAGAGCCGCCCCTCGCTCGACCGACCGGGGCGAAGAGCCGTCCGGCTCGTAGCCCCGCGCAAGGGCAAGCGAAGGCGCGCAGCGAGCCGAAGGCGAGCGGAGTCGGGAACGCTAGGGGGCCGCGGCGCCGATCGCGAGCTCGACGGCGAGGTGCTCGCCCGGCGCGATCTCCACGACCCGCGTCGCGCCCGGGAGCTTCTCCGACCACGCGCGCAGCCGGTAGCGGCCCGGCGGCACGCCCGGGATCGACCAGGCGCCGTCGCGCCCGGCGACGGCCCACCAGGGCGAGGGCGCGACGAAGATCGAGCCGTTCATCGACTCGTGGATCGAGCAGTAGGTCTTCACCAGGCCGGGCTCGTGGAAGACGACCTGCCGCAGCTCGCCCGCCGGGTAGAGGCCGAGGTCGAAGTCGTTGGGCTTCGAGTAGGAGAAGACGTTGTGGTAGATCGCGTCGTCGTTGGGCATCACGACCGTCTGGCCGGCGACGACGACGAGGAAGGGCGGCGCGAAGCGCGCGTCGCGCTGCGTGACCTTCGCGACGCTGCGCGGCTTCTCGTAGGCGAGTCGGCCCTCGACGGCGTCGAGGTAGACGACCACCGGCGCGACGTCGCGCAGCTGCACGCCCTCGACGCCCAGCGCGACGCGCCCGGCGAGCGAGCCGGGCGGACCGCCCGCGAGCGCCGGTCCTGCCGCGAGCGCGACCGCGGCGAGCGCGAGCGCGCGCCGCGCGAGGCGCACGCGGCGGCGGCGCGGGCGCATCAGAACCAGGCCGCGACCGACACGCCGAAGTAGTCGGCGTCCCGGGCGTGGCCGCGGATCTCGGGCGAGACCCCGCGCACGAGGTCGATCTCCTGGCGCGTGTACTGGCTCCGCAGCACGACGCCGCGCCCGAAGCGCCAGCCGAGCACGGCCGAGTAGGCGTCGAGCGAGCGCATGTCGTAGCCGAGCGAGTCGGCGTAGCGGAAGTCGAGCAGGTAGCCCTCGCCACGGTCGTAGGTGCCGAGGCCGTCCGCGCGCAGGCCGAGGTAGAGCGGGTCGAGCTGGGGCGCGAGCAGCGCGCCCTCGAGCAGGAGCTCGGCGATCCAGTAGTGGAGCGCCCGGTCGTAGAGCGAGGGGCCGGTCGAGTCGATGTCGTAGCGGCCGTAGGCGAGCCACAGGTGGCCGGCGTCGGGCCAGCTCGCGATCGCGTCGAGGCCGAGGAGCCAGGTCTCGCGCAGCTCGCCCGGCCCGTTCGGAACCACGGCGCCGTCGACGTAGCTCGGCACCGAGCTGCCGCCGCCGAAGTTGCGCGCCCAGCTCTCGCCGAGCCAGAGCGCCCCGGCGGCGTACTCGTCGTCCTCGCCGATCGCTCCGGAGTGCAGCGCGCTCGTGCTGAGGCGCAGCCAGGGCGCGGGCTGCGTGAAGAGCTTGAGCGTCGTCTGCAGGCCGCCGTTCTCGTCGCTGTTGAAGGGCGTCTCGCCGTCGGCGACCGAGGCGACGTAGCCGAAGCGGCCGTCCTCGGTGCTCCCGTACAGGCGCACGCCCTCGTCCCAGAACCAGGGCACGCCGACGGGCTCGGTGAAGAAGGGGCTCTCGCTGCGCCCCTCGCCGCGGCGCAGGTAGCCCTCGCCGACCGGGATCTGGAAGCGGCCGACCTGGAAGGAGAGCCACGGCGAGTCGAGCACGCGGTGGAAGTCGAGGTAGAGGTCGCCGACGTCGTTCTGGAGCTGCCCGATCCGGATCAGGTCCCACTCGAACTCGAGCCCGATGTCGCGGACGAGTGTCTCGTCCTCCCAGCCGAAGTCGCGCCCGAGCTCGGCCGAGACGAAGAAGCGCGCATCCCAGACGTCGAAGGACTCGTCGGCGAAGACCGAGTCGCGGCCGCCGTCGAACCAGCCCGCCTCGAGGCTCCCGGCGAGGCGCACGCGCTCGGCGAGGCCCGCGGAGGGCGCGTCGGCGGCGGCGGCGGTGCCGCCCGGGGCGACGACCGCCTGCGTCTCGAGCTCGCGCACGCGCGCCTCGAGCTCCTCGATGCGCTCGAGCAGCAGCGCCTCGTCCGCCGCGGCGGCGGGGCCCGCGAGCGACGCGCCGAGCGCGAGCGACGCGCCGAGGGCGAGCGCGGCGAGCGCGCGGAGGCGGCGGCTAGGGCCTCGCAACGTCCGCCTCCGCCGCGCGCCCGACGCCGAGCTCGAGGTCGACGCGGGCGACCGCTCCGGGCTCGAGGCGCACGCGGCGCTCGGCCGGCGGGAAGCGCGGGTGCCAGACGCGCAGCGCCGCCGGGCCGGGCTCGAGGTCGAGGAGCTCGAAGCGCCCGGCGGCGTCGGCGCGCACGAAGGGCCCCGGGGCGACGAAGACCGTCGCCGCCGCGTCCGCGGCGTCGAGCAGGAAGCAGCGCTGCTCGCCCGGCTCGGAGGCAGCGAGCTCGAGCGACTCGCCCGGCGCGAGGCGGCGCACGAGGTCGCTCGCCGGGCAGGAGACCACGTGCGGATCCGCCGTCGCGTTGCGAACCGCGATCCGGCCGCCGCGTCCGAGCGCGGCGTGCTCGGGCTCGATCACGACGCCGAGCCGCGACGCGCGCAGCTCGAGCGCCGCGGCACCGCCCGGGCTCGCGCCGGAGTCGAGGTAGACCACCGCGAAGCCCGGCCGCGAGTAGTCGACGAGCGCGGCGTCGCGAAGGCGCGGGTCGCCGTACGGCGTCGCGCCCGACGCCGCGGGCGCGACGCCCGCGTGCGGCACGAGGCGCACGAAGCCCCAGAGCGCCGCCCTCCCGGGCGCCGCCGCCGGCGCGCTCGCGCACCCGGACGCGGACCCGAGCAGCGCCGCCGCCGCGATGAGCCGGCACGCGCGCATGGACCCCCCCGTTCGACGGCCTATCGGGGCCCCGCGCGGGGCGCTTGAGGCGGCCAGGCTGGTCGTCGGCTGTCGCGGACCGACGCTGCCAGGACGGATCCCGATACCTCCGTCGGATCGATGAGCCGTGACGCCGCCAGCCGGCGCTCAGGACCCACGTGCGAGGTCGCGCGACCTCGCGTGGGCCCGCGGGCGCACCTCTCGGATCGCCTCCAGGCGGCGCCCTCCGCCCGCCTTGGAACACCCTTCTGAAGCCTGCCGCGGGGCGCGAGGTCCGCGGCGAGGTCGCCCTCGCCTACCACCCGCGCAGGTCGATCGGCCAGCTCTCGAGGACGTCCTCGCCGTCGACGACGTGGAGCGTCTCGTGGTAGGCGACCGTGGGGTCGACGTGGGCGGGCCAGACGCGCACGAGGTCGCCGACGCGGACGCGCAGCTCGGGCGCGAAGCTCACGTGCTCGTCGGAGCAGAACAGCACCCGCGCGCCGTCGATCGCGGGCGGGCCGTGGTCCATGCCGAGCGCCTTGAGGCCGCAGTCGGCGACGGCGTACCCGGGCGCGACGGAGATCACGCGCGCCTGCACCTGGAGCGCCGGGCGGAACGGGAGGCCGAGGGCGGCGTAGGCGGTGTCCATCAGCGCGTAGGAGCCGGCCTGGATCTCGGTCGCCTCCGCATTCAGGTCGAAGGAGCCGGTGCCGCCGGCGGAGACGACCTCGCCGCCGACGACCGCGTGCGCCTCGCGCAGTCGCTGCATCGACTCCGCGACGAGCTCGGCGCGACGCGCGCGCTCCGGCACCAGCATCGCATGGCCCTCGTAGCCCATCACGCCGCGCACGAGGAGCCCGGCGCGGCGCGCCGCCTCCGCGATCCGCGCCGCGTCCTGCGGCGCGCAGCCGCAGCGCGGGAGGCCCACGTTCACGTCGACGAGCACCTCGCGCACCCCGCCCGCGGCGGCCGCGGCGACGGTCTCGACGGAATCGACGGCGACGCCGACGCGCGCATCGAGCGCGCCGAGGCGCCGCGCGTCGAGCACCTCGTTCGCGAGCAGCAGGTCGTCGCCGAGCCCCGCCGCCGCCATGCCCTCCATCTCGCGCAGCGTCGCGCAGGTGAAGGCCGAATGACCGAGCGCCGCCTGCGCGCGCGCGAGCGCCGTGCACTTGTGCGCCTTCACGTGCGGGCGCAGCCTCGCCCCGGGGAGCGCGCGGGCCATCGCGCGCAGGTTGTGGTCGAGCTCCGGGGCGAGCGCGACCAGCGCGGGCGTGCGCAGCGCCGCGGCGCGCACCGCCGCTCAGCGCCGGTGCGGCGCCGCGGCCAGCAGCGCGCGCTCGTAGAGCGCGTCGAGCCGCTTGCGCAGCTCGCCCTCGACCTCGGCGAAGCGGAAGCCGAGCCCGCGCTGCGGCGTACCGCGCGGCCCGAGGTTCTGCGAGACGACGTCGGCGACGACCTCGAGGTCCTTCTCCTCGCCCGCGAGCTGCACGTGCAGCGTGACGCGCGTGCCGATCTCGAGCGGGTGGGAGGTCGCGACGAAGAGGCCCCCTCGCGAGAGGTTCGTGATCAGTGCCTCGCCGAGCTCTCCCAGCGAGCCGAAGGAGACGCGCAGCTGGGCGGGCACGCGCAGCGAGTCGCGCTGGTCGGCGCGGGAGTCCGCGTGGGCGCCCTGGAGCTCGCGCCCGAGCAGGCGCTTGAGCAGCGTCCAGCGCGTGAACTCCGACGGCGAGAGCGGCCCGTGCGCGCGCCTGCGGTCGAGGAACACGAACTCGCGGAAGCGGGCCGCGATGTCGTCCGTCGGCGCCATGACCCGCGCGCTAGAGGTACGTGAGCCAGCGCTCGTACTTGCCCTCGCGCCCCGCCACCACGTCGAAGAAGGAGGCCTGGAGCGCCTTCGTGACCGGGCCGCGGCTGCCCTGGCCGATCGCGCGCCGGTCGATCTCGCGGATCGGCGTCACCTCGGCGGCGGTGCCGGTGAGGAAGACCTCGTCGGCGATGTAGAGCTCGTCGCGGGTGATCGTCGTCTCCTGCACCGGAATGCCCTTGTCGCGCGCGATCTCGAGCACCGTCGCGCGCGTGATGCCGCCGAGCACGGTGTGCAGCGGCGGCGTCCGCAGCACGCCCCCGGAGACGACGAAGACGTTCTCGCCGCTCGCCTCCGAGACGAGGCCCTGCGTGTCGAGCAGGATCGCCTCGTCGTAGCCGTCGAGCAGGGCCTCGCGCTTGGCGAGGATCGAGTTGACGTAGTCGCCGCAGGTCTTGCCCTTGGTCATCTTCGAGTTCACGAAGTGGCGGCTGAAGCTCGAGATCCGGGCGCGGATCCCGCGCTCGAGCCCCTCCTCGCCGAGGTACTTGCCCCAGGCCCACGCGATCACGGCGACCCGGATCGCGTTGCCGCCCGGGTTGAGCCCCATCTCACCGTCGCCGATGAAGGCGAGCGGGCGCAGGTAGCCCGCCTCGAGGTGGTTGCGGCGCAGCGTCTCGAGACAGGCCGCCTCGATCTCCGCGCGCGAGAACGGCAGCTCCATCAGGTTGATGTGTGCGGAGTCGAAGAGCCGCCGCACGTGGTCGTCGAGCCGGAACACCGCGGAGCGGCCATCCACCGTGCGGTAGCAGCGGATGCCCTCGAAGACGCCGAGCCCGTAGTGGAGCGTGTGGGTGAGGACGTGGACGCGGGCGGCGTCCCAGTCGACGAACTCACCGTCGAGCCAGATCGCCTCGCCCGTGACCCGCTTCGATGCGGCCATCGCTGCCTCCGCCGGCGTTCACCGGCGCAGCATCCGCGCGATGAAGCCCTTCTCTTTCTCGCGCCGCATGTTGAGGAGCCGCAGCTCCCGGAGCGCCTCGACGCACTCGGGCTGGATGTTCAGGGCGCGCGTGAACATCTTCAGCGCGGCCTCGGGCCGCCCGATCGCGTTGCAGATGCGGCCCATGAAGAGGTAGGGCTTCTCGCGGTCGCTCGCCAGCTTGATCGCCCGCTTGACGTGGAGCATCGCCTCCTCGGCCCGCTTCGCGTCGTCCGGGCGCGAGCAGTGGAGCGCCCAGCCGAGGTGGGCGTGGTAGTCGCCTTCCTCGGGGAAGAGCTCGATCGCCTCCCGGAAGTGGGCGAGCGCCCGCTCGTAGTCGCTCTGGCGCAGCGCGGTCTTGCCCTTCTGGAAGCAGAGCTCCGCCTCGACCGCCCGCCGGCCCTCGTCGCGCTTCGCCGCCTCGCGGCCGGCGCGGCGACGCGCGAGCACCTGCTCCTGGCGCCGGCGCGGGTCGGACAGCGCCTCGTAGGCGGCCTCGACGCGCTGGAAGACCTGCTCGGCGAGCTCGAGCACCGCGGCGTTCGTCGCGCCGAGGCGGTCGGGGTGGGTGAGCTTGCACAGCCGCTCGTAGGCGGCGCGGATCTCGTCCTCGCCCGCGGTCTCGGCGACGTCGAGCACCTCGAAGGGATCCTGGCTCTGGCTGCGCCGCGCGAGCTCGCCGAGCTCGGCGCGCAGGCGCTCGAGGTCCGGGTCGCGGCGCGGCTCTGCTCGCAGCACCTCGCGGCGCGCCGCGATCGGACGCACCGAGGGCGCGAGGCCGGGTGCGCGCAGCGTGAGGAAGCCCGTCGCGAGCAGCGCGTAGAGGCAGCGGCGCCGCTCCTCGTTCTGCCCGAGCGCGTCGCGCACGGCGGTGCCGTCGAGCTCCGCGACCCAGCCGCGGAGCTTGGGGTCGAGCTCGATCTCCTGGAAGCGGTAGAAGGGGCTCTCCGCGCGCGCGAGCGTGCGCTCGGCGCGGCGCCCGAGCGTCGCGTCGATGTGCGCGAGCGGCGTCCAGCGGCGCACGCCGCGCAGGATCAGGTTCGCGGTGCCGTTCGCCTCCGACAGGCCGTTCGCCTTCTGGATCCGCCCGCCGCGCTGGAAGCGGAACTCGCCGTCCCCCCAGGCGAAGACGTCGAAGAACTTCTCCTCGGCCTGCTGCTGGAGCGCCTCGCTCACCTCGCGCTCGGAGAGCGCCGACATCGCGACCAGCACCTCGCCCTGGAGGCGGCCCCCCGCCATCCGATCGCGCGACTCGTCGAGCACCTCCTGGGAGATGCGGCCGGTGCGCACGAGCAGGCTCCCGAGGCACTCGCTCACGAGGTTCGAGCGCACGGCCGTCGCCTGGCCGCTGCGCAGCTGGATCCACTTGCGCGTGCGCTCGCGCGTCAGGTGGAGGATCCCGTCGGCGCGCAGGCCGTGGAGGTGGTGGAGCAGGAACGGGAAGGGCATGCGCTCGAGGCTGCCCGAGACGCCCTCGCCCGCGCCCGGGCCGCGCGCCGGCACCTGCCCGGCCTTGGCGAGGACGTCGCTCACCACGGCGAGGAGCCGGCGCAGGGCGACGGGCTTGGTCAGCACGCTCGCGGCCTCGAGCTGGCCGGCGCGCAGCGCCTCGTCCGCGAGCGGCGGGCGGTCGCAGAGCAGCACCACCGGGAGGCGGCCCGCCTGCCCCGGGAGCTCGCGGATCGCCTCGAGCGGCGCGAGCCCGGCCCCCTGGCTCAGGTCGAGCGACAGCAGCACGAGGTCCGGGGGGTCCTCGGCGGCGAGCGCCAGGGCGCGCACCGCCTCCGACGCCTCCTCCACCTGGTGACCCTGCTCGCGGAGCGCCCGGGTGAGCAGCTGGCAGAGGACCGGATCGCTCTCGATGCAGAGGATGCTCGTCGCCAAGGGGGACCCCCTGCCCCGAGCTATCGACCGGCCGCCGGTCACATCTTGATGGGAAAAAGACCCACGAAGCGTCGAGACGCCTCGCGGCTCGCCGCGCCCTGCCGGCCGGCTGCCGGCTCGTGAGACGCCGCGGCGCGCCGTGAGGCGCAGCGGCGCGCGGGCTACGCGCCGAGCTTGCGCGCGAGCAGCTCGCGCACCGGCCCGGGGCTCGCCTTGCCGCCGGTCCGGCGCATCACCTGCCCCATCAGGAAGTTCAGCACCTTGGCCTCGCCCGCGCGGTAGCGCGCGACGTGCTCGGCGGACTCGGCGAGGACGGCGTCGACGGCCGCCTCGAGCTCGCCCGCGTCGGAGACCGCCTCGAGGCCGCGCTCGCGCACGAGCGCCGCCGGATCGCCGCCGCGTTCCGCGAGCACGGCGACGACCTCGCGCGCGCCCTGCGCCGTGATGCGGCCGGCGTCGAGCAGCCGGAGCACCTCGGCGAGCGCCTCGGGGCGGAGCTGCGAGCCCTCGAGCTCGAGCCCGCGCTCGGCGAGCACCTGCTTCACGTCGCGCACGAGCCACTTCGCGACGCCGCGCGCGTCGCCGTGGCGGGCGGCCGCGGCCTCGAAGAACTCCGTCGTGGCGCGGCTCTCGCCGAGCAGGCGCGCCTCGCGCTCGGGCAGCGCGTACTGCGCCTGCAGGCGCTCGAGGCGGCGCGGGGCGAGCTCCGGGAGCTGGCGGCGGACCTCCTCGATGCGCCCGGCCGGGATCACGAGCGGCACGAGGTCGGGGTCGGGGAAGTAGCGGTAGTCGTCCGCGTTCTCCTTCAGGCGCAGCACGCGCGTGCGGCGCGTCGCCGGATCGTAGGCGAGCGTCGCCTGCGCGACGGCGCCGCCGCCCTCGAGGATCGCGGCCTGGCGCGCGATCTCGGCCTCGAGCGCGGCCTCGACGAAGCGGAAGGAGTTCAGGTTCTTGAGCTCCGTGCGCGTGCCGAGGCGCGCGGAGCCTTCGCGGCGCAGCGAGACGTTGGCGTCGCAGCGGAACTGGCCCTTCTCGAGGTCGGCGTCGGAGACCTCGATCGAGCGCAGCAGCGCGCGCAGCGTGCGCAGGTAGGCCGCCGCCTCGGCGGGCGAGCGCAGGTCGGGCTCGGAGACGATCTCGAGCAGCGGGACGCCGGCGCGGTTGAGATCGACGTGCGTCGCGCCGGCCGCGACCGCCGGATCGTGGATCGACTTGCCCGCGTCCTCCTCCATGTGGATGCGGGTGAGCCGCACGCGCCGCGTGCGCAGCTCGCCGCCCGGCTCCTCGACGGGCACGTCGATCGCGCCGCCCGTCGCGAGCGGCTCCTCGTACTGCGAGATCTGGTAGCCCTTCGGGAGATCGGGGTAGAAGTAGTTCTTGCGCGCGAACACGCAGCGCTCGTGCACGCGGCAGCCGGTCGCGAGCCCGGCGCGGATCGCGAGCTCGACGGCGCGCGCGTTCAGCACCGGGAGCACACCGGGAAGCGCGAGGCAGATCGGGTGCACGGCGTGATTGGGCTCGTCGCCGTAGCTCACCGGCGCCGGGCTGAAGAGCTTCGAGCGCGTGCGCAGGTGCACGTGCACCTCGAGCCCGATCACGACCTCGAAGCCGCGGGCCGCGGCGCTCACGCCGCCCCCGGCGGCACCGGCGGCGCGCCTGCGAGCCGCTCGAAGGCGTCGGCCGCGCGCAGGAGCAGCGCCTCCTCGAGCGGCGGGGCGAGCAGCTGGAGGCCCACGGGCAGGCCTTCCGCGAGGCCGCAGGGCAGCGAGAGGCCCGGCAGCCCCGCGAGGTTCGCCGACACCGTGTAGACGTCGGAGAGGTACATGCGCAGCGGGTCGGCGGTGCGCGCGCCGACGCGGAAGGCGGTCTCGGGGGAGGTCGGGGTCGCGATCAGGTCGCAGGCGGCGAAGGCCGCGTCGAAGTCGCGGCGCAGGAGCGTCCGCACCTGCTGCGCCTTGCGGTAGTAGGCGTCGTAGTAGCCGGCCGAGAGCACGTAGGTGCCGAGCAGGATGCGCCGCTTCACCTCGGCGCCGAAGCCCTCCGAGCGCGTGCGGCGGTACATCTCGGCGAGGTCGCGCGCCCCCGCCGCGCGGCGCCCGTAGCGCACACCGTCGAAGCGCGCGAGGTTGCTCGAGGCCTCGGCGGTCGCGATCAGGTAGTAGGTCGCGATCGCGAAGCGCGTGTGCGGGAGCGAGACCTCGCGCGTCTTCGCGCCGGCGCGCTCGAGGCGCGTCACCGCCTCGCGCACGCGCGCGAGCACGCCCGGGTCGACGCCCTCCTCGACGAAGTACTCGCGCGGAAGGCCGATCACGAGCCCGGAGACGTCGCCGTCGAGGCGCTCGCCGAGGCGCGGCGCCGGCTGCGGAATCGAGGTCGAGTCGCGCGGGTCGTGGCCCGCGATCGCCTCGAGCACGAGCGCCGCGTCGGAGGCGCTTCGCGCGAGCACGCCGATCTGGTCGAGCGAGGAGGCGAAGGCGACGAGCCCCCAGCGCGAGACGCGGCCGTAGGTCGGCTTGATCCCGACCACGCCGCAGAAGGCGGCGGGCTGGCGGATCGACCCGCCGGTGTCGGAGCCGAGCGCCGCCGGCACGATCCCCGCCGCGACCGCCGCCGCGGAGCCGCCCGACGAGCCGCCGGGCGTGCGCGACGCGTCCCAGGGGTTGCGCGCGGGGCCGTGGCTCGAGTGCTCGGTCGACGAGCCCATCGCGAACTCGTCCATGTTGGTCGAGCCGATCACGACGGCACCCGCGGCGCGCAGCTTCTCCACCGCGGTCGCGGTGAAGGGCGAGACGTAGCCCTCGAGGATGCGCGAGGCGCAGCCCGTCGGCTCGCCCTCGAGCACCATGTTGTCCTTGATCGCGACCGGGATCCCGTCGAGGGCCGAGCGCGCCTCGCCGCGGCGGCGGCGCGCGTCGGAGGCGCGCGCCTCGGCGAGCGCGGCCTCGGCGCGCAGGTGGACGAAGGCGTTGCAGCGCGCACCCTCGGCGCGCGCGCGCTCGAGGCTCCCCGCGACCAGCGCCTCGGCGCTGCGGCGGCCCGCGGCGAGCTCGGCCGCGAGCGCGCGGATCGCGCCCCGCTCCCCGGCCACTAGCCCTCCTCCGCCTCGATCACCCGGGGGACGACGAAGGCGAAGCCCTCGCGCTCGGGGGCGTTGGCGAGCGCCCGCTCCGGGTCGAGCGGCGGCTCGGGCACGTCCTCGCGCAGCGGCGTCGCGAGCTCGGCCGGGTGCGAGGTCGGCGGGACGCCCTCGGTGTCGAGGCCGCCGAGCTGCTCGGCGTGGGCGAGGATCGCCTCGAGCTCGACCGCCAGCCGATCCGCCTCGGCATCGGAGACCGAGAGGCGCGCGAGCGCCGCGATGCGCTCGACGTCGGCGCGGCTGATCACGGCGGGAGGAGGCACGCGCCGCGAGGGTAGCTTTTCCGACTTCGGACACACGCGAGGAGCGCTCCGAGGCCCGACCCGACGACAGGGAGATCAGCGGCGGCGCGCAGCGCCGTCCGCTGCATCTCCTTCCCCGAGGCCCGCTCCCACCCCGTCGCGCACCGCCACCTCCTCCTCCCGTCCCGCGCGCAACCGACCCGGATTCGATAGACTCCGCCGCCTCCATGGAACCCCTAGAGCCGCCCTTCTCCGAGCTCCCCGAAGAGATCCAGCAGGGGATCCGCGAGCTGCGCTGGACGCGGCCGACCCCGGTGCAGGAACGCGTGATCCCGCCGATGACCGCCGGACGCGACCTGATCGTGCAGGCGCAGACCGGAAGCGGCAAGACGGGCGCCTTCGGCATCCCGATCGCGACGCGCGCGGACCCGAGCCTCGCCGCCTGCCAGGCACTCGTGCTCGTGCCGACGCGCGAGCTCGCGCAGCAGGTCGCGACCGAGGTCGCGACGATCGCGCGCGCGAAGGGCGTGCGCACGCTCCCGGTCTACGGCGGCGTCGGCTACCAGAAGCAGCTCGAGGGCATCGAGGCCGGCGCGCACGTGATCGTCGGGACGCCCGGTCGCATCCTCGACCACCTCGGCGCCGGGCGCCTCTCCTTCGACTCCGTGCGCACGCTCGTCTTCGACGAGGCCGACGAGCTGCTCTCGCTCGGCTTCTGGCCCGACATGAAGGAGATCAAGACCTACCTGCCCAGCGCGCGCCAGTCCTGCCTCTTCTCGGCGACGATCCCCGAGCGCGTGCAGTCGCTCTCGCGCGTCTTCCTGAAGGACCCCGAGTTCGTCTCGCTCTCGGCCGACCAGCTCGCCCCGCGCGAGATCGAGCACTTCTTCGTCGTCACCACCGCGCAGGAGAAGGACGCGAACCTGCTGCGCATCCTCCAGTACGAGGACCCGGAGAGCGCGATCGTCTTCTGCAACACGAAGAGCGACGTGCGCTACGTGACGGCCTACCTGCAGCGCAACGGCTTCGACGCCGACCAGATCTCCGGAGACCTGACGCAGTCCGCGCGCGAGCAGGCGATGGCGAGCATCAAGGCCGGGAAGCTGCGCATCCTCGTCGCGACCGACGTCGCGGCTCGCGGCATCGACATCTCCGACCTCGGGCTCGTGCTGGGCTACTCGGCGCCCGACTCGCCCGAGGTCTACGTGCACCGCACCGGCCGCACCGGCCGCGCGGGCAAGGCGGGCCTCGCGATCTCGCTGGTCTCGGGCCTCGACATCGGGAACTTCCGCTATCTCCAGCAGGTGAACAAGATCGAGATCCGCGAGCGCAAGCTCCCGACCGAGGCGCAGACGCACGCGCGCCTGCGCGAGCGGCTCGCGGTGAAGATCGAGCAGGAGCTGCGCGCGACCCCGGAGCGCGAGCGGCAGAGCCGCGTCGACCGCTTCGTGCCCGTCGTCGTCTCGCTCGCGGCGAGCGACGAGGGGCGCCGCGACCTCGCCGCGATCTGCGCGGCCTACCTCGCGGAGCACCGCCCCGTGACCGATCCGAGCGCCCCGGTGCCGGCCGCGCCGGCGGCCGCCGAGGCGGAGTCCGAGCCGGAGCCGCGGCCGCGCGCGCGCGAGCACTCGGGCGGAGGCGGCGGTGGGCGGCGCGGCGGGCGCCGGCGGCGGCGCTAGCCGCCGCGTCGCGTGCGGATCGCGGTCTTCTGCGGCTCGAGCCGGCGCGCCCCGCCCGAGAGCCTCGAGGCGGCGCGCGCGGTCGGCGCCGAGATCGCGCGGCGCGGTCACGAGCTGATCTACGGCGGCGGGCGCACCGGACTGATGGGCGCGCTCGCCGACGCGGCGCTCGCGGGCGGAGGCGTCGTGCGCGGCGTGATCCTGCGCGAGTTCATCGAGCAGGACGTCCACCACAAGGGCATCGCCGAGCTCACGAGCGTCGACGACATGCGCGCGCGCAAGGCCGGCCTCGACGCGCGCGCCGACGCCTTCGCGGCGCTGCCCGGCGGGCTCGGCACGCTCGAGGAGCTCACCGAGATCCTCTCCTTCCGCAAGCTCGGCCTGCACCACCGCCCGCTCGTGCTGCTGAACCAGGGCGGATTCTTCGACGGCCTGCTCGCGCAGCTCGAGCGCGGCATCGCGCTCGGCCTCGACGACGCGAAGGTGCGCGGGTTCGTACGCGTGACGGGAGAAGCGCGAGAGGTGGTGACCTTGTGTGAGCAGGTCGATCCGCGTCCCGTCTGATTTGACTCCGCTCGGCTTCGCCTCGCTGCGCGCGCGCTTCGCGCGCCTGCTTTTCGACGCGGGGGGTTTCGTCCGGGGAGTGCGGGGGTCGCTCTTCGGAGACGGGGGCCTATGCCCTCGCGCAGAAGCGCTCGCCGGCGATCTCGAGCGCGCGCGCGGCGGGGTCGGCGCTCGCGAGCTCCGCGCCCGCGGGCGCGCCCTCGCGCAGGCGCTTCGCGAGCTCGGCGCGCCCGGCGGCGGATCCGCCGGCCGCGAGCCAGCCGTCGGTCGGGCGCAGCACGCGGCGGCCGCCCGCCGCGATCTCCACCGCCGCGACCTCGCCGCGCGCGTCGGCGAGCAGGATCGCGGCCTCGCGCCCGGCGGGGCGCGCGAGGCACCACTCGAGCGCGGGCTCGAGCGCGGCGAAGCGCTGCAGGCAGTCCGTGACGAGCGGCGCCGATGCGAGCCCCGCGGCGCGCGCGCCCTCGGGCACCGCGACCGCGGCGGCGAGCCCCGACTCGTTCACGCCGAGCAGCGCATGGGCGTGCCAGGGCCGCGCGACCTCGACCGAGGCGAAGCCGCCCTCCGGCCGGCTGCGGCGCAGGATCCACGCGCCGGCGATCGGCCGCAGCACGAGCGCGCGCGCCCCCTCGCGCGCGAGCGCGATCTCGGGCGCGAGCTCCGCGTCGAGGCAGGCCGCGAGGAAGCCGGCGGGCACGCCGGCCGCGGCGGCGACCCCCGCGAGCGTCTC
>Ga0075428_100003882_pt1 | contig 16431 bp, 14 predicted proteins | sample RhiMetdeltSRZDD2_FD_75291 | JGI IMG/M metagenome (GOLD analysis project Ga0075428, IMG submission 75291) | Populus rhizosphere microbial communities from Tennessee, USA - Rhizosphere MetaG P. deltoides SRZDD2 | ecosystem: Host-associated > Plants > Roots > Rhizosphere > Soil | place: USA... | reverse complement strand
TGGTGGCCGTAGTCGTCGACGACGGTGACACCGGCCACCACGCCCCGCACCTGGAACCGGCGCTGCACGCCGGCGAAGGCGGCCAGAGCCTTCTGGATGGTCGCGAACGGTACCTCGAGATCGAGCCCCACGCCGATGGCGGCGAGGGCGTTGAGCACGTTGTGCCGGCCGGGGATCTGGAGCGTGCACTCGCCCAGCCGGCTGCCGCGGTGGTACACCTCGAAGCGGCTCGACATGCCGGAGAGCGCCACGTGCCGTCCGACGAGATCGGCGCCGGCCTCCAGCCCATAGGTGATGATGCGCTTCTCGACGCGCGCGATCAGCCGCTGGATGTTGGGCTGGTCGAGGCACAGCACGGCCGCCCCATAGAAGGGCACCTTGGAGACGAACGCCGTGAAGGCGTCCATGATCGCCTCGAGGTGCCCGTAGTGATCGAGGTGCTCGGCGTCGATGGTCGTCACCACGGCGATGGTCGGATCGAGCTTCAGGAAGGAGCCGTCCGACTCGTCGGCCTCGGCCACGAGGAACTCGCCCTGCCCCATGCGCGCGTTGCCGCCGAGGCTGGTGACGCGGCCACCGACGATGATGGTCGGGTCGTACCGCCCCTCCGAGAGGACGGCTCCGATCAGCGACGTGGTGGTGGTCTTGCCGTGCGTGCCGGCCACGGCCACCCCGTACTTGAGGCGCATCAGCTCGGCCAGCATCTCGGCACGCGCTATGACGGGAATCTGGCGGGCGCGCGCCTCCCGGACCTCGACGTTGTCGCGCGAGACGGCCGAGGAGAAGACGACCACGTGCGAGTCGTCGACGTTCGCGGCGTCGTGGCCGATGAAGACCTTCGCCCCCAGCTGCTCCAGGCGGTCGACGACGTCGCTGCGCCGGGCGTCGGAGCCGGTGACGCGATAGCCGAGGCTCAGGAGGATCTCGGCGATCCCCGACATCCCGCTGCCGCCGATCCCCACGAAATGGATCTGCTGGTAGCGCTTAAACATGGGCGTGCTGGGAAATGTTCAACAGCACTCCTGTCGCAACCATGGTCATGAGCAGCGCCGAGCCCCCGAACGAGATGAACGGCAGCGGCAGTCCTTTCGTCGGCAGAAGACCGGTGACGACGCCGAGGTTCACGAGCGTCTGCGTGGCCAGCAACACCGTGATGCCGAGGGCCAGGTACGAGCCGAATGGATCGGCCGCGCGCAGGCCGATGCGGAGCCCGCGCCAGATCAGGACCGCGAACAGCGCCACCATGGCCAGCGCACCGACGAAGCCGAGCTCCTCGCCGACGATCGCGAAGATGAAGTCGGTGTGCGACTCCGGGAGATAGAAGAGCTTCTGCCGCGAGCCGCCGATGCCCTGCCCCACCAGACCGCCGTTGCCGAGCGCCAGCCACGACTGGATGATCTGAAAGCCGCTGCCTCGCGGATCCGCCCACGGATCCACGAAGGCGGTGATCCGGCGAAGCCGGTACGGCGCCATCCAGATCGCCAGGGCGATCAGCGGCAGCGCCGGCGCCGCCACCCACGCCAGGTGCTTGGCCGGGCTGCCGGCCAGGTAGAGCAGCCCGAACGTCACCACGATGAGCGTCATGCAGTTGCCGAGATCGGGCTGGACGAGCACGAGGCCCGCCAGGATCCCCGCCACGGCCAGCGCCGGCAGGGCGCCCGTGCGGAACGTCTCGAGGTCGCCGCGCCGCTTGGCGAGGAACGCCGCCAGATAGAGGACGAGCGCCACCTTGGCGAGCTCGGCCGGCTGGAACGACACGACGCCGAGGCGGATCCAGCGTCGGGTGCCGTTGATCGACTGGCCGAAGGGCGGCACCAGCACGAGCACCAGGAGCACGCCGGCCACGATCAGGAGCGGCAGCGTGGCCTTCTCGAGCAGGCGATAGTCGACGCGCAGAGCGAGCCACAGGGCGGCGGCGCCGAGCACCGCCCAGAAGAGCTGCTTTTTGAGAAAGAAATAGGGATCGTGAAAGCGGTCGGCGGCCACGATGGCGCTGGCGGAGTAGACCATCACCACGCCCGCGGACACGAGCACGACCGCGACGCCGAAGAGCCACATGTCGGGCACCAGGCGGCGCGGCATCAGTCGAACCGCTCCAGGAGCCGCTTGAAGACGTCGCCGCGATGCTCGTAGTTGTCGAACATGTCGAACGACGCGCACGCCGGCGAGAGCAGCACCACGTCGCCCGCGCGCGCGGCCGCCAGCGCGCCGTCGATGGCCGCCGGCATGGAGTCGGCCGCGCTCACCTCGATGCCGACCGCGCGCAGGGCAGCGGCGATCCGGTGGCCGTCCTCGCCGATCACCACCGCGTGCCCCACCCGACCGCGCGCGGCCGCGGCCAGGGGCGCGAAGTCCTGCCCCTTGCCCTTGCCGCCGGCGATGAGGATCACGCGCTCGGGAAATGACTCGAGGGCCTTGACGGTGGAGGCCACGTTGGTGCCCTTCGAGTCGTTGTAGACGTGCACGCCCTTCACGTCCCGGACGAACTCGATCCGATGCGCGACCGCCTGGAAGGCGCCCACGGCGCGGCGAATCGCCTCGATGCCGAGGCCGGTCCACAGCGCGCACGCCACCGCCGCCAGCACATTCTCGACATTGTGCTGGCCGCGCAGCTGTACCTCGGCGAGAGGGCAGATGCGGTCGACGTGGCCGTTCAGCCGGGCCACCACCCAGCCGTCCTGCACGAACACGCCGTGCTCGAGCGCGCGCAGCCGGCTGAACCACACGACGCGGGCGGCTGTCCGCCCCGCCAGCGCCCGCGTGGGCTCGTCGTCGGCGTTCAGGACAGCGCAGTCGCTCGGGGTCTGGTTCATGAAGATGCGCGCCTTGGCGTCCACGTAGGCCTCGAACGTCCGGTGACGATCCAGATGGTCCGGCGTCACGTTGAGCACCACGGCCACCCGCGGCTGGAAGGCGTCGATCGTCTCGAGCTGGAACGACGACACCTCGGCTACCACCAGCCCGTCGGAGGGAAAGTCCAGCGCCCGCGCCGCCAGCGGCGTGCCGATGTTGCCGCCGACGAACACGCGGCGCGGTTGCTCGGCCAGGATGGCGCCCGTGAGGGCGGTGGTGGTGGTCTTGCCGTTGGTGCCGGTGATGGCGATGGTGTCGGCCTCCATCGCGCGCCAGCCCAGCTCGAGCTCGCTGATTACCGGCACGCGGCGCGCCCGCACCGGTCCGAGCTGCGGGCCGTCGAGCGGGACGCCCGGACTCGTCACCACGAGATCGGCCCCCGCGAACGCCGCGGGGCCGTCGACCAGCCGGACGCCGTCGGCCGCCAGCGCGGCGACGTCGCGGCCGAGCGAGGCGACGGGCTTGGCGTCGGTGCCGCGGACCTCGGCGTGGGCGGCGGCGAGCAGGCGCGCGGCGGCCACACCGCTCTTCGCCAGCCCGACGACGGTCACCCGGCGTCCGGCCAGCGTCGCCAGCCACTGCCGCCCTCGAGTCGCCACCTCGACCTCCTCCCGCAGCTCGATCCGGCTCACGCGCCGCTCACCGGAGCTTCAGCGTCGTGAGCGCCAGCAGCGCCAGCGCGAAGGACACGATCCAGAACCGCACGACGATCTTCGGCTCGGCCCAGCCGTTCAGCTCGTAGTGGTGGTGCAGTGGCGCCATCCGAAAGACGCGCCGCCCGGTGAGCTTGAAGCTCGCCACCTGCACGATGACGGACCCGGCCTCCACCACGTAGAGCCCACCGATGAGCGGCAGCAGCAGCTCCGCCTTGGTGAGGACGGCCAGGATGCCGATGGAGGCGCCGAGGGCCAGCGACCCGGCGTCGCCCATGAACACCTCGGCCGGATGACAGTTGAACCAGAGAAATCCGATGGCGGCGCCGATCAGCGCGCCGCAGAACACCGTCAGCTCGCCGGCGCCGCGCACGTTGAGGATCTTCAGATAGTCGGCCGCCCTGAAGTTGCCCGTGAGGTAGGCAATGATCCCGAAGGCGCCGCCGGCCATCACGATCGGTCCGATGGCGAGCCCGTCCAGCCCGTCGGTCAGGTTGACCGCGTTCGAGGCGCCGATCACCACCAGCATCGCGAACAGGAACCACCAGCTGCCCAGGTTCAGGAACCAGCCCTTGAGGAATGGGATGGCCAGCACCGGCTGCCAGGCGTCGACCGGCTGCCACCAGACGATCTGCAGCAGCGCCAGCGAGAGCACCACCTGCGCGGACATCTTCACGCGGGCCGGCAGTCCCCTGCGGGAGCGAATCTTGGTCCAGTCGTCCCACATCCCGATGAGCCCGAAGCCCGCGATGGCGAGCATGGCCACCCAGACGTAGCGATTGCGCAGATTCGCCCACAGGAAGGTGGAGCCCAGGATGGCGATCAGGATGATGACCCCGCCCATCGTCGGCGTGCCCTGCTTCGTGTGCCGATGGCGCTCCGGCGTGTCCTCGCGCAGCGTGTCGCTCTTGTGCTGCATCCGCTTGAGCCGGGTGATGAGCCACGGCCCCAGCATCAGCGAGAGCACGAGGGCCGTGATCAGGGCCATGAACGAGCGGAAGGACAGATACCGGAAGACGTTGAACAGGATGCTGTCCTTCGCGAGCGGGACGAGGAGGTAATACAGCATCCGTCATCCTCGCCGGCGTGCCACGAGCGCGTCCACCACGCGCTCCATGCGCATGCCCCTCGAGCCCTTGACGAGAACCACGTCTCCGGGCGCCAGACGCTTGACCAGATGCGCCACCGTGTCCTCGTAGCTCTTGGCGTGAAACGCCTCCGCGATGCCCGCCGTGCGGGCCGCCTCGACGGCGAGGGCGGCTGCGCGCCCCACGCCCACGAACTCGTCGGCGGGCAGCGCGGCCACCGCCCGGCCGATCTCGCGATGCGCCTCGTCCGTGAGGGATCCGAGCTCCAGCATGTCGCCGAGGACCACCACCGCCCGCCGGCCACGACGGCGCGCCGCCAGCATCTCGAGCGCTGCCCGCACGGAGGTCGGGCTCGCGTTGTAGGTGTCGTCCAGGATGGTGACGTCGCCCGCAACCACCCACTGCCCGCGCCGCGCGGGCGCTCGCGCCTCGCCGAGTCCGCGCGCGATGTCGGCCAGGTCGAAGCCGACAGCAACGCCGACCGCGGCCGCCGCCAGCGCGTTGGTGACGTTGTGCCGGCCTCCCAGCGTCAGCGTGACGGGCACGCGCCGGCCCGCCGTCTCCAGCGTGAACGAGAGCCCCGTCTCGTTGTCGGCGACGTCGCCGACGGCGCGCACGGCCGCCGTCGGCGCGAGGCCGTAGGTCAGCACGCGGCCGGCGCAGTCGCGCGCCATCGAGGCCACCCGCGGGTCGTCGGCATTGAGGACGGCCACGCCGTCGGCGCCGAGAGCGCGGACGAGCGCCGATTTCTCCTCGCGGACGCCCTCGATCGAGCCGAGAAACTCCGTGTGCACCGGCGCCACCACCGTGACCACGCCCACCGTCGGCCGCGCGATGGCGGCCAGGGTCGCGATCTCCCCGCGCTGGTTGGTGCCGAGCTCGACCACCGCCGCCTGATGCTCGGGACCGATGCGCAGGAGCGTCAGCGGCAGTCCCCACTGATTGTTGAAGGAGGAGGTGGGCTTGAGCACCGTGAAGCGGGTGGCGAGGACGGCCGCCGTCAGCTCCTTGGCGGTCGTCTTGCCGATGGAGCCGGTGATGGCCACCACCGGGATCGGGAACTTGGACCGGTGCCAGGCAGCCAGGCGGCCCAGCGCGCGGGTCGTGTCCTCGACGAGGATCACCGGCACGTTGGCGGGCACGTCGTCCGGGAGCGCATGGACGAGGACGCAGGCGGCGCCGCGACCGACCGCCTCGCCGAGGAACGCGTGACCGTCGAGCCGGTGTCCGACGATCGCGAAGAACGCGTCGCCGACGATGAGGGTGCGGGAGTCGATGGAGACGCCGGTCACGGGAACGCTCAGATCCCCCGTCACCAGCGCGCCCTGGGTGGCGCGGACGATGTCCTGGATGCTGAACGCTGGCATGGACTTCATCGCCGTCGCTCCGCCAAGGCTTGCCGCGCTACTTCACGATCGTCAAATGGCAGGACGTCGGGTCCAATAATCTGATAGGCCTCGTGCCCCTTCCCGGCGATGACAATGGCGTCACCGGATGTCGCCCAAGAGAGCGCTGCAAAAATCGCCGCCCGTCTGTCAGCGACCATAGCATAGCGCTCGGGCGCTGCCCAGACTCTCCGCACGCCGACGGCGATTTCTTCGATGATCGACGGCGGGGGCTCCGAGCGCGGGTTGTCCGAGGTGATCCACACGCGGTCGGCGAGGCGCGCGGCGATCTCGCCCATGATCGGCCGCTTGGTCCGGTCGCGATCACCGCCGCAGCCGAAGACCACCCCGAGCCGGCCCGCCGTGATCTTGCGCGCCGTCGCGAGCACGCGCTCGAGCGCGTCGGGCGTGTGCGCGTAGTCCACCACCACCAGGAACGGCTGGCCGGCGCTGACCTGCTCGAAGCGCCCGGGCACGGCGCTCACGCCGCCGAGGGCGCGCGCGACGGCCGCCGGCTCGAGGCCGAGCGCGATGCCCACACCGACCGCGCCCAGGAGGTTCATGACGTTGTGCTCGCCGATCAGCGGCGAGGCCACATCGGCGGCGCCACGCGGGGTCTCCACGCGCATGCGGATGCCGTCGAGCGACGAGCTCCACGTCGTCGGCCGCACGCGGTTGGCCGCGCCAAGCCCGAAGGTGAGAACCTCGAGCGGAAGACCCGCCACCATGCGCGCACCCCAGGGATCGTCGCCGTTCACCACCGCCGTGCGCCGCCGCTTCGGTGAGGCGGCGAGCAGCTCGAAGAGCCGCCGCTTGGCCTGGCCGTACGCCTCCAGCGTCTGGTGGAAGTCGAGATGGTCCTGCGTGAGGTTGGTGAAGACGGCGGCGTCGAAGGCCAGACCGTCCACCCGCGACAGCGCCAGCGCGTGCGAGGAGACCTCCATGGCCACGCCGGTGACGCCGCGCTCACGCATGGTGGCGAGCATGGCCTGGATGTCGAGGGCCTCCGGCGTCGTCTGGCCGGCCGGACGCACCTCGTCGCCGACCACGTACTGAATGGTCCCGAGGATCCCGGTGGGCCCGTGGCCGCGCAGCAGCGCGTCGACGAGGTACGACGTCGTCGTCTTGCCGTTCGTCCCGGTGATTCCGACCAGCGTCAGGGCCCGCGACGGATGGCCGTGATAGGCCGCCGCCAGCTGGGCCAGCGCCGGACGCGTGGCCGGCACCAGAACTTGAGGAACGCGCACGCCGGGCACGGCGTCGCCTTCGGTCACGACGAGGCCGGCGCCGCGCGCGATGGCGTCCGGGATGAACCGGCGCGCGTCCTGCTTGAAGCCTGGCACGGCCACGAAGCAGTCGCCTCGCTCGACCTTGCGCGAGTCCGCGGTGAGACCGTGGACGGTGGCCGGGACGGTGCCGACCACGCGCTTGTCGGACAGCGCCTCGAGCAGCACGCTCACCCGGGCCTCGGGCGCCATGTTCACTGCACCGCCTCGCGCGCCGTCTCGGCCGTCCGATGCGCCGTCCGCAGCGCGGACGGGGCGAGCGTCAGCCGCGCCACCACGTCGTCGGCGAGCTGCTCGCCGGGGGCCGGCGCCTGCTGGGTGACGCGTCCACGCCCGGCGATCTCCACGCGCACCCCGCGCGGGGTCAGGGCGGCCAGGGCGTGGCGGAGAGTCAGGCCGCGCAGATCCGGCATCACGCCGGCCGCCGTCTCCGTGGCCATCGAGGCGAGCCGCACGCGGGCGCCGGCCTGCGCGTCGGCGCCGGGACCGCTCACGATCTGGATCGGGGCCGCGTCGCGCGGCGCGACCTCGAGGTAACGGAGCACCGGCGCCGCGATGGCCGAGAAGATCGGCGCGGCCGCCTCGCTGCCCCACTTCTCGTTCTTCGGCTCGTCGAGCATGACCAGCATGACGAGGCGCGGCTCATCGGCCGGCACGAAGCCGATGAACGACAGCACGCCGGGCGCGCGGGAGTAGCGCCGCGTGGCCGGGTCGAGCTTCTGGGCGGTGCCGGTCTTGCCGCCCACCTCGTAGCCCGGAATCGCCGCGAAGTGGCCGGTGCCCTCCTCCACGACCCGGGTCAGCATCCGCGAGAGCGTCTTGGCCGTGTCGGGCGAGATCACCTGGCGCACGGCCTTGGGCTCGTAGCGCTTCGTCTCGCGGCCATCGGCGTCGAACTCCGCCTTGACGAGCCGCGGCTGCATCAAGGTGCCGCCGTTGGCGACGGCGCCGAAGGCCGCCACCATCTGCAGCGCGGTGACCGAGACCTCCTGGCCGATCGACATCGTCGGCAGCGACAGGAGCGACCAGCGCTGGGGATCGCGCAAGGTGCCGCGGCTCTCGCCGGCCAGGCCGACGCCGGTCGGCACGCCGAAGCCGAAGGCCGTCATGTACTTGTGATAGCGCTCGCGGCCCAGCGCGAGGCCGACCTTCATCGAGCCGACGTTCGAGGAGTTCTGCAGGACCTCGGTGAATGTCAGCCAGCCGAACTTCTTCCAGTCGTGGATGACCGTCTTGGCGATGGTGAGCGCGCCGTTTTCGGCGTAGATCCGCTCGTCGGGCCGGACGACGCCCTCCTCGAGGGCAGCCGCGGCCAGGATCACCTTGAACGTCGAGCCCGGCTCGAAGGGGTCGGTGACGGCGCGATTGCGCCACACGTCCTTCGACGGCACGTCGAGGAACGAGTTGGGATTGAAGGTGGGCCGGATGGCCAGCGCGAGGATGTCGCCCGTGCGCGGGTCCAGGGCCACGGCCATGGCGGCTTTCGACCGCGTTCGCCGATAGGCGGCGTCGATCTCCCGCTCGGCGAGGTACTGGATGGTCTTGTCGAGCGTGAGCATCACACCGTGGCCGGGCGCCGGCGGCGCCAGCACGTGCTGGGTGACCACCTCGCGGCCGAGCGCGTCCCGGCCGACGATGGCCTTGCCGGCCGTGCCCGCGAGCGCGGCGTTCCACGCCCGCTCGATCCCTTCGAGACCGCCGTCGATGCCCTCGAATCCGAGCACCTGCGCGGCAAGCTCGCGGTTCGGGTAGAGGCGCATCGGCTCGTCGAGGAACCCGAGGCCCGGCTCGCCGAGGGCGCGGACGCGCGCGGCGTCGTTCGGCGTCAGCTTGCGCTTGAGCCACACGAAGGAGCGCGGAGACGTGAGCGCCGCATGCAGCTCGCGCGGGGGCATCTCGAGAATCGGCGCCAGCCGGGCGGCCACCCGCACCGGATCGCCGAGCGCGCGCGGCTGCGCGAACAGCGACTCGGCCGCCATCGAGGTGGCGAGCGGCGCCCCCTGCCGGTCGACGATGGGACCGCGGGCGGCGCTGAGCACGACCGTGCGCGAGTACTGCCGCTCGGCCAGCTGCGCCAGCTCGCCGCGCTTGACGATCATCAGCCAGGCCAGCCGGCCCGTCACGCCCGTGAACGCCACGGCCAGGATGGCCGTGAGGATCAGGACGCGCGCGCGCAGGACCTGGGTCATTGTAACGAGCGCTTTGAGATCGCCATGAAGCGCGGGTGGCCTGCCCGAGACGGTTTCCGGCTCCGTGCTCTTTCGTGCCGGGACGATCCCTCTGCGGGCCGCCCCCCTGCAACGACACGTGCCGACACCGTGGCCCCTGACATCACCGCGTCGTCGTCCTCTCCTCGACCGACGCGAGGCGGTTGCGCTGGGCGGCGGCGAGGCCGGTGGTGCCCGTCACGTACTCGCGCGCCTGGTGCACCTGGTCGCGCGCGGGCACGGTGAGGCCGAGCTGGCGCGCGCGCTGCTCGACGCGCAACGGCGAGCGCAGGGTGGCCACTTCGATCTCGAGCTGACGGATCAATGTCTCGGTCCGGCCGCGCTCGGCGCGCAGCGCGTCCAGCTGATAGGCGAGGTGCACCTGCTGCACGCGCAGGCCGACCACGCCGAGGGCGCCGCCGACGAGCACGGCGGACAGCGCGAGGGCGGCCCCCAGCGAGCGCCGCACGCGCGGATCCTGTTCGCGATGGAGTCTCTGTGGCTTCTTCACGACGTCCGCTCCAGCACGCGGAGCTTCGCGCTCCGGGCGCGGGGATTGGCCCGCACCTCGTCGTCCCCGGGCGTCAGGGGCGACGGCTCCAGCTCCGCGTGATTCGCGGTCGCCAGCGCACGGAACGTCTGCTTCACGATGCGGTCTTCGCCCGAGTGGAACGAGATCACGCCCAGTCGCCCACCGACGGCGAGAAGGCTGGGGATCTCCTGGAGCGATTGGCGGAGCGCTCCGGTTTCGTCATTCACCGCCATGCGCAGCGCCTGAAACGTGCGCGTGGCGACGTGCGTCCGCTTCGGCCACGCCGGGCGCGGCACCGAAGCGCGGACGGCGGCGACGAGATCGCCGGTCGTCCGGAGAGGGCGACGGCGGACGATGGTCCGCGCGATGCGACGCGCGTACCGCTCCTCGCCGTGCTCGTGGATGATGCGGGCCAGCGTCTCTTCGTCCAGGTGGTTCAGCAGATCGGCGGCCGTCTCCCCGCGCGCGGGGTCGAGCCGCATGTCGAGCCGCTCGTCGCGCTGGAAGGAGAAGCCGCGGCCGGATTCGTCGAGCTGGTACGACGACACGCCCAGATCGAGCAGCGCGCTGCGCGCCTCGCGGATGCCCTGGGCGGCGGCCACGCCCGCCACGTCACGGAAGTTGCCGCGCACGAGGGTCACGCGGTCGCCGAAGCGCGCAAGCCGGGCGGCCGCGCGGTCGAGGGCGACCGGATCGGCGTCGACGCCGAGCAGCCGCACGTCCGCGCCGCTCGCCGCCAGCATCGCCTCCGCGTGACCGCCCATGCCCACCGTCCCGTCGATCACCCAGCCCTCGCGCCGCGGTCGCAACAGCCACGCGACCTCGTCCACGAGGACGGGAACGTGAACCGCTAGACTCCGAGCGCCGACAGCTTCTCGAACAGCGTCGGCAGCGCGTCGCCCTGCGTGCGCTCGTACTCGTCGAAGCGCGCGCGGTCCCAGACCTCGAACATCTTTCGACCGCCGCCCAGAATCGTGACGTCCTTCTCGAGCCCGGCCTGCACCCGCGTGTCCGGCGGCAGCAAGATCCGACCCGCGCCGTCGAGGGCGATGTCCTTGGCGCGCGAGATGTAGAGCCGGCTCAGCTTCCGGACCTCCGGCGCGAACATCGACTGGGTGTTCAGCTTCTCTTCGAAGCGTTGCCACTCCTCCAGCGGGTGGACCTCGAGGCTGTGCTCGTTCGGCACCACCACGAGGCTCTCCCCGTACTGGGCGAGCGCATCCCGGAATTTGGCCGGGACGCTCAGGCGCCCTTTCGGGTCGATCGTGTGCTGGTAGCGGCCTCTGAACATTGTCTATGGGGGCCTGGACCCATTTCATCCCACTTCGCCCCACCTGCGGCCGACTGTACATTTGCCAAAAAGACCTGTCAAGGGAAAACCACCCGATTTTTAAGGAGGATGCGCTACGCAGGCGTTTGGCCGACCGATGGGGTCGGGGCCACCGCCGCCCCACGTCTGATTGTGGAAACGGCGCCGAAAGGGCGGGGGGTCAGCGGCGGGGAAGCGCCTCGAGATCTGCCATGCACAGGAACGGGCAGCGGTCCTCCGCGGTCGCTCTCCGGGCACCCGAGCGGAGCGCCCGCCGACTCGGTCCGGCCGAGACGAACACGTGGGCGACTCCCCCCTGCTCCAGAGTCTCGCCGATCACGTTCGGCGACGCCTCCAGGGTGGGCTGGTCGGGCGCCGGCGTGAGGACCAGGTACCGGAGCGGCCGTGCATGCGCGAACCACGGCAACTCACCAAGCGGGTCGAATCCCGCCGGCAGAGGGGCTTCGAGCTCCACCACGTAGCGCAGAACGCCGAAGGGACCGGGCACGGCCCCGGCCAGCCGTCCCGTCAAGGCCGGCAAGATCGGCTCGGCAAAGTGGGGGGCAACCAGCGTCAACTGGACGCGGCGCCCCGTGACTCCCGTCGAATGCAGCGAAAGCTGCTGGTTTCGGCCCATATAAGCGCCGCCATAGGCAAGGACCGCGCCGGGCGGCCACCATCCGCTAAGTGTCTGAAACTGTGGACACAGCATCGCGAAGTGGGGACGGCGCACGCCCAGCGACTGTGCATCTCTGGCCATCCGCAGGGCACAGGCCCTAGCGATTCCGGAGGCGAACCAGAGTCGAGACGGTCGCCACTGGTGCGCCCCTGACCGCACGCTCGGGCTCGACCGACAGCGTGACGGCAACAGTCCGCACGTCACCCGGGGTCGCCGTCGGCGCGCCGGCCGCGTCGAAATAGCTCAGCTGAAGCCCGCGGACGCCGTTGACAATCGGCTGCGCGCCCCCGCCCGCGTCACGGCGCAGGACGGAGCCGGCGAGTCGCCACGTCACGCGCTCGCCTGCCGACGCGATAGCGCCGTCGCCGTCCAGGTCCTGCTGGAGCACGAGGCGTTGCGGCTCGGCGACGGCCACCGCGGCGAAGGCGGCGCCCCCGAAGCCCGCTCCACGGATGTCGGCGACGATCCGGGTGAGCGCCACGCGCGCCGCCTGCTGCGTCTCCGCGCGGGCGGCGCCGACGGCCCACGCGCGCTGGCCCTGCTCGAGGATCCCGAGGGCAGCGGCGAAGAGCAGTCCGGCGAGGCTCAGGCTGACGAGGAGCTCGGCGAGCGTCACACGCGCAGCGTCGGCGGTCGACGCGGCGCGCGTCAATGTCCAGAATCCGGTGCGCTAGGCTACCAGTGGAAGCCGATGCCGCCGTACAGCAAGTGGCTGGTGACGTCGGCGCGGTCGCGCGCCGTCTCGGTCGCCGGGAATCCGAAGATCGTCCCCGACTCCTTGAACTTGAAGGAGAACGTATCCGTCTGCACGAACTTGTACTCGGCGAAGAGCGCGATGTTACGCGTGAGGAACCACTTCAACCCCGCCAGCGCCTGCACGCCGGGACGGACGTCGGTGTCGGCGATGTCCTTGTTCTCGTCGAAGGGCGAGGTACGCGTGCTGAGCCGCGCGATGAAAGCGCCGCCGCCGACGCCGACGTAGGGTTGCAGGCGCCCGTTCGGGAAGCGCTGATCGGTCAGGAACCCGAACCGGTAGAGGAGATTGATCGTCGCCGCCGTCACCTCGATGTCCGCCGACTGCAACTTCGTCCGCGTCTCGCCGTTCACGCCCGCGAACAATCCCGTGAAGGTGACCGTCTGCTGGCCGAGGTCGGGACGGAAGTGGTAGACGTCGAGCTCGGCCCCCAGGTGCCCGCCCAGGATGGGTCGCGTGAGGTAGTAGCCGCCCTTGCCGCCGAAGACGACCGACGTGTCGAACTTGAGGTCGTGCGCGCGCCCGTTCACGAACGGGGCGTCGTTGAGCTCGAGCTCCGTCCGCAGATCCTTGTCCTGCGTGAACGCCGCCCCCACGTAGCCGAGCACGTAGGGCTCCGCCGCCGCCGCGCTCGGCAACAGCGCGGCCAGCCCGACGAGCATGGTGACGACGCACGTTCGAATCGCTCTGATTGGGCACGCTCCCGGTGAAAAACCGCTAAAGCATCAGAGCATTTGCGGCGTCGCCATGTCAATTTTCGGGGCCCGGGGCGGCGGGCGCCCACCCCGCGGGCACCCCCTGCCCTCCAGGCCCGAACGACCGGTCTTACGCCGATGTCACCAGCAGGCCACGCAGGTGGAAGCCGAGCGAACCGGGACCGGTCCCGCCCGCGGTCGCCGCGTCCGTGGTGTTCAGGAGTTGGACGGCCTGGCCGGGCGCGAACTCGATGCCGGTCGTCAGCGGCAATGTGGTGGTGGTCTGGGCCGGCACGCACAGCGGCCCCGTGATGGTCGAATCCGTCTGCGTCACCGTCCCGGCCACGGTCGTGGTCACCGCCGACGCTGCCCCCGAGGTCGTGGGCGTCGTCGCGGGGGTGGTCGTCGTCGGTGGGGTGGCGGCGGTCGTCGTCGCCGCGCCGGTGCGGTTCACGGCAGCGCCACAGGAAGCCGCCGTGCCCGTGTTGGTCACCACCACGTCGGTGACGATGAGGACCACGCCCGCCGGCACGGTGAACGCGGTGACACCCGCCGACCCGGGCGGCACCAGACGTGTGATCTCGACGATGTTCTGGACGGCGCCGAGCGCGGTTGGAACGGGGACACTTGCGCTGGCATCAACGGCCGGTGTGGCCGGTGTCGACGTGGGCGCCTGCGCCACGACGGGCGTGGTCGGGGGCGCCGGCACCGCGGCGGGAATCTGGAGCGTCGACGCCGGTGGCACGCCGAAGTCCGACGGGCTGGTGGTCTGCGCCGCAAGCCGGCCGGCGGCCATGCCTCCGGCGACGAGCGTGCTCGACAAGGTGATGACAACCACAGCTTTCATGAAGGCCCTCCGTGAATGCGAAGCTCCGGGCCCGGGCTCGCAACGGAGGTGCCACCGACGGGTCGGTCAGCGGCTGGCGTAAGTTTTACGCGGACGTGGCAACGGGCGGACGGTGTTGCCGCCACGGACGCGCGCGCTCGAAGGCCGCGCACGCGCGCATCACGAGTCTGTCGTCGAAGCGACGCCCGACGATCTGCAACCCGATCGGGAGCCCGTCCTTGGTGAAGCCGCACGGCAGAGACGCCGCGGGCTGACCGGTGAGGTTGAACGGGTACGTGAACGGGATCCAGCCGTACGCCGGCACCGGACGTCCGGCGATCTCGCCGGGATTGTCGAGGCCCACCTTGAACGGCGGGCACGCGATGGTGGGCGTGAGCAGCAGATCGTACTTCTCGAAGAACGCGCGCGGATGCTGCCACCACGCGAGCCGGTCCATCCAGGCCTGCACGTAGCGCGTGGGCGGCTGCTTCAGCGTCATCTCGATGATGTGAAAGAGGCCGGGATCGATGTCGTGGCGCCGGTCGAGGAACGGGGCCATGCGGGCCGCGATGCCGCCGCAGAATACCTGCTCCCAGCACTCCTTCGGCGAAGGCCACTTCGGCTGCACCTCGTCGACGCGACAGCCCATCTCGCGAAACGCCTTGGCCGCGCGCGCGCAGGCGGCGCTCACCTCGGGATCGACGACGTCGGCGTTGCCGAGATCGTCGGTGTACGCGACGCGAAGCCCCTTCACGCCGCTCGAGAGCGTCTTCGTGTAGTCGAAGCCGTCGGCCGGCAGCGAGTACTGGTCGCGCTCATCGGGACCGGCCACGACGTTCATCACGAGGGCGGCGTCGGCCACCGTCCGCGTCATGGGACCGATGTGGGACAGGCTCCAGGCGCCGCTCGCCGGATATGTCGGCACGCGGCCGTACGATGCCTTGAAGCCGAAGATCCCCGCACACGAGGCCGGGATGCGGATGGAGCCGCCGCCGTCCGTTCCGACGTGGAGCGGCGCCAGGCCGGCCGCGGCGGCGGCCGAGGCGCCACCGCTCGAGCCGCCCGGCGTGCGCTCCAGGTTCCACGGATTGCGCGTGGGGCCGAACAGGAGGTTGTGGGTCGCCCCGATCCAGCCGAAGGTGGGCGTGTTCGTCTTGCCGATCATGATCCCGCCCGCCGCCTTCATCCGCTCCACCATGGGGGCGTCCTCGGTCGGCACATTGTCTCGGAACAGCGGAGTGCCGAAGGTGGTGCGGACGTTCCGCGTGATCACCAGGTCCTTCACGCTGAACGGAATGCCGTGCAGCGGGCCAAGCTTCGTCCCCTTCTTGCCGAGCGCGCGCTCGGCCGCCTTGGCTTCACGGCGCGCCTGATCGGCGTTGATCAGGACGTAGGCGTTCAGACGCGGATTCAGCTTGTCGATGCGCTCCAGCAGCTGGTCCACCAGCTCGACCGGCGAGACCTTCTTCTTGCGGATCAGCGCGGCGAGCTCGGTGGCGGACAGCCAGGCCAGGTCGTTCGCAGGCATCGTCGGTCGGCTCCTGTCAGGCAAGGGGAAGTCTCACCGCGACCCCCGCAGTCGCGGATCGAGCGTGTCGCGCAGCGCATCGCCGAGCAGATTACTGCCGAACACGGCCAGGCTGATGGCGATGCCAGGGAACATCACCAGGTGAGGCGCCTTCTGCGCGTACTCGGCGGCGGAAACGGACAGCATCCGCCCCCACGACGGGTACGGCTCCGGCACCCCCATGCCGAGAAACGACAGCGTCGCCTCGACGAGGATCGCGCTGCCGAGCTGGGCCGTGCACAGCACGATGAACGGCCCCACCGTGTTCGGCAGGATGTGCCGGAAGGCCACCCGCAGGTGCCGCACGCCGAGGGCGCGCGCCGCCTCGATGTACTGCATCTCCCGGATCGACAGCACGCTGGCTCGAATGACGCGGGCGGCGCGCGGAATGATCGGGATGGAAATGGCCACGATGACGTTGCGGATCGACGGGCCCAGGGAGGCCGACATGACGAGGGCCAGCACCAGCAGCGGGAGTCCCTGCAGGATGTCGAGCACGCGCTGCGCGATCAGATCGGTCTTCCCGCCGATGTAGCCGGACAGCAGGCCGATGATCCCGCCCAGGACCGAGCCGAGCAGCGTGGACCCGAGACCGAC
>Ga0075428_100003880_pt1 | contig 16433 bp, 16 predicted proteins | sample RhiMetdeltSRZDD2_FD_75291 | JGI IMG/M metagenome (GOLD analysis project Ga0075428, IMG submission 75291) | Populus rhizosphere microbial communities from Tennessee, USA - Rhizosphere MetaG P. deltoides SRZDD2 | ecosystem: Host-associated > Plants > Roots > Rhizosphere > Soil | place: USA... | reverse complement strand
AGAAGAAGACCGGGAGGAAGTGCTCTCCCGCCTAGCGGATCGTCAGCCTGACCACGACGCAGGTCTCGTCGACGGTGGGGGCGCTCCCCTGGAACAGGCAGTCCGCGGCGATGCTGCTGCTCTCGACGCCGACGCGGATGGAGTAATCCTCGCCCGTCACGCCCTGCAGCGTCGTGTTCCCCTTGCCGTTCTGGCAGGAGACGCCGAAGCCTACCCCGCCGTACGTTCCGACGGCGCTCCCGCGCCAGCCGGGCTCGCATGCGATCGTCACGCGCTTGTCCGGCGGAACCGCCTGGACCGCAGTGAAAGAAATGATGCCCGTGAAGAGGACGGCCGTGGTCCCGGCCGCGAACAGAGCCTTCGTCATCGTCTTCATGCACAACCTCCTCGGGCGTCTATACGGCGAGGTTCCGCGCGGGACAACCGCCGAGTTTGGTAAGCTCAACCTTTCAATCCCGGCATTCCGCCGGGTGGGAGGACGGATGATGAGGAAGGGAAGATGGGCCTTCGCGGCTGCGATGGCGCTCGTCATCGGGTTCGGGATCTCGTCGTACTTCTCGAAGGTCGAGGCGGCTCCGTGTCGCTGTCCGCTGATCTACGCGCCGGTGATCTGCGACCACGACCGCACGTATCCGAACCCGTGCGTCGCCAACTGTCACAACGCGAAGAACTGCGTCCCGACGGGCGGGCTGTAGGTCACTCCAGCATCGACTCGATCCGGTCCTCGGGGGCGGGCCGGATCGCGTCGTGCGCCATCAGCATCCGCGCGCAGCTGTTCCAGTGCAGCACCGCGTCGTCGTCCCCCGCCGGGCGGAGCGATTCGGCCTGTTCGTAGTGTCCCATCGCGCGGCGCAGCCATTCGAACGCCATCGCGCCCGCCATCGGCGCCCCGGAGCGGAAGTGCGCCTTCCCGCGCCGCTCGCACAGGATCCCCTCGTAGTAGGCGCGGGCGTATCCCTCGGGAAGCCGCGGCAGGAGGGCGAGCGCGCGGTCGAACGCCGGCTGGATCGCGCGCCCGAGCTGATCGCTGAGCGAGAGCACGAGCATGACGAGCGCCTCGCGGTTCTCGGGGTCGGCGGCGAGCACGTCGAGGCAGATGCTCTCCGCCTGGACCGGCTGGTTGAGGAGGCGGTAGCGCTGCGCGCGCTCGAGCGCGGCGGGGACCGCCGGCTTGGAGATCGGCTTCAGCGGGATGGGGCCGCTCATGAATCACCTCACCCGATCACGCGGAGCAGCCGCGCGAGCGGATCGTAGAACCGGTCCGCCACCCGCTCCTTGAGCGGGATGATCGCGTTGTCCGTGATCGTGATGCTCTCCGGACAGACCTTCGTGCAGCACTTCGTGATGTTGCAGAGCCCGAGCCCGTGCGCGCGCTTGAGATCCTCGGTCCGGTCCGCGGTGTCCAGCGGGTGCATCTCGAGCGCCGCCGCGTGGACGAAGAACCGGGGACCCACGAAGCGCCCGTGCTCGTGGTGGTCGCGGAGGACGTGGCAGACGTCCTGGCAGAGGAAGCACTCGATGCACTTCCGGAACTCCTGGACCCGCTCGATGTCTTCCTGCTTCATGCGCCAGGTCCCGTCGGGGGCATCGGGGGGGCGGGGTTGGAACGCGCGGATCGACTTCTTCGCCTCGTAGTTCCAGGAGACGTCGGTGACGAGGTCGCGGACGTGGGGGAAGGCGCGCATCGGCTCGACCGTGACCGGAGCGTCCAGCGGGAGATCCGACAGGCGCGTCATGCAGGCGAGCTTCGGCATCCCGTTGATCTCGGTCGAGCAGGAGCCGCACTTCCCCGCCTTGCAGTTCCACCGGAGCGCGAGGTCGTGAGCGGATTCCGCCTGGATGGCGTGGAGCGCGTCGAGCACGACCATGCCCTCCGACACCGGGGTCGTGTAGTCGCGGAGCTCCCCCTCGCCCCGCGCCCCGCGCCAGATCCGGAACGTGGCCTCGCGCATCAGGCGTTCTCCTGGATGATCCGCTTCATCGCGTCGGTCAACGGCGGGACCGGCTCCGTCGCGACGCGGATCGCGCCGTCCTCGCCGCGCCGGCAGACGAAGTTCACCGCGCCGAGCTCGGGCCGCTTCTCGGGGTAGTCGTCACGGAAGTGCCCGCCGCGGCTCTCCGTGCGGGCGAGCGCCGAGCGCGTGATCGCCTCCGCGCAGTCGAGCATCGAGCGCAGGTCCACGGCCGTGTGCCATCCCGGGTTGTACTCGCGGTTTCCCGTGACGCCGACCCGCGACGCCGCCGCGGCGAGCCTCTCGATCCCCGCGAGGGCGTCCTGCATCTCCGCCTCGCGCCGGACGATCCCCACCTTGTCTTGCATCAGCTCCTGGAGCTGGCGCTGGATCGCATACGGTCCATCCCCCGAGCCGTCGCGCTGGAACGGCGCGAGCAGCTCGCGCGCGGCCACGTCCACGTCGTCGCGCAGGATCGTGGGCGGCGGCGCGCTCTTCGCGTAGGCGGCGGCGTGCTCCCCCGCGCGCTTGCCGAACACCAGGAGATCCGAGAGCGAGTTCCCGCCCAGCCGGTTCGCGCCGTGGAGCCCCGCGGCGCACTCCCCCGCCGCGAACAGCCCCGGCACGGTCGCCATCTGCGTGTCGCCGTCCACGCGCACGCCCCCCATGATGTAGTGCGTCGTGGGGCCGACCTCCATCGGCTCCTTCGTGATGTCGATGTCCGCGAGCTGCTTGAACTGGTGGTACATGCTCGGGAGCTTCCGCTTGATGTGCTCCTCCGCGTCCTTCAGCCGCGACCGGATCCAGGAGATGTCGAGGAAGACGCCGCCGTGCGGGCTGCCCCGGCCGGCGCGGACCTCGCGCATGATGCAGCGCGCGACGTGGTCGCGGGTCAGAAGCTCCGGAGGCCGGCGCGCGCTCTTGTCCCCCTGCGTGTAGCGCCACCCCTCCTCCTCGCTGTCGGCGGTCTGGCTTCTGTAGTTGTCCGGGATGTCGTCGAACATGAACCGCCGCCCGTCCTTGTTCCGGAGAACGCCGCCCTCGCCGCGCACTCCCTCGGTGACCAGGATCCCCCGGACGCTGGGGGGCCACACCATCCCCGTCGGGTGGAACTGGACGAACTCGAGGTCCATCAGGTCGGCGCCGGCGCGGAGCGCGAGCGCGTGCCCGTCCCCCGTGTACTCCCAGCTGTTGCTGGTGATCGTGTAGGCGCGGCCGACGCCGCCGGTGGCGAGGACGACCGCCGGCGCGGGGAACACGCGGAGGTAGCCCCGCTCGCGGTCGTATCCGAAGGCGCCGGCGATCCGGCCGCCGTCCTTGAGGAGCGTCGTGATCGTGTGCTCCATGTAGACCCGGATCCCGAGGTGGATCGCGTGGTCCTGGAGCGTGCGGATCATCTCGAGGCCGGTCCGGTCGCCGACGTGCGCGAGGCGCGGATAGCGGTGTCCTCCGAAGTTCCGCTGGAGGATCCGGCCGTCCTCCGTGCGGTCGAACACCGCGCCCCAGGCCTCGAGCTCCCGGACGCGCTCCGGCGCCTCCTTCGCGTGGATCTCGGCCATCCGCGGGTTGTTCACGTACTGTCCGCCGCGCATCGTGTCGGCGAAGTGCACCTGCCAGCTGTCGCGGTCGTCCACGTTGGCGAGCGCGGCGGCGACGCCTCCCTCGGCCATGACCGTGTGCGCCTTCCCGAGCAGCGACTTGCAGACGAGCCCGACCGAGGCCCCCGCGGCCGCGGCGGCGATCGCGGCGCGGAGCCCCGCGCCGCCCGCGCCCACGACCAGGACGTCGTGCGGGTGGGAGGTCGCCTCGCCCATCAGAGAAGTCTCACGTCGGTCCAGATTCCCATCGAGCACAGGCGGACGTAGACGTCGGCGAAGGCGACGCCGAACAGGCTGAGCCACGCCCAGCGCATGTGGGCGCGGTTGAGACAGGAGGCGCAGTCGTACGCGCGCTTGCGCAGCGGCCGGGTCGAGATCTGATCCAGCATCCCCCCGGCGAGGTGCCGGAACGAGTGGCAGCCGAGCGTGTAGCCCGAAAGGAGGACGACGTTCGCCGCGAGCACGAGCGTGCCGACGCCGATGCCGAATCGGGTCCCGCCGGTCGCCGGGTCGGCGAACCAGAGCGCCTTCCAGACGTCGTGCGCGAGGATGAAGAGGAAAACGACCGCCGCGTAGAGGAAGTATCGGTGGGCGTTCTGGAGGATGAGCGGAAGGCTGTTCTCTCCCCGGTAGCGCGCGCGAGGCTCCCCGACGGCGCACGAGGGCGGGTCGGCCCAAAACGCCTTGTAATACGCCCCCCGATAGTAGTAACAGGTAAAGCGGAACAGAGCGGGGAAGGGGAGGATCAGGAGCGCCGGCGAGAACGGCAGCCACGCCGGCCAGAACGCGGGCTTCGGTCCGAACACCGCGTGGGGGGAATCGCCGAACAGCTCGGGCGAGTAGAACGGCGACAGGTAGTTGCCGAAGTGGTAGTGCGCGTTCTGGAAGGCGGCCCAGGTCGCGTAGGCGACGAAGCTCGAGAGGATCACGAACACGGTCAGGGGTTGGATCCACCACGCGCCGCGCCGCCGCGTCGCGAGGAACCCCGCTCGCCGGAGCGGGACGTCGAGGCTCTCCATGGTGCGCAGGATACCCTCTTCCGCCTCCCTGCCCATCCTCGGCCTCTTCCTCGTCTCCGGCGCGGCGTCCCTCCTCTTGGAGACCGTCTACCGCCGTCAGCTCGCGCTGGTCCTCGGGAGCTCCGTCGTCGCGACTTCCGTGACGCTCGCGGTGTTCCTCGGCGGGCTCGCGATCGGGGCGGCGCTCTTCGGGAGCCTCGCCGACCGCGCGGCGCGGCCGCTCCGGCTGTACGCGCGTCTCGAGATCGGAGCGGCGCTCGGCGGCGCGGCCGCCCTCGTCCTCCTCGAGCGGGCGACGAGCCCGCTCGCGATCGCGCTCCTCCTGCCGCCGACGATCTGCATGGGGGGCACGCTCCCCGCGCTCACGCGGCAGATCGCGCGGGGCCGGCGGATGCTCCGCCCCGTCGCGGTCCTCTACGGCGTCAACACGCTCGGCGCGGCGATCGGGGCCGGCCTCTCCGGGTTCGTTCTGTTCGAGACGCTCGGCGTGCGCCGCACCGGGTGGCTCGGCGTGACGCTGGCCGCGGCGGCGGGCGTCGCGGCCGCGGCGATCGACCGCGGGACCGAGCCCGCCGCGGACGAGGAGGACGCCGCCGTCGTGTCGGCGGCCGGCGCGGGCTCCCGCGCCGCGGTCGCGTGCGCGGCGATCGGCGGCGCCGCCGCGCTCGGGTACGAGGTCGTGTGGACGCGGATCCTCGCGCTCCCGCTCCGCTCCTACAGCTACTCGTTCAGCCTGATGCTCGCTCTGTTCCTCGTCGGCTTGGTCGCGGGGACGCTCGTCGTGGCGCGGCTCGCGCCCCGGATCGAGGACCCGATGCGCGCGCTCGCGGTCGCCCAGCTCGCCGCGGGGGCGTACGTCGCCGCGAGCGTCTTCTGGCTCCCCGCCCTCCTCAAGCCGGCGGCGGAGGGGGCGGGGTTCGGCGCGTTCGTGCTGAACGGGCTGATCCGCGCCGGGCCCGTCGTCCTCCCGCCGACGTTCCTCTCGGGCATGGCGCTCCCCCTCGCGGCCCGCGCGTTCGTCCCGTCGTCGAAGGGGGCCGGCCGAGGCGTCGGCTGGGTGTACGCGATGAACACGGCGGGCTCGATCGCGGGCGCGCTCCTCGCCGGGTTGGTCGCGCTCCCCACGGTCGGCGCGTCGCGGGCGCTCGTCTTGTGCGGCGTCCTGGGCGCGACCGCCGGGGCGGTCGCCGGATTCCGGTCCTGGCCGGTCGCCTCGGTCGCGATCGTGGGGGCCTGCGCGGTCGCGCTCGCGCGCCCCCCCGGCGCATTCGTCGCCGCGTTCGCGGGGGCCGGCCGCTCGGCCGCGCCGACGGCCCCTCTCTACTTCCGCGAAGGGGCGACCGACACCGTCGCCGTCGTCCGGCGCGACTACGGGTTCCGGGACCCCGACGCCAAGAGCGTGATCGTCAACGGGATCGCGATGACCGCGACCGTGAAGCCCGTCTGGCGCTACATGGCGGCGGAGGGCCACCTCCCCGCGCTCCTCGCGCCCCAGCCTTGCCGGGGGCTCGTGATCTGCGTCGGGACCGGGATCACGCTCGAGGCCTTGGCCTCGCACGCGGGCGTCACGTCGGTCGACGCCGTGGATCTCAGCGAGTCGATGCTCGGCGCGCTTCCGGTGTTCGAGAAGGAGAACCGCGGCGCGTTCCACGATCCGAAGGTCACGGTCGTCCACGACGACGGCCGGCACGCGCTCGCCCGCTCGCCCGAGCGATACGGCGCGATCACGCTCGAGCCGCCGCCGCCGATCGTCGCGGGCTCGGTTCACCTTTACACGCTCGACTTCTACCGGCTCTGCCGGAAGAGGCTCGTCCCCGCCGGGGTGGTCGCCCAGTGGCTCCCCCTCCACGCGCAGAGCCTCGCCTCCGCGCGCGCCACGGCGCGAACGTTCCTGGAAGCGTTCCCCCACGTGCAGCTCTGGCTTCCTTCCATCCGCGACGCGGTGCTCGTCGGCTCCGAAGCCCCGCTGCACCTCGACCCGGCCCGCCTGCGCGCGGCGTACGCGAGCCCTGCGTCCCGCGAGAGCTTGGAGGCGGCCTACTTCGAGACCCCCGAGGCGCTGCTCGCGACGCTCCTCCTCGAGGACGACGGCGTGGCGGCGTGGTGCAAGGGGGCGGACCTGATCACCGACGACCGTCCGTCGATCGAGTTCTTCCGGCGCTACGGCCGCACCATGAGCGACCACGACATCGCGACGCTGCTCGGTCCGGCGCGCGCGGACCTCTCCGCCCTGCTGGCCCCGCCGGCCGCCCCGCGCGCCGAGATCCTCACGGCCGCGGGCCGCCCGCTCGACGCCCCGCGGGTCCCCGACGCCGACGCGGCGCTCACACGCGCGGCCGAGCGAGAGCGCGGCGCGCATCTGCTCTACCTGCGCTCGGAGATCGAGGACGATGCGAAGCTCGCCCGCGAGGCCGCGCGGGCCGCACGCTCCACGCGCTTCGGCCTCTACCGGCTGGGGTGCGACGTTCCTCAGCTCGAGGCGCTGCGGCTCGAGACCGGGGGCTCGGGGGCCTGGCGCCGCCAGGTCGAGGCCTGCCGCCGGCTAACGCTCGGCGAGTGAGTGCACGCTCTCGAGCGCGTCCGCCATCTCCACGGCGGAGGCGTAGCGCTGGGCGGGGTCCTTCGCCAGCGCGCGGAGGATCACCGCCTCCAGCGCCGGCGCGAGGCCGGCCTCCAGATCGCGGGGTCGCGGCGGCGGGGCATCCCGATGTTGCGCGAGGACGCTCGCGAGCGAGCTCCCCTCGAACGGGAGGCGGCCGGTGAACATCTCGAAGAGGAGGACGCCGGCCGCGTAGACGTCGGAGCGTAGGTCGGCGGGCTCGCCGCGGGTCTGCTCGGGGGACATGTAGTGGGGCGTCCCGGCGAGGATCCCGTCGCCGACGCGCGTCGCCGAGGCGAGGCGCGCGAGACCGAAGTCGGCGATCTTCAAGGTCCCGGCGGCGTCGAGCAGGAGATTCGACGGCTTGAGGTCGGCGTGCGCGATCCCGCGCGAGTGAGCGGCGATCAGCCCGGCCAGGAGCTGCCGTGAGAGGCGAAGCGCGGCGCCGGACGGGAGCCGCCCGCGCGCGAGCAGATCGGCGAGCGCGATCCCCTCCACGCATTCCATCGTCAGCAGGTACGTCCCGTCCGTCGCGGCGAGGTCGTGCGTGCGGACGACGTTGCGGTGCGTGATGCGGCGCGCGAGCCGGATCTCGTCGCGGAACCGCTGGAGCCGCTCGGGGTCCGAGGCGATCGCCCGCGCGTCGAGGACCTTGACGGCGACGACCTCGTTGATCTCGCGATCGAACGCGCGATACACGATCCCCATCCCCCCGGCGCCGAGGGGGGCGAGGACGTCGAATCGTCCCGCGAGCACGCTTCCCGTGGGGAGGGCGTGCCGGGCGAGGTCGCGGGAGGCGCTGCCGATCCGCGTCACCGTCGCCTCGCCGCCGACGTCGGAGGCTCGGGGCTTCGAGGGCGCGACCCGCGAGAGGGTCGCGAGGTAGGTGTCCATCTCCTCCTTCTCCGCGAGCTCCGCGACCATCGCGCGAAACGCCTCGCTCAGGCGCCCGATCTCGTCGTGCCCTCCGGGGGGGAGCGGCGCGTCGTACACCCCTTCGCGCACGCGGGCGACGGCTTCGGCCAGACGCGACACCGGACGCGTGATCCGGCGGGCGACCACGACGCTGGTGATCAGGGCGATCGCGAGCGCGATCGCGCCGGTGACCGCGAGGGTCCCCTCCACGCCGCGCAGGGCGCGCACCTCGCGGTCCTCCGGACGCAGCACCACGAAGCCCCCCGCGACTTTCCCGGTCAGGTCCTCGAGAGGCGCCACGAGCGCGGCGTGCCGCTCCCCTTCGAGATCCAGCCGGGCCGCGGTCGGCGCGGGGGATCCCATGATCGCGCGCGCGGCGTCCACCTGCGGCGAGGCGAGCCACTGCGCGAGCCCGCTCCGCGCGAGACGCATCGAGCTTCCCAGCGGGGTCACGCCCGAGCCTTCGGTGTCGCGCGCGAAGAGCGCGACCTCCCCTCCCGCGATCCGGGTCAGCTCGCGCGCGAGGTCGTCGTCGAGCGTCTCGAGCGCGACGATCGCGCCGACGATCCGCGTCCCCGCCTCGGCGATCGGCGCCGCCGCCGCGAGGAACAGTCCTCCCCGGGCGTCGCGCCAGAGACCGCGCACGACCGAGCCGTCCAGCACCGGGGCGAGGAGCGGGTCCTCCGCGAGCGACGACCGGGCCGCGCGCAGGCGCAGGGTGTCGGCAAGAATGACCCCCGCGCCGTTCGCGACGATCAGCCGGTCGCAGCCGTAGAGCGGCAGACGCTCCTGGAGGTTGTCGAGGATCGACTCCTCGTGCCCCTCGGCGACGTAGGCGCGGAACGGCGGGTCGTTCGCGAGCAGGCTGTCCACCAGCTCGAGCCGGCGCAGCCGCTCCCCGATCGCCTCGTCCACCCGGTCGCGGCCGTCGGTCAGCGCGCGGATCAGCTCCACGCTCTGGAGCTGATGAACGCGCAGCGCCACGGCGCCGATCCCCGCGAGGACGATCACGGCGACGAGCGCGGTCGCGAGCGCGGCGATCCGCGCGGCCAGGCCCCATCGAGGAAGGCGGACGGGCGGCATCAGTAGTCGGGCGGCGCGTCCCGCTCGTCGTAGGACCGGCCGTTCTTGTCGAGGTGCGGGCGCGCCTTGTAGCCGCGGGCGTCGAGGGCGAGCGCGACGGGCGGGGCGTCGGCCTCCCCCACCGTGATCGCCTGCGTCGTGGTCCCGCCCCGCTCGTCCCAAGCGTGGATCTCGTAGCGGCCCGGCGCCACGTCGGCCATCGTGAACGCGCCGTCGGCGGCCGCGCGCGCGACGTGACGCGCCGGGGCGACCACGATCGTCGCCGCCATCTTCGGATGGACGTTGCAGTAGACGCGGACGATCCCGGGGCGCGGGAGCGACGCCTCCCGGGACTCCCCTTTCCCGTACAGCCCGAGGTCGAAGGGGTTTCCCTCGGAGAGCGAGAAGACGTTGTGCCTGATGGTGTCGCCGTTCGGGAAGGCGACCGTCGAGCCGGGGGGGACGACCAGCAGCGCCGGGGCGAACGTCTTCTCCCGGGTCTCGATCCGCTCCCGCCGCGGAGGCGGCACCGGTCCCGGGCCCCCTTCGAGCCACACCACCACTCCGGACGGATCGGAATTCCCCTTTCGTGATTCGATGGACACGAATCCGCGCACCGTGGCGGCATCGCCTGCGCGCGGGGCGAGAAACAGCGGGAGCGCGAGAACGGCGATCGGGCGTGCGCGCATCGAAAGCACTCTACGCCAGGCCGACCGATATTAGCGGCATGGCGGCCGGCGCCCCGTGGATCCGCCGAGGTCTCGCGCTATCCCTGATCGCGCTGGGGCTCGCCGCGCCCGACGCATCCGCCAACAGCCTGGGACGCGACGACGAGGCGGTCGTCCTCACGGGCGCGAGCGTGCCCGCCTTCCTCGGCTGGCCGGTCGGCTCGATCGTCGCCTTCCGCTACGAAGGGGGGTGGCGCCCGATCCCGCTGCAGATCGACGAGCGGAAGGTCGTGGACTTCGGGACGATCTACGACGCCGCGCCGATGGGAACCTCGCTCCTCGCCTACACGGATCCCCTGACCTTCACGGGCGCCGACGTGGACCCCGCGCTCGACGCCGACGACGAGATGGCGCTCCGCGCCAGGGACGCGGGCGTGCGCGCGCCGATGACCGCGCAGCCGGCCCACACGGTCGCCGGCAGCCGCACGGACGTGTCGATCACCAACCCGATCGATTCCTCGAAGGCATGGGTGTCGCTCTTCAAGACCGACGGCTCCCTCGACCCGGCCGCGGGCGTCGCGCCGATCGGCTACACGTTCAGCCTGAGCTCCGGGAGCTACATGGCGACCTACAGCCTCGATTTCGGCCCGAACCCGGAGAGCTCGACGGTGACGACGCCCGCCTACAGCGTCCACTTCTCGGACCGCTGGATCCGCGACCAGCTCCGTGTCACCGCCGGCAGCGCCACGGGCGTGGACATCCTCGACCGCCACAAGGACCTGTTCGCCCCCGGCCAGTGCGGCCGCACCGAGGACACGTTCAGCGCGGGCGAAGGGGCGTTCATCGTCAATCGGACGGGACCCGTCCGCGCGATCCGCGGCTACGTGGGCGCCAACAGCGGCGTCACCACCTACCGCGTCCACAGGTTCTACGAGGCGGAGGAGGACGTGCTCACCGCGCTGCGCGTGCACGCGCTCCCGGGGATCGTGGATTATTTCGACTACGCGCCCGCGGCCGCGGGCATGACCTACCGGAACGACCTCAACACGGGCGGCGTCCCCGTCAACGGCTCCCCCGACGCGGTCGCCGCGGGCCCGATCACCTGGGAGATGATGACGGGCGCGCAGGGGACGATCGTCTCGACGTTCCTCCTCGCGACCGACATCGCCCCGTTCGCGACGACGTCGTACTACTCCGACACGACCCTGCCCCCCGAGACGCAGTGCACCGGAGATGCGTTCGAATACGGCGCCTCCGGATTCCGCCGCGCCGACATCATCCCGAACACCGACCCGACGCTCGGACCCGCGGCGACGATGGAGCTGACCCGCGTGATCCGCTACGCCCCTCCCAACCAGAGCCTCGCCTTCGCCCAGCGCAAGGCTCTCGAGGCGCAGTCGCCCCTCGCGCCGGCCGTCGTCCCGCCGCTCGCCTGCGGCCCCGTGGATCTCTGCGACAACGGCGCCGACGACGATTGCGACGGGACCACGGACGTCTCCGTCTGCGACGGCTACGACACCGGCTCGGACGGGCGCGTGGACGGCCTCGATCTTTCATTTCTTGGAAGATCGTTCGGGCAGTGCGGCCCGTCTCCCGCCGATTTCGACGGAGACGGCTGCGTCGACGGCGCCGACCTCGCGCTTCTGGCCGCCGCGTGGGCCTGCGCGGCCGGCGAGGACGTCTGCGCCCGTTGACACGGGCTGCTAGAGTGGCGCGGTTAGCGGGACGTTTCGAAACCCAAACTCAAGAGGTGAATCGATGAAGAAGATCTTTGCCGCCGCCGTGTTCGCGGTCGCCGCCGTCGGCGCGACCCAGCTCCTCTCCACGACCCCGGTCGATGCGCGCGTGGACTGCTCCACCGTCCGCTGCGCCGCCTGCCCGGACGGCTACCACTTCGCCCCCACGAAGAACAACTGCTGCCGCTGTCTTCCCAACTAGCTCGCCGCTGACGGCGCGGCGGGCGGGAAACGCCCGCCGCCCCGTCACGTCCGCTCCCGCCCCCTCACCGCCGCCGCCAACAGGATCGGCCTCGCCCACGCGGACAGCGGGGTTCGCCCCGCCGCCCCCAGCAGGAGCTTCCGCTCCGCCTCGTTGACCACGATCTGGACGAGATAGCGCCGCCGCTCGCGCTGAGGCATCGGCTTCGGGCCGGGCGATCGTCGTATTCTGTTCATAACTACATAATATCTGAATAGGATCGTGGAGGAGTGGCCGTAGCTTTTTCAGGGGAGGAACGTCATGACACGTCGCCTGAAGCTCGCCGTCGTCCTCGTCGTCGTGGGAGCGTCGCTCTTCGGGTCCACGGCCCTCGCCGACAACGGCCGCGGACGGAATCACTGTGAGATCAAGTGCGGGCCTTGCACGATGCTGATCGACTTGACGCCGAAGAACAAGAACGACTGCAGGTTCATCTGCGCCGCGATTCCGGACTGCATTCCGCCGGCGTGATCGGGGAGGCCTACGGGAGCGGCACGTCCCCCGAGGCACCGCCGGAGTTCGCGGCCACGACCAGGTAGAACCTGGTGGGTGCGGCCATCTCCCCCGCCAGCACGGCGGTGTTGCTCGCCGGCTGCCCGGCGACGGAGAACCCCGCCTGCGCGAGGTCGGACCGGTAGACCGTGTAGCCCGTCGCGGGGTCGTGGGCTCCGTCCACCGGCGGGACGCTCCAGTCCAGCCGTAGGTCGGCCGACTGCGGCGCGAGGCGAACGGACGACCCCACCCCGTTCGGCCTTCGCGTGACGTCCTCCCCGCAGACCCGGAGGTCGTCCAGGTAGAACCCCGACCGGACGTTGAGGCCGTCGCTGAGCAGGCGGAACCGGAACCGCACGCTCGGCGCGAGGTCGGCCAGCGAGGCGACGTCGATCGCCTCCGGCTGCCACCCCTCGCCGTACCCGAACCCCGACGTCACCGGGAGCCAGGTCGCGCCGCCGTCCGTGGACAGCTCGACCGATGCGAGGTCCTCGCCGGGCTCGTTGTCGAGCCAGCGCTGGTAGCGCAGCTCGACGTTCCGGAGACGGTGGAGATCGTAGGCGGGAGTCGTGAGCCGGTAATCACCGTCGTTCCCGTAGAGGCCCGAGAGGTTCGTCCCGTACACGTTGACGCCGCTGAACGCCGCCGCGGGGCCGTTCGCGCCGTTGTCCCCGAGCGGCGGACCGAACGCCCAGCCTCCGGTCGTCGAGTTCTCGATCGTCCAGCCGGGGTTCGCATCCAGGTTCTCCACGACGGCGCACGCGGCATGCCCCGTCGTGATCGTCAGACCGACGGTTTCGACGCTCGCGCACAGAGGCTGATCGGCGGTGAAGCTCACGCTCAATGCGGCGACGTGCCCGTCGGGCGCTCCGGGGGCGATCGAAGCCCCGAATCCGTCCCCCCCGACCGATGCGCCCGCGATGATCGTCCCGTACGTCGAAGCTCCATCGGTGATCGTCACGTACGGATCGGTCGAGGTCAGCGTCGCCGCGGCTCCGGTCACCGCGGCCGCTCCGATGTTGACCGCGGGCACGATCAGCTGGAGCGTCTCCCCCGCGTCCGCCGAGCCGTCGCCGTCACCTCCCTGGATGACGGCCTCGGACGCGGCGAGGCCGCTCGATCCCGACGGGACCAACCGCACCGGCCGATCGACGCGCGCGGTCCCCACCGTGACCGGCCACACCTGCGAGGCGTACCCGGACTTGGTCGTCCGGGCTTGGAACGTCCCGGGGCCGGTGAGCCATTGGTAGCGACCGTAGGTCGGCTCGGACGTCCGCGGGACCTCGCCGTACGTGAACACGACCTCGTCGAGTCCGACGGATGCTGCGAGGGGAGTCCCGGTGCAGGCGTCGGTGACGTGACCGCCGATCCCGGGTCCGTCGGGCCGGTCGAGGATGTAGTGCCATCCGGGACGCTGGCGGAGCACCGTCGAGTCCCGCCACCGCGAGTAGGACGGCTGGAACCCCTGGGCGAAGTCGTTCACCTCGATCTCGAGCGAGTACGTCGCGTTGTCGCCGTAGAACCACGCGTTCGTGTCGCCGTCCTCCGCGTAGAGGACTTCCCAGGTGATCCCGGGCTGGTACCAATGCGTCTCGCTGTCGCTCACGAGTCGCCCCGCCAGGTCCGACGCCAGGCGGCGGTAGAGGGCGTGCTCGGAGGTATGGAGGCCGGCGCAGGCGTACGGCATCAGGACCTGCTCTCCGTACGAGTGATACGAGAGGCTCAGGAGAGGACGCTCTGCGTGCGCCAGCGCCGCGATCCCGGCGGTCTCCGGCTCGCTCGCCGCGGACGGTCCGCGATAGCCGTCGCTGCCCGGGTCGCTCGACGATCCGCCGCACGTGTTCCAGTTGAAGGCGTAGTTCCGGTTCGGGTCCACGCCGAACGAGCCGTCCCCGTTGTTCCGGCGGTTCTTGCGCCACGACTTATCGCGATCGAAGACGTAGAACGAGCCGTCCGGATTGTGGCTGGGGAGGACGAAGATCTCCCGCGAATCGACCCAAGCGGTCGCCTCCGGGTCGACGCCGTATCCGGTCAGGAGCTGATCGGCGATGTCGATCGCGATCTCCGGGGTCATCACCTCCCGAGCGTGGTGCTGCGCGATGAAGAAGATCGCCGGCTCGTCCTCCTCGACGGCCGGGTTGTCGGAGATCTTCAGCGCGTAGACCGGCCGTCCCTGCTCGGTCGTGGCGTACGGGATCTTTCGCGCGAGTGCCGGATACGTCGCGACCAAGGCGTCGAGCTTCGCATTGACCTCCGCCGGCTCCATGTAGGCGTCCAGCGGGTTCGCGAGCAAACTCTCCGAGAGGTCGCGCGCGACGGTGACGAGGAAGCCGGAGCGCCGCAGCAGGTCGTAGTCCCCCCGGTCGCCGACGACGTCCACGATCTGCGCCTTGTCGTCCACGCCGGCGACGTCGAGATCGAGGCGCTGCAGCCGCGGGACCTCGCGTTCGCGATCGACGATCTGCACGCGGAGCAGGAGGATTTCGGTGGACCGGTCGGCCCCCGGGGCCGCTGCCGCCGCGAGGAGGACGGCGAGGAGAGGCAGCGGACGTCGCACGGCGGGAAGCATACGTCGAGTCCGTTGGCGCGACCGTTCTTCGGCGGGTAGGCTCGATTTGACATCAACCAGGAGGACGGATCCATGCGCAACATGGGATGGAAAGGTGCGGCTCTCGCGGCCCTGGTCCTGACGACGCTCGCCGCCGGCGGGTGCTCGGACTCGGGCTCCGTCACCGGAGGCTCCTCGAGAGGTCGCGTTCACGTCATCATGGGAGGCGGCGCCTCCGGTCAGGCGATGGTCGCGGCCCCGACGCTTCACGGCGACGACTCGGGACGCAGCGTCGCGTCCGCGAGCGTCTCGCTCACGAGCATTCTGGCCCGCAATCTGGACGGCGAGCTGGTCGGCGTGTCGATGGACCTGCCGACGACGATCGACCTGATCGATCTGATCGAGGGGAAGACGGTTGATCTTCCGGTCGGAACGCTCCCGGTCGGGACGTACGACCAGCTCGTGGTGGTCATCAAGTCGCTGCACGTCGTGCTGTCGGACGGCACCCAGGTGGACGTCACGCCCCCCGGCGGGGGCTGGACGGCGGTCGTCCCGACCGAGACGTTCGACGTCGTGGACGGCCAGGTCACCACGGTGCACCTGAACTTCCGGTCCGAGAACGCCTTCCGCTGGGTGGAAGGGAAGCTGGAGTTCGATCCGGAGTTCGATTGCGACGTCGATCACCATCACGGCCATCACGACGACGATGACGACGAGGACGAGGACTGATCCTCGGGGTCGTCTCCGACACGCACGGCCGCATGCACCCGGCGACGCTCGACGCGCTCGCCGGCGTGCAGCGGATCGTCCATGCGGGGGACGTCGGTGATCCCGCGATCCTCGCCCGGCTCGCCGCCGTCGCCCCCGTCACCGCCGTAAGAGGCAACGTCGATCGGGGGGAGCTGGCCCGCGCGCTCCCCGCGTTCGAGGTCCTCGAGGTCGAGGGACGATCGCTCTACGTGTGCCACGACGTGGCCGGCCTCGACATCGATCCCGCGGCCGCGGGGTTCGTGGTCGTGATCTCCGGCCACACCCATGTGGCGAAGGCGGCGATGACGGGGGGCGTCCTCTATCTCAACCCCGGGAGCTGCGGCCCGAGGCGGTTCCATCTGCCGATCACGCTGGCGCGCCTGACGGTCGAGACGGGCCGGATCGTGCCCGAGATCGTCACGCTGGCCGTTTGAGCGGCCGCCCTCAGTAGACGCCTCCGCCGGTCGTCACGCCCCGGACGCCCGCGCTCGCCGCGTCGAACGTCACCGCGCCGATCGGGGCGAGGTGCGAGTCGAAGGCGCGCGGCGCGCCTCCCCCCAGGCCGATGAGGGTCAGCGAGGTCGCCCCGTCCCCCTGAACGTCGAACGGGAGCGCGATCACGACGGCGGAGCTGCCCGGGACGCCGTTCCCCGCACCGCCGCTCTTCTTCACCTGAATGCGAACGACCGACCGGTCGGTCATGCCGTCCACGTCCATCGAGATCGTCTGACCGGCGTCGGGCTCGAGCGCGGATTGCGGATACGCCGTCTGCTCCCGGAACTTCACGAGGTCCGGGTTCCCGATCCGGACGCCGAGCTCGAACCCGAACAGATCGAGAGCGGGCTCGGGGCCG